>WBZX01001757.1_pt1 | contig 11428 bp, 11 predicted proteins | sample 5204211 | NCBI WGS metagenome assembly WBZX01 (sample SAMN12344362, study PRJNA552823) | activated sludge metagenome | biome: Activated sludge suspended growth; feature: Nitrification reactor; material: Wastewater; isolation source: activated sludge from nitrification reactor of wastewater...
CTTCTTCAAGTGGCTCGAACGCGGCGAGCAGAAGATGCCCGCCGGAGACGAGCACGCCGACCAGACGGAGGAAAACTGAAATGCCCGCCCGTAACAAGCCCCCCATGAAAATCGGCCTTTTTTCGGTGTTGACCGCAACCGCCCTGCTCGCAGGCTGCGCCGTCGGCCCCGACTACGCCCGGCCGTCCTCGACCCTGCCCGAGGACTATAGCCAGGCCCCCGAGGCGCGTGCCACGGCACCGGTCAATCCCGAATGGTGGATGCTGTTCGGCGATGCGGGGCTAGATGCCCTGGTCCAGCAGGCAATCGACGCCAACCAGGACCTGCAGGCTGCCATTGCCCGCCTCGAAGCCGCCGAAGCGTTCACCCGCGAAGCTGGCGCCGCCTATTACCCGGCGGTCGACCTTGGTGCCGCGACCAGCCGCAGCGGCACCAGCGGCGACACCTACAACGGCCAGCGGATGGGCGGTGCCACCTACAACAACCGCCGCTCCGCGCTGTCGCTCAGCTACGAGATCGACCTCTGGGGCCGCATCCGCCGCCAGAACGAGGCCGCCGGCGCCGAGGCGCTGGCCAGCCGCTTCGCGCGCGACAGCGTGCGCCTGGCGCTGATCGGCCAGGTCGCCAACGAATACCTGGCGTTGCGCAGCCACGATGCGGAAGTCGCCGTCAGCCAGGAAACCGTGACGTCGCGCGAGAACACGCTGCGCATCGTCCAGGCGCGCCTCGATGCCGGCTCCTCCTCGGCGCTCGAGCTGGCACAGGCGGAAAACTCCCTCGCCACCGCGCAGTCGCAGCTGAGCCAGTTGAAGCGTCTGCGGGCGCTGTCGGAAAACCAGATCGCCCTGCTCACCGGCCAGCCCGGACTGCGCATTCCGCCCAACCTGACACCACTGCCGCTGCCGCCGGTGCCGCCGGCCGGCCTGCCGTCGACCCTGCTCGAAGCCCGCCCCGACGTCCGCCAGGCCGAGGAAAAGCTGGTCGCCGCCAACGCCCGCATCGGCGTCGCCAAGGCCGCCTACTTCCCGGCCATCAGCCTGACCGGGGTCTATGGCAGCGAAAGCATGGCACTCTCCAACCTGTTCACCGGCAGCGCCGGCATCTGGTCGGCGGCGCTTGGCCTCTCGATGCCGATCTTCGACGCCGGCCGCACCGGCGCCCGCGTCGACCAGGCGACGGCCGGCCAGAAGGAAATGCTGGCCAGTTACCGGAAGACGATGCAGACGGCCTTCAAGGAAGTCAACGACGCGCTGGCCAGCCTGCGCGAACTGGCCGAAGAAGAAACTGCCAATATCGCCCAACTGGAGGCCGCGCGCCGTTCGCTGAAGCTGTCGCAGGCACGCTATGAGGCCGGCTATTCGGGTTTTCTGGAAATACTTGATGCACAACGCACGACAAACATTGCACAATTGACGTATCTGAACAGCCGCAAGAACCGGCTCGGCGCTGCCGTCGACCTGTTCAAGGCGCTCGGCGGCGGCTGGCGCGAAGACGCCTAAACGACGCCGGCAGCACGGGAGAGAGAAGACAAATGGTCAGAAGAACCAAGGAAGATGCGCAGGAAACGCGCAACCGCATCCTCGACACCGCGGTCGAGGTGTTCAACCGCCAGGGCGTCGCCGAGACTTCGCTGAACGACATCGCCCGCGAGGCCGGCGTTACGCGCGGGGCGATCTACTGGCATTTCGCCAACAAGGTCAGCATGTTCGATGCGATGATCGAGCGCCTGGTCTGCCCGCTGATGATCAACGCCGAGGACCGTGACGCCCGCCTGGAAGCCGACCCGCTCGGCTTCCTCCGCGCCTCCACCGACGAATTCATCGGCAAGATGCTGAGTGACACCAGCTTCCGCAGCGTCTTTGAAATCTTCTGGCACAAGTGCGAATACATCGGCGAAATGGCCACCCTGCGCGACTCGCATCTGGAAGAAGGCGAAAACCACATCGACATCATCCAGCGCGCCTTCGCGCTGGCCCAGGAAAAGGGCCAGATCGACCGCCGCCTGACGCCGCACCAGGCGACCATTGGCCTGATCGCCCTGCTCGATGGCCTGCTCTTCAACTGGACCAAGAAACCCGAGATGTTTCCGCTGGCCGGCTACGCCCCCGCCATTCTCGATGCCTGGTTCACGGGACTCGGGGTTGCGCCGAAGCAGTGACAGATGTGCGCTGCGCCAGTCTCGCGGCAAACCGGCGCTGCAGGCCAGCCGTCAGCCGGATTCAGGTGATCGGGACGCGACAGGCGTATAATGCCGCCCCATGTCTGAAATCAATACGTTAGCTGGCGACGCTGCCAGCACACCGGCTGCCGAAGCAGCCCCCGAAATCACCTTCGCCGACCTCGGCCTGGCGCCCGAACTGCTGCGCGCCGTCACCGACGAGGGCTATACTAAGCCGACGCCGATCCAGGCCCAGGCCATTCCGCTGGTCATCAGCGGCAAGGACATCATGGGCGGCGCCCAGACCGGCACCGGCAAGACGGCCGCCTTCACGCTGCCCATCCTGCAGCGCATCCTGCCCTTCGCCAGCAGCAGCCCGTCGCCGGCCAAGCACCCGGTGCGCGCCCTGATCCTGGCGCCGACCCGCGAGCTGGCCATGCAGGTCTACGAGTCGGTCAAGACCTACAGCAAGCACACGCCGATCCGCTCCATGTGCGCCTTCGGCGGCGTCGATATCAAGCCGCAGATCGCCGAATTGAAGAAGGGCGTCGAAATCCTCGTCGCCACGCCAGGCCGCTTGCTCGACCACGTCGAAAACAAGAGCGTCAGCTTCAATTCCGTGCAGGCCCTGGTCCTCGACGAAGCCGACCGTATGCTCGACATGGGCTTCGTGCCCGACGTCACGCGCATCCTGAACATGCTGCCGGCCCAGCGCCAGAGCCTGTTGTTCTCCGCCACCTTCTCGGAAGAAATCAAGAAGCTGGCCGACACCATGCTGAAGTCGCCGGTGCTGATCGAAGTCGCCCGCCGCAATCAGGTCTCCGACACCATCACCCACCGCGTCCATCCGGTTTCCGAATACGGCAAGCGCGGCCTGCTGACCAAGCTATTGAAGTCCGGCGACATCCGCCAATGCATCGTCTTCATGCGTACCAAGCAGGGCTGCTCGCGGCTGACCCGCGAACTGCAGCGCGCTGGCATCCACGCCGACGCCATCCACGGCGACAAGAGCCAGCTCGACCGCATCAAGGCGCTCGACGCCTTCAAGGCCGGCGAGACGCACGCGCTGATCGCCACCGACGTCGCCGCCCGCGGGCTTGACGTCGACGACCTGCCCTACGTCATCAACTACGAACTGCCGCACACGCCGGAAGACTACGTGCACCGCATCGGCCGCACCGGCCGCGCCGGCAAGTCGGGCAACGCCATATCGCTGGTCAGCGCCCACGAAGTCGGCTACTTGGTCGATATCGAAAAGCTGATCAAGCGGCCGATCGAGCAGATCGAGGTGGCCGGTTTCGAGCCGGAACCGGAATATGAATACCCGCCGGGAAACAAAAGGAAGCGCAGCGCGCCGGTCAAGGCCCCGCTCGCGCAGCGGCCGGAGCGTGCTGAACGTCCCGAACGCGGCGAACGCCCGGAACGCCGCGCGCCGCGCCGCAATCCGATGATCGCCGCCGACGGCTTCGACTTCAGCAAGCCCTACGAGGAAAGCACGCCGCGCGGCGACGTGCCGGATTCGCCCAAGGCGCCGGCCAAGCCGGACCCGCACAAGCCGAAGCGCGTCGTCGCGGCGCTGCTCGGTGGCCTCGGCAAGCGCTGAACTACTGACGCACCGAACCGTTCGCCGGCTTGCTGGCGGGCGGGATTTCCTTGACCTTGATGATGACCAGCGACACGTTGTCGCCGACGCCGCCGGAGCGCGCGCGCGCCGTTTCAATCAGTATCTCCGACGCCCGGCGCGCCGAATTTTCGGCGATGATCTGCGCCATCTCGGCTTCTTCGAAATAGGGCCAGAGGCCGTCCGAACACAGCATGAAGGCGTCGCCATCGGTCAGATCCTCGGCCTCGCCGAAGGCGAGCTTCGGTTCTTCCTTGCCGCCCAGCGAGGTAATCAGCACGTTGCGGTTCGGGTGCGTCAGCGCCTGCTCCGGCGTGATGCGGCCGATCGCTATCAGGTGCTCGACGTAGGAATGATCGACGCTGCGGTACAGCATTTCGGGGCCGCGGAAACGATAGACCCGGCTGTCGCCGCAGTGCCCCCAGGTCACCTTGCCCGGTTGCAGCAGGAGCATGACCACCGTGCTGTGCGGATCCTTTTCGTTGATGAAGCGTGAGGCCCGGATCATCGAGTGCGCTTCGAGCATGCTGTTTTCGAGCAGAACGCGGGATGACTCGAGCGTCGGCGCAAAATGCTGGAGGCAGGTCTTGGCCGTGTGCACGACCTGCTCGGCAGCCAGCGCGCCACCGGCATGTCCGCCCATGCCATCCGCCACGACTGCCAATGCCACGCCGCGCTGCCGCTCATGCTGCAGTATCGCGACCCGGTCCTGCTGTTCCTTGCGATCTCCCTGGTGCTGTGCTGCGCACGCATCGAGTGTTATGGGCATTGCTTCTCCTTGTCGGCCGAAAGATTAGCACGAAAGGCATAAACGATGCAGGGGGTATATGGCGCGGGAGAGACAGCACCGCGCCGTCAGGTCAGCGCTTCGTCGATCAGTTCGATCCAGTGGCGCACCGGCAGCACGCTGCCGGCCTGCAGGTGGGTCAGGCAGCCGATATTGGCAGTGGCGACAGCCAGCGGCGAATCCGCCGTCAGCGCAGCCAGCTTGTTGTCGCGCAGGCGCAACGACAATTCCGGCTGCAGCAGCGAATAGGTGCCGGCCGAACCGCAGCAGAGATGCCCGTCGGCGACCGGCACCAGCGCATGGCCTGCCGCCACCAGCAATTCCTCGATGACGCCGCGTATCTTCAGCCCGTGCTGCAGGGTGCACGGCGCGTGGAAGGCCAGCTTGCCGCGCTGCCGGCGGCCCGGTTCCAGCAAGGTTTGCAGACGCTCACGTTCGGCGGCAAGGATTTCCGACGGATCGCGGCACAGGGCACTGATTTTGGCCGCTTTTTCGGCGTAGACCGCGTCATCTGCCAGCACATGCCCGTAATCCCTGATCTGGACGCCACAGCCGGAAGCGGTGGCGACGATCGCCTCGATGCCTTTGTCGACATGCGGCCACCAGGCGTCGATATTGCGCCGCATGTCGTCCCTGGCCGCCGCCTGGTCGTTCAAATGGAAACGCACGGCGCCGCAGCAGCCCGCCTTGCCTTCCTCGAACAGCTCGATGCCCAGCCTGTCGAGCACGCGCGCCGTGGCGGCGTTGATGTTGGGCGCCAGTGCCGGCTGGACGCACCCGGCCAGCGCCAGCATGCGCCGGGCATGCCCGGATCTGGCCGGCCACGGCCGGGCGAGGCCCGAGGCTTCCGGCGGCAGCTTGTCGGCCAGCCCCGAAGGCAGCAACGGACGCAGCAACTGGCCGAGCCTGACCGCCGGGCCGAAAACCCCCGGGCGCGTCAGCGCCTCGCGCAGCACGCGGCGCATCAGCGCATCGCCGCCCTTGCGTGGCAGTTTTTCCTCGACGACCTGGCGGCCGATGTCGAGCAGATGGCTGTACTTGACGCCCGACGGGCAGGTCGTTTCGCAGGAGCGGCAGGTCAGGCAGCGGTCGAGATGGAGGCGGGTCTTTTCGGTTACCGGCTTGCCCTCCAGCACCTGCTTGATCAGGTATATGCGCCCGCGCGGCCCGTCGAGTTCGTCGCCGAGCAGCTGGTAGGTCGGGCAGGTCGCGGTACAGAAGCCGCAATGGACGCAGGTGCGCAGGATCGCCTCGGCTTCCTTGCCGGCCGGGGTATCGCGGATGAAATCAGCGAGTTTCGTGTCCATTAGGGCATGCTCCTGATAATCGACGGGCTGCGCAAGGGTCTGGCGGGGAGGCAGTGCAAGGCGCCGGTCGCGCTGTGCAGTGATCTGCACAAGCGAGCGGCAACGTGGCAATGCGCCCCGCCAGACCCTTGCCCTTCGGGTTTGCCGGGGCGGTCGGTCGCCGGTGTTGCTCGGCTTGGCGCCCCTCCCGTCCCGGCAAACGCAGTCCCGCCGATTATCAGGAACATGCCCTAAAACTCCGCGTAGAGGCGACCGGGGTTGAGGATGCCGCGCGGATCGAAGCTCTTTTTCAGGCGGCGATGCAGGGCAAGCAGTGCCGGCGACAGCGCGGCGAAAGTGCCCTCCCGGCAACGCAGCGATTCCGGCGCCCGGTAGAGCACGGCATGGCCGCCGGCGCGGGCCGCAGCGCCGCGCACGGCATCCAGTTCGCCGGCATACCAGCGCAGCGCACCGCCCCACTCGATGGCGCGCAGGCCGTCGAGTCCCGGCGCCGGGGTGGTCGATGGCAGGGCCAGGCGCCACAGCAGCTTTTCGGAAAAGGCCGGGTGCGTCTGCTCGCGCACGGAAATCCAGTGTTTTTCGGCGTCGACCGCAACCGTGCCGCCTAGCTTGCCGCGCGCCGCCTCGACGGCCGCCCGCGCGCCCGACAGACGCAGCCAGAGTTGCCCCTGATGCCAGAACGAGGCCGAAATCGGCAAGGGCTGGCCGCCCCACTGATTGAGCCGGGTAATGGCATCGCTTTCACCGATGTCGAAAATCAGCGTCTGTTCGGCGACCGGCTTCGGCAAGACCTTCAGCGTCACTTCGGCCAGCACGCCGAGCGTGCCGAGGCTGCCGGCCACCAGCCGCGAAACATCGTAGCCGGCGACGTTCTTCATGACCTGGCCGCCGAAATCGAGCACCTGGCCAGTGCCGTCGATCAGCTTGACGCCCAGCACGAAGTCACGCACCGCCCCCGCCTGCTGCCGGCGCGGCCCGGAAAGCCCGGCGGCGACGCAGCCGCCAACCGTCGCACCGGAAAAACGCGGCGGCTCGAAGGCCAGCATCTGGCCTTTTTCGGCCAGCGCCGCCTCGACCTCGGCGAGCGGCGTGCCGCATTTGGCGGTGAGGTAAAGCTCGGTCGGCTCGTAGGCGACGATGCCGTTGTAGCCCGACACATCAAGCAGTTCACCGGCCAGCATGCCGCCGTAGAAATCCTTGCTGCCGGCGCCGCGGATGCGCAGCGGCGCGTGGCTGTCGTGGGCTGACTTGATGACGGAAACGATGTCGTCGAGCGTCATCAGAAGCGCTCCAGTTCGGGAAACTTCACGTCGCCATGATGGACGTGCATGCGCCCGTATTCGGCGCAGCGGTGCAGGCTGGGCACCGCCTTGCCGGGATTGAGCAGTCCCGTTTCGTCGAAGGCCGCCTTGATGCGGCGGAAGGCTTCCAGTTCCGGCGTCTTGTACTGCACGCACATCTGGTTGATCTTCTCGACGCCGACGCCGTGCTCGCCGGTGATCGAGCCGCCGAGCGCCACCGACAGTTCGAGAATCTCCGCGCCGAAGGCTTCCGCCCGCACCCATTCGCCAGGCTGGGCAGCGTCGTACATGATCAGCGGATGCAGGTTGCCGTCGCCGGCATGAAAGACGTTGGCGCAGCGCAGGCCGTACTTCTTCTCCATCTCGGCGATGGCCGAGAGCATTTCGGCCAGCCGCTTGCGCGGGATGGTGCCGTCCATGCAGTAATAATCCGGCGTAATTCGCCCGACTGCCGGGAAGGCGGCCTTGCGCCCGGCCCAGAAGCGCAGGCGCTCGGCTTCGGAGTGCGAGACGCGGATGTCGCGGGCGCCGGCGGCGGTCAATACCTCGGTGACGCGGGCGATCTCCTCGGCCACCTCTTCCGGCGTGCCGTCCGCCTCGCAGAGCAGAATGGCCGCGGCGTCGAGGTCATAGCCGGCCTTGACGTAAGGCTCGACGGCAGCCGTCGCCGGCTTGTCCATCATCTCCAGCCCGGCCGGGATGATGCCGGCAGCAATGATCGCCGCCACCGCATCGCCGGCCTTGGCGACGTCGTCGAACGAGGCCATCACCACCTGCGCCAGTTCCGGCTTCGGCACCAGCTTCACCGTGACTTCGGTGACGATGCCGAGCATGCCCTCGGAGCCGATGAGCAGCGCCAGCAGGTCGTAGCCGGGCGCATCCGGGGCTTCCGAGCCAATCTCGAAAACCTCGCCCTCGATGCTGACGACGCGGATGCGCAGAACGTTGTGCACCGTCAGGCCGTACTTCAGGCAATGCACGCCGCCCGAATTTTCGGCGACGTTGCCGCCCAGCGTGCAGGCGATCTGCGACGACGGGTCGGGCGCGTAATAGAGGCCATAAGGCGCCGCCGCTTCCGACACCGCCAGGTTGCGCACGCCGGGCTGCACGACTGCGGTACGGCTGTCGCGGTCGACCTGCAAAATCCGGCTAAAACGGGCCAGCGACAAGACCACGCCCTGCGCGTGCGGCATCGCCCCGCCTGAGAGGCCGGTGCCGGCACCGCGCGCGACGACCGGCACGCCGAGCTGGTGGCAAGTGCGCAGCACGTCGATCACCTGCCCCTCGCTTTCCGGCAGGCAGACGGCCAGCGGCAACTCGCGGTAGGCGGTGAGGCCGTCGCACTCGTAGGGGCGCAGGTCCTCGTCGTCGACCAGCAGGCAGTGCGCCGGCAGGATCAGCCCGAGGCGCGCGGCCAGCGCCTTGCGGTCGGTGCGGAATTCGGGGTCGGGTGTCGTCATGGTGACCTTCATTCTAATCCGATGCGTCGACCCGGCGCAGCCAGCCGAGGCCCGCTTCGGTCGTCGTCAGCGGCCGGTATTCGCAGCCGACCCAGCCGGCGTAGCCGAGGCGGTCGAGCAGGTCGAAGAGGAAGGGGTAATTGATCTCGCCGCTGCCCGGCTCGTGGCGGCCGGGGTTGTCGGCGATCTGGATGTGGCCGATGCGGTGGATATTGGCTTCCAGCGTGCGTGCCAGATCGCCGGCGATGATCTGCGCGTGGTAGATGTCGTACTGCAGTTTTACATTGCTGCGGTCGACCGCTTCCAGCAGGCGAAAACCCTTGGCCACGTCGTCCAGCCAGTAGCCCGGCATGTCGATGCTGCTGTTGATCGGCTCGATCATCACTGTCGCGCCAATGGTCGCGAAGCGGTCGGCGGCGAATTGCAGGTTGGCGATATAGGTCGCTTCCAGCGCCGCCTCTCCGACACCCGCCGGCCGTAGGCCGGCCAGGCAATGCACGCGTTCGCAGTCGAGCGCCATTGCGTAGTCCAGCGCCTGCTCGACGCTCTCGGCGAACTCGCCCTGGCGGTGCGGCAGGCAGGCCAGGCCGCGCTCACCGGCCGCCCAGTCGCCGGGCTTGATGTTGAAAAGTACCTGATCGAGATCGGCCGCCTTCAACCATTCCGCCACGTCATGCGCCGGCCAGTCGTAGGGGAACAGGTATTCGACGCCCCTGAAGCCGGCCGCCGCCGCCCGCTTGAAGCGCTCGGGAAACGGCGCCTCGGTAAACAGAAAACTCAGGTTGGCGGCGAACTTTGGCATGGCGACGACAGTCTGTAAGGCAGACTCGTCAGTATAATCCGCGCACTTCAAGGAGGAGAGCAACGTGAGCGAAACCGAACGCAAGGGCAACCGCCTGTCCAAGATTGTCACCCGCACCGGCGACGCCGGCACCACCGGCCTCGGCGACGGCAGCCGCACCACCAAGGACAGCCTGCGCATCGACGCCATGGGCGAGGTCGACGAGCTGAATTCCGGCCTCGGCGTGCTGCTCTGCGAAGATCTGCCGCATTCCGTGCAAGTCGCGCTGCTCGACATCCAGAACGACCTCTTCGATCTCGGCGGCGAACTCTGCCTGCCGGGCATGGAGGTCATCAAGGACGTGCAGGTCGCCCGCCTCGAAGAGCTGGCCGAGGAATTCAATACCAACCTGCCGATGCTCAAGGAATTCATCCTGCCCGGCGGCACCCGCGCCGCCGCGCTGGCGCATCTAAGCCGCACCGTCTGCCGCCGCGCCGAACGTGCCATGGTCAAACTGAACAGCGCCGAGCCGGTTTCCGACGCCGCCCGCCGCTACATCAACCGGCTCTCCGACCTGCTGTTCATCCTCGGCCGCGTCCTCAACCGCGCCGGAGGCCGTGGCGATGTGCTCTGGCAAAAGGGAAAGACCGCCGCATGAGTGCCTGCGTCATCGGCCACATCAGCGTCAAGGACGACGAAAAATGGGCGCAATACCGCGCCCAGGTGCCGGCCACGCTCGCCCCGTGGGGCGCCGAACTGCTGTTTCGCGGGCAGCGCGCCGCCGTGTTGAGCGGCGAGCACGCGCATACCGACACCGTCGTCATCCGCTTCCCCGATGTGGCGGCAGTCGACGGCTGGTACAACTCGCCCGCCTATCAGGCCTTGATTCCGCTGCGCCGGCAGGCCGCCGACCTCGACCTCGTCGTCTTCGCCGATTGAAACGCCGTTTGGGCGGCGCCCTCTACCCGCAAGTGCGCCGCTGCGGGTAAGCTCTCCGGCACCCATGCCCGGAGCCGCCCCATGAACCTGCCGACCTATTCCACCCTGTCGCTCAGCCTCGACCAGGGAATCGCCGAAATCCGCCTCAACCGGCCGGACAAGTCGAATGCGATGAACGACGCCATGTGGCAGGAAATCCGCCAGGCCGCCGACTGGGTCGACGCCACGCCGGCAGCGCGCGTCGCCATCCTCAGCGGCGAAGGCCGGAATTTCTGCGCCGGGCTCGACCTCACCATGATCGGTAGCATCCAGCAACGCATCGCCCACCCGGACGGCGCGCGCAGCCGCGAAATGCTGCGCCGGCTGCTCCTCGATCTGCAGGACTGCCTGACCGCCCTCGAGCGCTGCCGCAAGCCGGTGCTCGCCGCCATCCAGGGCGCCTGCGTCGGCGGCGCGCTCGACCTCGTCACCTGCTGCGACATGCGCTACGCCGCGCCGGACGCCGTCTTCTCGGTGCGCGAAATCGACCTCGCCATGGTCGCCGACGTCGGCACCCTGCAACGCCTGCCGCACCTGATCGGCGACGGCATGGCCCGCGAACTGGCCTACACCAGCCGCAACGTCGGCGCCGAAGAGGCGGCTGCGCTCGGTCTGGTCAACCGCGTTTTCGCCTCCCCGGAGGCGTTGACCGCAGCAGTCCGCGAAATCTCCCACGCCATCGCCGCCAAGTCGCCGCTCGCCACGCGCGGGTTGAAGGAAGTCATGAATTACAGCCGCGACCATTCGGTCGCCGATGGTCTCAATTGCGTCGCTACGTGGAACGCGGCGATGCTACTTTCCGGCGACCTCGAGGAATGCATCGCCGCTCAGCGCGAACGACGCTCGCCCAAGTTCGACGACTAGACAAGTTTTCTTCAGCAGCATGCGCCGGCGCCGGCCGGAACCTCGCGATCACGTTTTGCCGACCTATACTTGGTAAATCGAGATTGGACGTACCGTCCATCGCGACTTACGGACGACATAAGCCGGCATGACGAGCCTGAAGCACGCAGCGCAAAGCCAAGACAAAGCAGG
>WBZX01002856.1_pt1 | contig 11428 bp, 10 predicted proteins | sample 5204211 | NCBI WGS metagenome assembly WBZX01 (sample SAMN12344362, study PRJNA552823) | activated sludge metagenome | biome: Activated sludge suspended growth; feature: Nitrification reactor; material: Wastewater; isolation source: activated sludge from nitrification reactor of wastewater...
CGAAGAATAAGTAGATAAAGTATATAGAGTACATAAAGTATATAAAGAGATCCCGTTCGATTGAGCGGGACTTTTTCTTTTGCCCACCTCTTCTCCGCATCGTCTCCTGGAAGGGACGTTGCGGGATGGGGCCGGTATCAAACTACGCAACGTCCCCGGTGAGAGACGTTTCTGGGAATAAGAATAAGTAGATAAAGTATATAAAATTTATACAGAGATCCCGTTCAGTTGAGCGGGATTTTTTATAAGCACACAGATGCATTCCCCCAGCTAACTTTCCGCCAATACGGATTTTATTCAAACGGCTTGTGCAGGCTCGTGGAAAATGTAACTTTAAAAGAATCGCAAACCGACCATCCATGAACTCCTTATATAAAATCGTTTCGCTGGCATTACTGAACCTGTCTTTCATCCATTGTCGCAGCCAGGATGCGGCTCTGCTGGAAGGAATTGATAAAAAACTCAAAGCAAATGAGTGGACGGTATCTCAGGTATTATGCACCGATTCATTGATGAGATTGCATTCCCAAAAAAAGTTCCGGGAAGTGATACGTGCGAATGCGGTTGCCGGAAAATTCTGCATGACCAGCAATTCAGAACCGGGCACAAAAGTGACCATTAAAGGTTCCGTAACCACCCGCAGGGGAGACCCAATTGCTGACGGGCTTGTTTACGTTTACCAGACATCCGCCAAAGGCTGGTATTCCGATACCGGCGCCCACATTCTCATCAACTCAGGCGATATGAATCACGCCCGTCTTTTTGCCTATTTCAGAACAGATAAGCACGGCAATTTTATATACGAAACCATAAAGCCCATGGGATACCCAGGGTCTGACCTCCCTGCGCATATACATATCCACATCTGGGATAGGAATGGAAAAACGCTCCGGGCTCCCGGCGAACTTTTATTTGATGATGACGACCGGCTTACGGAGGAACGAAGAAAAATTTCCCTGCGGGAAGGCTTTCTGATTGTTTCTAATTCAGGAACAGTCGGGGCTCCGGTATATGAGTATAAAATAATAGTTGACCTCTAATCGCTATCACCCGCCCGATGTTTTTCTTCTATTGATTCAAAGTTCTACCTTTAAGCATGCGCCTATTGTTTTTTGTTTTGCTGGTCATGCCGGCGGCAGTGGCTTTGGCCCAAACCGGAAACAGCTTTCGCATATCTTCTGCTCACACTTCCTTCCCCGACACCGGCCGGGTCAATGGCCACCGGTACAACAATGTGCTGTATCCCGTGCAGGGTCATTACGACGACAGCACGGTGCTCATCGTGGTTCCACCGGGTTTTAACGCGGGCAAGAAGGTTGATATCGTATGCTGGTTTCATGGCTGGTACAACCATATCGACAGCGTGCTGAGTTATTTTGAGATCGCCCAGCAATTCACCGCTTCTAGGCGCAACGCCATCCTCGTCATTCCCGAATCGGCGAAAGATGCGCCCGACAGCTATGGCGGTAAACTCGAACAACAGGGGCGGTTCAGGCTGTTGCTCGAAGACGTGCTTGCCAAACTGAAAAAAGAAAAGATCGTATCAAAAAAAGCGACAGCGGGAAATATCATACTCGCGGGCCACAGCGGCGCCTACCGGGTGATGGCATTCATCCTGCAACAGGGGGGCATTGAGATCAACGAAGCCAATCTCTTCGATGGCATGTACGGGCAGGCGGACAAATACATCAACTGGCTGCAGGCGGATTCATCGCACCGCTTCATTAATATCTATACGAACAAGGGTGGTGGCACCGACAAGGTTTCGGCCGAGCTTGCACAACGATTGAACGATAATAACATACCCGTTGCTTCCCTCGAAGAAAAGGACCTGGTACCCATTGCGCTCCGCAGCAACCGGGTCATCTTTATTCACAGCCGCAAGGAACACAACGACGTGATCAACCGGCCCGACGCCAATTTCCGGCTCTTCCTGGAAAACAGCCCGCATTTACAGGCGCGCCACTATTAATTCCGCCGTTGCAGGGCGCAGCTCATCCATTGATTTTTTCAGTTCATTCCTGTTGGGGTTGATTCAACGCCTGTAATGGAGCAACTTGCACTCAAAGCAAGACTTTCGATAGCCATGAAAGTAATTATTGTAGAGCCGGATAAACAAGTGGTCCGCAGGGTCATCCGTACGCTGCACTCCATCGACAGCAGTATTGAAGTACTGCAGGCAGTGCGCACGATCGATGCCCTGCTGAAACGAAACGAAGAATCGCCCCTGCCCGACCTGGTGCTGGTGAACAGGTCGTTGCTGGGCGCCACGCACCGCAACATTGAAGCGAAACTGATCATTACCTCCAGCCAGAATCATCTCGTGTATCTCGCCTTCCGGGTGAATAACCTGGATTACCTGCAGAAATACCTGCTCAAGGCGGAACCGGCGGGTAATCATGGTTTGCCATTGCCCCGCCTGGCGGCGTCGGCGGGGAATTATCCCGGCGAAGAAACCGCGGGACCCATCCCCCTGCAGCAGGCCACCAAGAAACGTTTCCTGGTAACCTACCAGCAGAAATTATTATCCATCCCGGTGGAAGAGATCGCTTATTTCTTTTCCGATAACCGGTTCATCTTCTTCAAAACATTCGACAACCGCAAATTCCTGGTCGAATACCGGATGGATGAGCTGGAGCAGATTCTCGACAGGCAATTGTTCTTCCGCATCAACCGGTCGTACATCATTTCCATCAACTCCATCCTGGTGATTCACGCCTATCCCGGGAACCGTTTCAAGATCAACCTCAACCCGCCGGCCGATAAAGAAATGATCGTAAGCCGGGAGCGTATCCTGAATTTCCGCAAGTGGCTGGGTGAATGACCCCGCCCGGAAATTGGGGTGCCGATTCGGGCAGTTAATGCAGCGTTTCATTCAACTGCTGCAGGTTCATTGCGCCTGGCAGCCGAAAGTATTTAGGTTTACCCCGCAACACTGCTATTGCCGTGATTGCTTGCTAGATTAACCTGTAACAAAACCATTATCCAAAATTAACCAGTATGAAAAACCTTTTCATCTGCCTGGGCATCTTGTTGTGCCTGTTACTCTGCTGTTCTCCTTACACACACGCTCAATGTTTATCGGCGCCGGCGGCGCCAGCCTGCAACGGTACCGAACCGCTGGTAACCGACGGTGAAACCTTGAACAGCGGCACCACCAAATGGTATTATGGCGCCACCACAACCTACAACATGCTTACCCTCAAAGGCGGTACGCTCATCGTTTGCGGCAATCTCACGATCGATAAATTCTACATGGATTCGGGAAAGATCTATGTGCGGCCCGGCGGGCGGTTTGTGATCGGTAACGGTGAGGGCGCCGGTTTGGTGTTCCGCGGCAATTGCGCTCTCTACAACTACGGCATACTCGAGATACTGCGTAACCTGTCGCTCGAGGGCGGATGGGCCAGCGCTTCAGAACCAAACCTCATTATCAACGCCAGTTCGACGGCGCAGTTCAAAATGAATAACCAGTACTTCGTGATCAACAACGCAGACTCCTGGTTCGTGAACAAGGGCAAGGCCTATTTCCATGGCATCATCACCGACCCGCAGTCGTCGCCCCGCTGCGTGTGCCTGGCCAAAGGAACCGAAACAAAGATGACCGTACTCTACAATAAGGTCAAGAACAGTTTCTACGCTCCCGAGCCCTCCGCCTGTGTTTCGGTGTCGGAGTTCTCGCAGCTCTGGGATACCCTTTCCACCCTGAACCCCTACATCACCATGTGCCTGGGCCTGACGCACCGCACCGACTCCACCTGCAGGCCCTGGGGCTGCAAACCGGTCTGGGGGTCCGCGGTACTGTTCCGGGGCTGCGTGAGCTGCGGTTCCATCCAGTTATTGCCAACCCGGTTTACGTCTTTCGATGCCGAACAGCATCCCGACGGCAATGCGCTGTACTGGCAGATCGAAAACATCAGCGCCACAGGAAGATTTTATATTGAGCTATCGGATGATGGTCATTCGTTCAATACCTTATCATCCTTCGCGGTCAGCGATACAAGAAACACGGCCCGGTACGCCTGGTTCGATGCCGTGATCCGGACCGGTATTCATTATTACCGGGTGGTATATACCGACACACTTACCAACAGCGTCGTGTACAGTCCGGTGGTGCGGGCTATCCAGAAACCTGCTTCCTCATTCCGCGTATATCCCAACCCGTTCAGGGATCGCCTGTACGTATCGCTGACAGAAAGCAATACAAGCCTGCGTGCCGCGCTGTACCAGGCGGATGGAACACGGCAAACAGAGCTGCGTGTTTCCCGCTCCGGAAATCAATGGGAACTCGGCGTACCACCAAACCTGCCCCCGGGAATCTATTTTCTTTCTTTATCAGCTGGCGGACGAACCCGGGTAGAGAAACTCATTAAACAACGCTGACCGACCCGGAACGCAGCATGGTAAACAACAAGCCCACCCCCATGCCATGCATAGCCAGACATAACCCATTAAACCCAATCGTATGAACCTACGTTCAGGGCCCTTGTATGCCCGGATGCAGGAAGAGATCGAAGCGGTGGAAGCCAGCGGCGGCAATGAGATGTTCTGCGTGGAAAAATGTTTCAGCATCGCACTGGCGTACTGGAGCAGCGTGCGGATCATCGCCGAATCGAACCTGTTTTCCACCGAGGCCGAGGAGATCTTTTTCTTCAAACACATAAAGCCGGCTTTCATCGCGGTCATGGAATACTATATGCTGCTCTACCAGGCGATACTTTTCAAACCGGCCACCGATAAAGACGCACTGCTTTCGTACTGGCTTAAACAACTCAAACGGGCCGACCAGTTCCTGCACAGGCACCAGGCCTTCCGGAATTACTACTGCAACGGACTCACCGAACTGGATGCGATGTATTTTACCCTGCGGCAGAACAGCATCCGTTTTACCGGCCGGTTTATTTCCGCAGGCAGGCCCGGGTGCTGCCAGGGCAGTTACCTGGCGGCCAGCATACTCGCCTACCAGCGGTACCAGGCATACCTGGAATGCCAGTTGAAAGCCATGACCGAGGGAAGCCGGAAAAAAGTTTTAGCCGGCCCGTTGATGCCGGCATAGATAATATTTTGTTTCTTTAAGAACATGAATCCGATTTATGAACCAACGCATCGCACATATAGCCCTGGTGGTAACCGACTACGATGAAGCCATCGCGTTCTATACCCAAAAACTGGATTTTGAACTGCTCGAAGACAGCCGCCTCAGCGACAGCAAGCGCTGGGTACTGGTTAAGCCTCGCGGTGATGGGCATTGCGCCCTCCTGCTGGCCAGGGCCGTTGGCGAAGCGCAGCAAAGCCGGGTGGGCAACCAAACCGGTGGCCGGGTATTTCTCTTCCTGCATACCGATGATTTTGAACGGGATTACAACAACATGCTGCAAAAACAGGTACGCTTTGTTCGCCCGCCGGCCCGGGAACCCTATGGAACAGTCGCCGTTTTCGAAGACCTGTATGGAAACCGCTGGGACCTGATCGGCCCGTAAGCAGTTCCGTATTAATATGTAGTTTTGCCGTAACTTGAACCGTATGAGAACTGTTGCCTCTCTCTTTCTTTTTGTTTGCCTGATCAGTTTGACCGGTTGTTTCGAGATCGTGGAGCAATTGTTCCTGAAAACCGATGGCTCAGGCGATTTCCAGATGGTGCTCAACCTCAGCAAGAGCCGCACCCGGCTGAATTCGATCATGAAGATGAAAACAATCAACGGGCACGATGTACCTTCCAAAGAGGATATCAGGTACCGGCTTTCGGAGATTGAAAAAACGGTGTCTAAAACAGCCGGCATCAGCAATGTAAAAACCAGCATCGACTTCGACAATTTCATCGCCAGCATCAACTGCAGTTTCAAAAACGTGGCGGCGCTGAACAACGCGGTAAAAAATATCTACCTGAAAGAGAATGCCGGGAAGAAAGCACCCGAAAAGATCTATGAATACAACGCCGGCGTCTTTCAACGCTGGAATAAGTATTCCTTCAAAGACGACTACACGAAACTCAGCAATGCCGATAAAGAGGTTTTCGCCACCGCCAATTACACGGCCATCTTCAAATTCGAATCCGCCGTATCGGCCGCCAGCAACAAGGAAACCCGGATAGCGCCCAGCAAAAAGGCCGTGATGCTCAAACTCAATACACTGGATGTGATCACCGAAAAAAAATCGATCGAGAATAAGATCAACCTAACCAACCGATAAAATGAAAAAGTATTTACTGCTGCTCTCCGTATCCTGCCTGGCCATTGCCGGCCATGCGCAAAACCTGCTCGACAAAGTACCCGCAACCGCCACCATGGCCATCCGGTATTCGGGCGAAAATTTCAGTAAGAACATCCCCCTGAAGAAACTCGACAGTTACGGGTTCATTAAAGAGCATGTATTCAAAATGCTGCACATCGAAAACCTCCGTTCCGTGCAGAACACGGGCATCGACTTCGGGAAAGACATCTGCCAGTATGTGGCCGTGGAAGATACCTGTATCAATTTTGTGACCCTGCTGCCGCTGAAGAACGAGGCGCAGTTCATCAAGATGATACGCGACAGCTACGACGCGAAGAAAAACACCATCCAGAAAAATGGCTATACCTTTTTACCCGTTTCCGATGGTGTATACATCGGCTGGAACAAGACCAGCGCCGTGATCGTGGATGCCAGTTACCAGAACCGGCAAAACTACTGGACGAGGTATTACGATACGATCGCCGCGGATACGGTGGTGGCTGTTGCCGACAGTACCGTTGCGGTCACTGTGGATTCCGCTTATCAGTTCACGCCGCCTAAAATCGTGGATACAACCATGGCCCCTGAATCGGATACGGCCACCATGGAGATCGAACTGGCCCCCATGATCGAAGACCAGGCAAAAGAGGAAGAAGAAAGAAGGATCCGCGACAGCATCAGCAACATGAAATGGGAACTCTGGCAGCAGCAACAGGATCTTATCGCCCGCAAGCAACAGGAATTTTCGTCGGCCCATGTGATGGACCGTTTCTTTTCGGAAAACATCCGCTCGATCAAAAACGAACCTGCCTATACGAAGATCATCGACCCGGCCGCCCATGCCAGCATCTGGATCAATAACGAAGGCATCCTGGAGCAGTACTGGAACTTCTTCGAAAAGGGTCGCTACAGCATTTTCGGCAATTACGCGAAACAATATTCCGATACGGGAAGCACATCAAGCTCGGCCCTGAACATCTACTTTGACAAAGACAAGATGCGCATGGAAACAAGCACGTTCAGCCTGGATCCTCAACTCGATGCGCTGGGCAAAAGCGTGATGAACAGCCGGCAGAGCAACAGCCTGCTCGGTTACGTGAACCCGGGCAATATCGGCTACTTCTCGGTAAGCATCAACAGCGAGGCCATGACGCATTACTATTACGAATACATGCGCCGCTACCTCGCCAAAATGTACAACATGCGGGAGTATTCCGAAGTGGTTGATATTTATATCGACCTGCTGGAGATATTACTGGATGAGAAAGGTATCGCCGACCTGCTGCCGGGCAATTACATGTTCGTGATGCACGACATGAAACCCCGGATCGTGAATTACACCGATTACGAATACGACGATGAGTTCAACCGCAAGGAAGTAAAGAAGACCAAGAAAGAATTATCACCGCTCTTCACCTTCGCCTTTGAAACTCGCCGGGAAGACTTTTTGAAAAAACTGGCCAAACTGCCCGTGAAGTACGCCGAGAAAAGCGATTCCAGCTACAAATGGAAAGAAGGCGGTTACTACGAACTCGCTTTCAAAGAAGGCGAGATGCCCTTCTCCAGCATGTACTTTATGGTAAAGGATGGAAAAGGGATCGTGACCACTTCCAAAGAAGTGATCGACATGACCCTGGCCGGTAAAACGTATACGCCCGACGAAAACACCCGCAACTCGGTCCTGGGCAATAATTACTCGGTTAACATCAGCAGCAAGCGGCTCATCGAAAAACTGAGCACGCAGCTCAGCACCGAATCGAATAAGAAAGTGGCCGACTACCTGATCAAAAACCTCGGCGACCTGAAAATGGAAACCGGCATCCGCGACGGCATGATCCGCGGAACCACCACCCTGCAGGTTACCGGCAACAACAGCAACAGCCTCGAATTCCTGTTCAACATGATGGACAGCATCAACAACATCATGGAACAGGAAAAACAGGAAGGAAAGAAAAAGATCAACTGATGAGCCGCAAAAAATGGGCGTTGCTCCTGTTGCTCGTACTGCTGGGCTTCGGTTACGTTAAACTCTTTTACAAGACCTGGAATAAAACCCGGGTGCCCGCCAGCGCCGACGCGGTGCTGGTACTCGACGTAAAACGGGTGACCAATACCCTGATCTGGCAGTTTCTCAGCACCCCATCCAAATGGAAGACGGGCAACCTGTTCTCCAAACGATCGAAAGATACCAGCTGGCGTGACATGTTCAAACTGCCCGACTATGTTTTCGCCTTTCACGCCAAGAACCAATCCCTGAACAACTGGTACACGGTACTGAGTATGGATAGCAGGAAGGGTTTCGAAGCCGGCCTCGCAAAATTCGCCTTCAGGCGCATCAACGACCGGGAATACACGAACAAGGAAGCCGGTTTGTATTTATATGTACACGACGACAACGAAGTGCTGCTGGCCCGGGTCCCGGCAGCCGATAGTTTATCCGTAAGGCAGGTAGCCCATGAACTCTTTACGGAAAAAAAAATCATGGCCGGCTCCGAACTCCGTAAAGCCATCGATGCCAAAAGCCATCTTTCCCTGTACATAGCCCCGGGAAGCGCTTTGCGGGAAACAGGCATATTCACCCTCAATTTCGACAAAGAGTCCCTGCGCATCAAGGGCGATATCCTGCCGGCGCAACCATACCTGTACGCGGAAGAAAATTTCCTGTATGCACCGGAGTCGTTAAGTTCCGCAGGGCTGGTACAACCGCCGCGGGAATTACTTGAACGGATGGGTACGGAAACAAAAGAAAGGATTTCAAAGGCGCTGGGATTGAACGCTGATTCATTCTTTGTCGCTTCCAACCGGTCGTACAACATCGACCTGCAGTCGATCCGGGAGCGCCAGGATACCGCCATCACGTATACCTACGACGATGATTTCAACCCGGTAGAAAACAAAGTACTCAACACGGTGCGGGAACCGGCATTTTCTTTTTTTGCCAACGGCGCCCATACCGATTCAATATACCAATACCTGCTGCGCAACCAGAAACTGGAGAACGGCGCCGGGGGAATGGTATTCCTGCCCATGCCGCTGGTACGCTCGTACTGCCGGCAAAACAAACCGGGTAATTTGACGATCGAATCGTTCAATTACCAGCCCCGGCCTGCAAGCGCTTCGGTAAAGGCCCTGCTTTTCATCCGGCTTTCGGTTGCCGCCATTCCGCCCGACCTCCTTCGTTACCTGCCCGACGCGGTTTCGGACCGGTGCCGTAACATCGAGGAGTTTCGGTTAACCGTCAACAACACGGATAACCGGAGTTTGCATGTATCGGGTATGTTAACAAAAAAGAAAAACGCCCTCCTGCTGTTTGATTTCTGAAGCAGAACCAAAAGTTGGATATCATACGGCGCACCGCCCTAATTCCGTTACCAGCAAGCGTTTGATAGCAGAACGATCGGTTTGGATGGTTGAGATCATCGGCGAACCTGTTTTGCGGGTACCGGGTTCCCCGTATACTTTTACATCATCGAAACAATCGATGGCCCGTTGACCGTACCGTACCGCAGTACATCCTGCCTTTAACTTTCTTGCTATAGGATTGATCCGGTTGTTTGTTAATGGAATTTTTTATTAACCATTAAACGTACACTTTATGAAACGCAACAACATCTTCGCCGCATTTACCGTAGCTTCTGTTATGCTGTTCGCCAGCGCCACCGCAGCCGATACCGCATACAACGACCCCAACAACGTATTACCCGTCGAACTCAGGTACGCCGGCAGGGTTAACAACCAACCCCTGATCCAGCTTACATTCGCCGGATCGAAGGAAGAAAACCAGTTTGGCATCACCGTTACCGATCAATCGGGCGTTGTGCTGTACAGCAACAATGTACGCGGGGAGAATTTCTCAAAGCAATTCCTGCTTAATACCGACGACCTGGGCGACGCGGTGCTTACCTTCCAGATCACCAGCCGCAGAACAGGCAGATCGGTTTCGTATAAGATAAGCCGCCAGCAAAGCACTACCGAGCAAATGAACGTGGTAAAACTATAAGCAGGCAACAAGGCGTTACTACAACTCCCAAAAAATAAAATGTCCCGCTTGCAGAACAGGCGGGACATTTCGTTATCGGAACCACTACGTTTATGGGAAGATACCCAGTTCAACGTAGCTGGTAGCTACCTTATTGATCGCACTCACGTACGCGGCAGTACGCATATCCGGGATATCCGGGTTGCTGTGCCAGAGTTCCATGATCTCGCGGGTGGCGCTGATCATGGTTTCTTCCAGGCCGCTATGAACCAGTTCCTGTTCATCGGCGCCGTGGGCGATCGATTTCTTTTCTTCCGCTCCAACGGTTTTGCCGGTGAGTGATTCCATCTGGTTGATGATCTTCATATTCATGTTCTCGTTGAAACGTTTTTCCATCCGTCCGTAACGAACATGGCTCAGGTTCTTCAGCCATTCGAAATAACTTACGGTTACACCGCCGGCGTTGAGGTACATATCCGGTACGCAAAGAATGCCTTTTTGCGCAAACACTTCATCCGCTTCGGGTGTGCAGGGGCCATTGGCCGCTTCGCCGATGATCTTTGCCTTTACCCGCGGAGCGTTTTCGCCGTTGATCACGTTCTCCAGGGCGGCGGGGATCAGGATATCGCACTCGAGTTCGAGCGCATCGGTGTTTTTAGCGAGGTTGGTAGCGCCGGGGAAGTTGAGGATGCTTCCGGTTTTTTTGCGGTGCTGGAACACTTCTTCTTCATTCAGTCCGTTCGGGTTCATGATGGCGCCTTCGTATTCGGCCAGGGCGATCACTTTGGCTCCGCCCTCGCGGAAGAACTTGGCACTGTGGTAACCCACATTACCCAATCCCTGCACAACAACCGTTTTACCTTCAACACCTGTTTTAAGTCCCAGCTTCTTCATCACATCTTCCATGTTGCACACTTCGCGGATACCGAAGAATACACCGAGGCCGGTGGCTTCTTTACGGCCGCGTACGCCACCCTGCGTGATCGGCTTACCGGTAACGCAACCGGCAGCGTCGATCTCACCGGGTTTCAGTGAGGCGTAGGTATCCACGATCCACGACATTTCGCGTTCGCCGGTTCCGTAATCGGGTGCAGGCACGTCGATGCCCGGTCCGATGAAATTCTTTTTCACCAGTTCGGAAGTATAACGGCGGGTGATCTTTTCCAATTCGTAGGTGCTGTAATTGCGGGGGTTGATTTTAATACCGCCTTTACCGCCACCGAAGGGCACATTCACGAT
>WBZX01002857.1_pt1 | contig 11426 bp, 14 predicted proteins | sample 5204211 | NCBI WGS metagenome assembly WBZX01 (sample SAMN12344362, study PRJNA552823) | activated sludge metagenome | biome: Activated sludge suspended growth; feature: Nitrification reactor; material: Wastewater; isolation source: activated sludge from nitrification reactor of wastewater...
CGAGCCAGAATAGGTTGCTACGCATCTGCTGCTCCGTTTGACAGCAGAGAATCAACAACCGATTCTAATCGCAACCAATTTATTGGGTTTCAGCCCTAGTCTCCTTCGTGTTTTTGAAACAGTCGACCCAACGGAAGTCTACAATCTAGGGGCACAGTCTTTCGTAAAATCTTCCTGGCAGCAGCCATACTTAACCGGTCTCGTGACCGGACTTGGTTTAACGAATATGCTGGAAGCGATGCGTATTGTGAAACCGACAGCGCGTTTTTACCAGGCATCGTCCTCTGAAATGTACGGATTGATCCAGGAACCTATACAATCCGAGAAGACAAAATTCTATCCGCGATCCCCCTATGCCGCCGCTAAGCTCTACGCACATTGGATGACCGTTAACTATCGTGAAAGTTTTGGCTTACATGCCTCAAGTGGCATTCTATTTAATCACGAATCACCGTTGCGCGGGATTGAGTTCGTTACTCGTAAGATTACAGACGGTGTTGCGCGCATCAAACTTGGTCTAGCCACGACGTTAGCGCTCGGCAACCTAGATGCCAAACGGGACTGGGGCCACGCTCGAGACTATGTGAAGGCCATGTGGCTGATGCTACAGCAAGAAACTCCGGACGATTATGTTGTCGCCACCGGCCGGACAACCTCTGTCAGGGAGTTCGCCGAATTGGCATTTAAATACGTTGGCTTGAACGCCGACGATCATGTTGTCATTGACGAGCGGTTCTTGCGGCCTGCTGAAGTTGATATTCTTCTCGGTGACGCTACGAAAGCGCGAACCACCCTTGACTGGCAACCAGAAACGTCACTTCACCAATTGGTCGCCGAAATGGTTGACGCTGATTTGGAACGGGTTAGAAAACACGAGCGCCTGTAGCTATGAGAGTTATGATCACTGGTGCTCAGGGTTTTGTCGGCCGCCAAGTCCTTGCTGCGCTTTCGTTAGCACTCGGTGAAGACGGAGAGATCTATCCGAGTGGTCGCAGGGGTGCTGACTTAGGTACACTAGGCCGACTTAACCGCCTAGACGTGACAGATGCGCTCGCGGTTCGCCATGAGGTTTCGCGAGTTCGCCCAACCCATGTCGTCCATTTAGCGGGCCTGTCCACGATTTCTGCGGCTACATCAAATGAAAATCTTGCCTGGAAGATTCACGTTGGTGGGACCCTCAACATAGCACGCGCAATACGAGAAAACGTTCCGAGCTGCGTCCTGCTGTATGTCGGGAGCGGACAGGTTTATGGCGCAAGTGCGCGTACGACTGATCTGTTGACGGAAAACACTCTACTTGCTCCAACCAATGCCCAAATGGCTTCTAAAGCCGCCGCCGATCTGGCCTTGGGTGCGATGGCGGAAGATGGACTGCGGTGCATCCGTTTCAGACCATTCAACCACACTGGGCCAGGGCAATCTGAAAATTTTGCACTCCCGAATTTCGCACTTCAAATCGCAAGAATCAAAGCGAGACTGCAACCCGCCCAAATGTTAGTTGGCAATTTGGATGTGGTTCGAGACTTTCTCGACGTGAGGGACGTGGCAGCGGCATATGTGCAAGCAATCTTAAGGTCGCCAGACATACAGGCCGGAGAGATTTTTAATGTAGCGTCGAGTGTGCCGCGGCGAATTGGTGACATTCTCTACGAAATGATAGGAATCGCTGACATTCCAATCGCCGTCGAAACGGACAGAAATCGTGTTCGCCCTGCCGAGATACTCCGCTTCGTAGGCGATGCGACGAAGGCACGCGAACGGCTTGCATGGTCTCCTGCATACGCGTTCGAACAAACACTACGCGAGATAGTAACTGACGCAGAAATCCGAGTAGCGCAGATGTGATCGGCTCCTAGGGAGCAGCCAGGTGAGTTACGCTGCCTTGATCAAAGATAGATCGAGGAAACCAGTCAAACAAACAGCAAGCGTCCTTTCACTATTGAAACGTGCGCAGTGGTCAAATTTGATCCGGTGGTAGCACCAATCAAAGGAAAATACAGATGACAGTGCGCTCGATCGAGGCGTGGAAAGTCTTACAATCAACCTATTCGTACAGCGATCAGTGGGTACGACTACGCAGCGATGTTGTTCTTCTGCCAAATGGCACTCGCCTCGCGCCATACCACACACTAGAGATTCCTGATGGCGTAAATATCTTGGCCTTTACCCCAGCTCGCAAAGTCATCTTGGTTGAACAGTATCGACATCCAGTGGGGCGTATCCATTTCGAGCTTCCGGCTGGCCACATGAATGCCAATGAATTGGCCGAGGAATCGGCGCGGAGAGAACTGCTGGAGGAAACTGGCTTCTCAGCGGGAACGTGGCATTACTTAGGGGAGACATGCACGATGGCGTCTCGCCTTTCCAATCGAATTCATAACTTCCTTGCAGTCGATGTTGTCAAGGCTCACGATCCATCGCCTGATGCAGCTGAGATCATCCGTGTTCACTGCCTTGAGTGGGCCAACCTCATGTTGAGCATTGCAACCGGACAGCTAATGATCTCAGAAGCAAATCAACTTGCCACGTTTTTCTTAGCTCAGCAGTTCGCACGGGCAAAAGCAGAATTGAAACTCGATATATAGCAAAGTGCTGAGCGAACAAGAGCAGCCAGCTCTTGCAGACTGCTGTGCAGCAATCAACAAGCCGAGGGAACGCTCCTTACTATAGTCGAGTAGTCTAAAGGATCGCGCTACACTGACTTCCAACCTGTCTTTGGAAATAAACGAGCTGCCGACAGTTGCCGTCACTCCGTCCTTTCGTTGGCGTCCGCCGGATACACTCCCATCAATCATTGAGCGATCTAAGCTTGGCGCAAGTAATAGCAAGCTTCCCGGTATCTTAAGAGCTATAGAACCACCAATCGCAGCGCCACGCATGGCAAAGTGATCGGCTACGGTTACCGCTTTATCTACATGAAGACGATGAAGATGCCTGGAACATCAGCCGAAATCTATTGGGGAGGCGCCTCTCCCTCAGCTCCACCCTTAATCGAACGCAACCATCGCATCGAGCTGACAGCGACCGAGCCAGGTATTAGTGGGGATTGCGGGGACAAGTCCGGTCTCACTTGGTACAATCACATAACTGCCGCCTGGACTCGCGATCGGGTTAGCCGCGTATTTGGGGTAGCTACTTTCAAGTTCAGTGTTATCCGGATGCTGTTCGGCAAGCTTTGTTCCCTACTAGTTGAAGTTTCCACGAGAAGATCATTTTTGGCTATGCGCCTCCGACAGTTTATTGATGGCGGCTGACATTGTCGACGATGCTCCACGTCTTACTGGCACCGGCAGCGCAAAGGTACTGTTGGCCATGATTTCATACGCGCAGAATGGCGAAGACGTCGTGCTAAACAGATTCTTTCAGGGCCGCACGACGGGGCTCTATATCGATGTTGGCGCCAATCATCCGACCTATCATTCGGTGACAGCGCACTTCTACAAACTTGGCTGGCGCGGCATCAACATCGATCCTAATCCCTATCGATACGACCTGCTGCGCAAAGAGAGACCAGACGACATCAACCTCTGCATAGCGCTAGGTCACGAGCCGAGAATTGGCACCTTGCAACTTTTCGAGCGCACAGGACTGTCGACGCTCCTCCCTGATCTGGCAGAACAGTGGGCGGAGCGCGGCTATGTGCCGAGACCGACCCCAACTTTCATCTCCACGCTAGCGGCGGTCTGCCGCGATTATGTTCGACAGCCTGTCGATTTCCTCAAGGTTGACGTCGAAGGTTCCGAACTCGACGTCATCCGTGGCGCTGACTGGGCTATTCGGCCTCGTGTCTTGCTCGTCGAGGGCGTCGATCCCTTGGATGGTACCCCAACGCACGCCCAGTGGGACGCGCTACTAACGGCACGGGGCTATATCTTCACCTTGTTCGACGGCCTCAACCGTTTCTATTGTCACGAGGCCGAGGACGCCGAGGCGATAAATCGGCTCACTGTCCCCGCAAATGTGAGGGACGGCTTCATACCCCTTTCTTTACATTTGACGGCCGGCAAACTTGCCGCTGCGCAGCAGAGTCAACCATTTCCCGAGTATGAGACCTGGGCAGCTTGGCAGGCGCTCCAAGGTCCGGGCCGCCAGATGAGGAAGCTGCTTTACCCGGACACATGTGCTACTCACCGTCCTATGCTCCATTCAGCGCGCGCTGCGCTTCAAGCCAAGTACGAGGCCCTTACAAGAATCGGCCGAGAGCGCGCCGCCAGCGGCGCCAGGACCGACGGCGATTGGGGCGTCTATGATCGGCGCGAGGACCATGGGATGTTTCTTTCTCAGGTGTCCTTTCTTCGAGGCCTACCAAGCGGCGCCCGCATCCTCGACGTGGGTTGCGGAAACAACGCGCCCTTCCGGGTAAAGGAAATTCGGCCTGACTGCTATTATGTCGGGCTCGACGTTGGTGATTACAATCAAGATCGGCCTATGGCTGCCGATAAGTACATCATCGTCGAGCCCGAGGCCTTCACTTACAGAATCGCTACGCTAGGGCAGTTCGACGGCGTCATCTCCACTCACAATCTCGCGCACTGCAACGACAGGAGCGGCACACTCCTGGCGATGGTCAGCGCCGTGAAGCCCGGAGGTGATATCTATATGCTCTTTCCGTCCGAACTTAGCGCCTCACTCCCCTCAAGGAGAGGCGGCCTCAACTACTTCGACGACGGAACCCATCAAGGACGGCCGCCTGCCTTTCAGGATGTCCTCGATGCAATGCGCGGGTTCGAGTTCGTCATCGCCCAGCCTGAGCATCGGCCGCTCGCCGACATGCTGCTTGGACTCTACAATGAGCCAGAATCTATCCAGAGCGGCTGGATCAAGCCTGGGACCTGGGCCCTTCACGGCTTTGAGGCGATCATTTGGGGCACTAAATCCCGGTCTTGACGGGCACGCGGGCAACGGCAAATTCGCCGGAGGCGTCGGTCTAGCTACATCCCCATTATGAATGCCCGATGACTTGGCGCGTGCTTCAGGCTCAACACTGCTGGGCCATTTTGAGCAGCCATCGAATTTACCCCGCAGCCGTAAAGCTCAAGCTGCTGGCGAGGAGCGTATCAGCGACCGGCGAGCCCGCCATATCGTAGACGCGGATCTTGAGGGTGGCAAAACCGAACGAATCGCTGAGGGGCTGAAGATGATAAGCCGCCGAAGGGCCGTTCATCGTAAGCGTCCGAGGTTGGCCGCCTTGAGGCGTTCGCGATGGCTTGTCGTAATGTCTTGATGTCGAGACAGGAAGCAACAGGTGTCATGACTGTGCGCGACAGTCGTGCGGTAGCAGCTGCGGGAGCGATGCGCCGCCGGTACAGTGCGGATGAGAAGAAAGCGATCCTGGCGGAAGCGTCGGTGCCGGGAGCCAGGGTGTCTGAGGTATCCCGGCGGCATGGGATCGGGCGCAGCCTGATCCACAACTAGCGACGCGAGGCAGCGGCGTCGTTGCTGGGTACAACGGTTCGCTTCACGCCGGTGACGGTCTTGCCGGAGAGGCCGGAGCCGGTGTCAGCCGATGCTGTCGACGAGAGCGGCGGCCGGATCGAGATCGAGCTGCCGGGCGGCGTGCAGCTAAGGCTGGCGGGAGCCGTCGAGGAGGAGAACCTTCGGCGCGTACTGCGAGCGTTGGGTCAATGACAGGGTTGCCATCTGGGACGCGGGTGTGGCTAGAGTGGGATGACTTTAGCTTCGAGCGTATCCAGCTTTGACGAGGTAGTTGGCACACTCTGCCGGGCTGACGGTTGGGAGCAGGTCGACGATGGCGTCGTAGATGGCGTGCTGCGTACGTTTAGCTGCGGCTCGCAGGCCATGCTTGAGTTTTGAGAAGAGCATTTCGATCGGGTTTAGATCCGGCGAGTACTTCGGCAGGAAGAAGAGCTTGGCTCCGACAGCCCTGAGGGCGCGTCGGACGGCGCTGCTGCGGTGGGAGCCGAGGTTGTCCATGATAACGATGTCGCCGGGACGAAGGGTCGGGACGAGCACCCTGTCGATGTAGAGGTGGAAGCTTTCGCCATTGATCGGCCCCTCGATGAGCCATGGCGCATCGACGCGATCATGACGAAGGGCGGCAAGGAAGGTCATGGTCGTCCAACGGCCGTGCGGCACCTTGGCGGGCAGGCGTTGGCCCTGTGGGGCCCAGCCGCGCAGCGGCGCCATGTTGGTCTTGGCCCAGGTTTCGTCGATGAAGACCAGCCGGCTGGGATCAATGCGATCCTGATAGGCCATCCATTGCTGGCATCGGCGTGCTACGTCGGGACGGTCCCGCTCGCTAGCGACCAGCGTCTTTTTTTGTAACTCAGCTTCTCCTCGTGGACGAACGCCCAGACCACACGATAGTCCACGGTGAGGCCCCGATCGGCCAGCTCGCCGACCAGCCCACGCAGGGTGAATTCCCGCTCCTGGCAGCGCTGCAGCAGCCAGTCCCTATACTCCCCAACAAGCTTCTTCGGCCGGTGCCCGCCGATCTGCCCAGGGGCCAGACTGCCAGTCTCCCGATACCGATTGACCCAGCCAATCGCTGTGCTGATCGCCACTTCAAAGCGGACCGCCGCCTGGTTACACGACAGCCCGTCACGCTCCACCGCTTCGACCACTCGCTTACGAAGGTCCATCGAATAAGCTTTCGCCATACAGGCTGGCCTCCTGCCCAGCCCGTACTTTGAATCAGATCACGACACCCAAGGGAATCACCTTTCGATTCCTTCCAAATTCATCCCGCTCTAGCGACGGGCGTGACGGACATGTGCAAGGGCTTCGACGGGCTGGCTCGCTGGTGCAGTCGATGCTGGGCGCGGATCCGTTCAGCGGCCACCCGTTCGTGTTCCGCGGCCGGCGGGGTCACCTGGTGAAGGTGCTGTGGTGGAGCGGCGACGGGTACTGCCTGCTGAGCAAGCGGCTGGACCGTGGGCACTGCGTGTGGCCGCAGGCGCCGGCGGGCGCAACGGTGACGCTGAGCGATGCGCAGTTGTCGATGCTGCTGGAGGGGATCGACTGGCGTCGCCCGGAGCGGACGTGGCGCCCCGACCGAGCGGGCTGACGAGGGGCGCTGCGGCAAGACGATCCGCAAGGGCGCTTGTACTTCCCGGTATGAGCGGCGGCGCTATCATGCGGCGTGCTCGATCCTGATACCCTGCCCGAGAGTGCCGAGGAGCTGCGCCGCCTTGTGCTGAAGCAGCGCGTGGCACTGGCCAAGCGTGATGGCATCATCGACCGGCTGAAGGCGCAGCTGACCTGGCTGTGTCGGCAACAGTTCGGGCGCTCATCGGAGAAGGTCGAGCGCGAGATCGCGCAGCTGGAGCTGCAGCTCGAGGATCTGGAAGAGACCTCGTCATCACGTATCGCTGCAAGCGAACCAGAACGCAGCCTCGTCCGTGCGGGACGGCGGCCGCTGCCCGATCATCTGCCGCGCGAGGAGATTGTTCACGAGCCACCCTGTACGTGCCCGGACTGCGGCAACCCGATGCGGCGGCTGGGTGAGGACACCTCTGAGATGCTGGAGTACGTGCCGGCGAGCTTCCGAGTGGTCCGGTATGTTCGGCCGAAGCTGGCGTGCTCGCGGTGCGATCGGATCGTACAGAGCGAAGCCCCCTCGCGGCCGATCGCGCGTGGCCTGGCGGGTCCCGGTCTGCTCGCTCACGTGCTGGAGGCCAAGTATGCCGATCATCTGCCGATGTATCGGCAGAGCGAGATCTACGCTCGGGAGGGTGTGGCGCTGGAGCGCTCGACGCTGGCGGACTGGGTGGGTAGCGCTAGCGCCTTGTTGCGTCCGCTGGTCGAGGTACTGGCGAAGGAGACGCTCAGGGCCAATAAGCTGCACGCCGCCGACACGCCTGTGCCGGTGCTGGCGCCGGGGCGCGGCACCACCAGGACCGGCCGGCTGTGGGTATACGTGCGTGATGACCGTCCCTCTGGTGATGGCGTGCCACCGTCGGCGCTGTTCCGCTACTCCGCCGATCGCAAGGGACAACGGCCGCAAGAGCACCTTCGGAGGTTCCGGGGCTTCCTGCAGGCGGATGGCTATGCCGGCTACTCTAAGCTCTACGGCAACGAGATCGTCGAGGTCGCCTGCTGGGCCGACGCCAGGCGCAAGTTCCATGACCTGTACGTCGACAAGGGCTCCGAGCTCGCGCGGGAGGCGCTCGAACGCATCGGCGCCCTCTATGACATCGAGGCGGGCATCCGCGGGCACAGCCCGGCCGAGCGCAAGGCGGCGCGTCAGGCCCGCGCCGGACCCGTGCTTGAGGAGTTGCAATGCTGGCTCGACGCGAGCCTGCGCCGTGTGCCGGGGCGATCCGGGCTTGCCGCCGCCATCCGCTACGCCCGCTCCCGCTGGGGCCAGCTCTGTCGCTACCGTGACGACGGCCGACTGGAGATCGACAACAGCGCCGCCGAACGTGCGCTGCGTGGCGTCGCCTTGGGCCGCAAGAACTGGCTGCTGATTCCGAGGGAATGCGCCCCTCGATTCCGAGGTGATGTCGCCCGGGTCGGAGGACTGAGAGGGGGAGCCTCGCCGGCTGCGCGTAGGATCTGCTTTTGGGCTGTTGCCGAGGAGCAGATCGATGCCAGCGGGGAGGGTTTCCATGCGCCACGTGCGCGAGGTAATACGTCTGGATGCGGCCGCGATCTCCAGGCACGAGATCGCCCGAAGGCTGGGGCTGGCCCCCTCGACGATCCGCCAGACGCTGAGGCGCTTTGCGGCTACCGGCCTTGTCTGGCCGTTGCCCAAGGATGTGACGGACGCGGTCCTCGAGGCGCAGCTCTACAAGAATGCCGGGACCAACCAAGGCTACCGTCGTCGGGTCGAACCGGACTGGGCGGCGATCCATCGCGACCTGAAGCGCAAGCACGTCACGCTCTCGATCCTGTGGGACGAATATATCGAGCGGCACCCTGACTGCTACCGCTATTCTCGGTTCTGCGACCTCTACCGGTCGTGGGAAGGCAGGCTTTCGGTCACGATGCGCCAGGCCCATGCCGGCGGCGACAAGCTGTTCGTCGATTACGCGGGCGACCGGGCGCCGGTGGTGATCGACCGGCTGACCGGCGAGATCCGCGAGGCCTGGATCTTCGTCGCCTTGCTCGGGGCCTCGAACTTCACCTATGCCGAGGCAACCTAGACCCAGGGACTGGCCGATTGGATTGGTGCCCATACCCGTGCCCTGGCCGCGGTCGGCGGGGTTCCCCGTCTCATCGTCTCTGACAACACTAGGACGGCGGTCATCAAGGCCAGCCTCTACGAGCCGACCGTCAATCGTACCTATAGCGAGATGGCGGCGCATTACGACACCGCCATCCTCCCGGCACGGCCGCGTCGGCCGCGCGACAAGGCTAAGGTCGAAGCCGGCGTGCTGATCATGGAGCGCTGGATCCTCGGCCGCCTGCGCAACCGCCGCTTCTACAGCCTGGCCGAGTTGAATGCCGCGATCGGCGAGCTCCTGGTCCGACTCAACGACGAGCGGCCGATCCGACGCCTTGGTGTGACGCGGCGCCAGCTGCTCGAAGACCTCGATCGGCCGATGCTCAAGCCCTTGCCGGTCGAGCCCTATCTTTACGCCGAATGGCGCCTGCGCCGGGTCGGCATCGATTATCACGTCGATGTCGATCGGCATTACTACAGCGTGCCCTATCGCTTCGCCAAACAAGCCGTCGAGGTCCGGCTTACCGGCCAGACGGTGGAAGTGTTCGCTAAAGGTGAGCGCATTGCCGCCCATCTGCGCTCCAGCGGCAACGGCGGACACACGACCATCGAGGATCACATGCCCTCGAGCCATCGGCGCTACGCCGAATGGACGATCGATCGCATCCGGCGTGACGCTGCCCTGATCGGGCCGTCGGCGGCGGCGCTGTGCGACCTGATCCTGGAGGAACGCTCCCATCCCGAGCAGGGCTTCCGGGCCTGCCTCGGCATCGTCCGGATGGTCAAGACCTTCGGCGCCGAACGGGTCGACGCAGCCGCGGCAAGGGCTCTCGACATCGGCGCCCGGACCTACCGCTCCGGCAAATCCATCCTCGACAACAACCTCGATCGCCACGCCGCCCCACAGCGCGGCCCCGACGGCATGACGATCGTCCACCGCAATATCCGGGGCCGCGATTACTACCATTGAGGAGACTGCATGCTCACCCATCCCACCCTCGCTCAGCTCAACCTGCTGGGCCTGTTCGGCATGGCCAAGGCCTTCGGCGAAGCCGAGACCTCGGCCGAGGCGGCAGCACTTACCCATCCGGAATGGCTGACCCTGTTGCTCGATCGCGAGATGACTTACCGGCATGATAAAAAACTCACCGCCCGGCTGCGCTATGCCCGGCTGCGCCAGCAGGCGCTCGTCGAGGATATCGATTACCGGGCCACGCGCGGCCTCGATCGCCCGCTGTTCCACAAGCTCGTCGCCGGTGACTGGATCGACGCGCACGACAATCTGACCATCTGCGGTCCGACCGGCTTCGGAAAAAGTTGGCTAGCCTGCGCGCTCCGCCACAAGGCTTGCCGGGACAATCGCTCCGTCCTCTATCAGCGCGTTCCCAAGCTGTTCGGAGACCTGGCACTAGCGCGCGGCGACGGCTGCTACGTCCGCATCTCCCGTGCCCTCGGCGGCGTCCAGCTGCTCATTCTGGATGATGGGGGCCTCGAACCGCTCGACGCCCAGGCCCGGCACGATCTCCTGGAGATCCTCGAGGAACGCTACGGCCGACGATCGACCATCATCACCAGCCAGCTCCCAGTCGAGGACTGGCGTGCCGTGATCGGCGACCCGACCTACGCCGATGCCATTCTCGATCGGCTCGTCCACAACGCCCATCGCCTCAACCTCTCCGGTGACAGCCTCCGCAAGACACGTTCGAAACCTACCGAGAGGGCTTGACCAAGCCACGCAGTCGATGCCACCAACAAGTATCGGCCTGCGAGGCTCCCTCAACCGGGCGACATCATCTCGGAACGCATGGGTGCCATCATCTCGGAATGCATGGGCGACTTCGTCGGAATCAGCAAACTGGCTGTTCGCCGGCTCCGATGTTGGCGGGCAGCGTGCCGCCGCAATCTACAGTCTGATCGAAACCTGCAAGCTCAACGGCATCGATCCCGAAGCCTATCTACGGCACATGCTCGGCGTCATCGCAGACCATCCGATCAACCGCGTCGCCGAGCTCCTGCCCTGGAACCTCCGCAACAGGCTCGGCCCGGGCACTCCGTCGATACCCTGACCTCCGCATCAATCCGCCAGGGCCACGGCCGGACGCTTACCCAGCGGCCGACTTTGAGCAATGCGATGCGATTGGCAGCTCCGGCGCGCTCCTGCCAGCCACGGGCCGCCAGCACCGGAACAGATCGGTAAGGTTAGAGCCTTTCACGTTTTGACGTGAGCCTATCCGGCACTCTGGATGTAGCTGGAGCATTCGGATTGTCGGATGGTCTTGAGGAGGTTGGCGATGTAGCG
>WBZX01002498.1_pt2 | contig 11416 bp, 9 predicted proteins | sample 5204211 | NCBI WGS metagenome assembly WBZX01 (sample SAMN12344362, study PRJNA552823) | activated sludge metagenome | biome: Activated sludge suspended growth; feature: Nitrification reactor; material: Wastewater; isolation source: activated sludge from nitrification reactor of wastewater treatment...
GTTCTGCATATTTCCAAACATGAAGCTGTTGAACCGGGTATCGGTGGTGGAGATAAAATTGATCACGCTGTGATTCAGGAAGGTGATCTTTTTCAGGTCAAGTTCAGCCAATATGGTATTATCGGCGGTTACCAGGTCGTTCCAGAACAGGTTATAGGCCAACCCCGATCCGGGTTTGCCACCGGGCAGAAATTTTGATCCCGACTCTGCCTGCAGTTCGAGATGATCGAGCAGACCGATCAGCCCGATGTATATCTTTTTTACATCCTCCTCTGCTTTGAACATATTCGCTTCCCGGTAGAATTCGATCTGGCGGATCGTACTGTTGATCGTTTCGAGATTCCATATTTCGGTACTGGGGATGCGCATATAGGCTTCCACCACTTTCCGGCCCATTTCGAGATGGGCCGGGTCAGCATCGGCGAGTGAGAATTTGGATCCCTTCATACTGGCATACTGCAGGATGGAACGGCGCCAGAGAAAGGATTTGAATGCCAGCAACTCGGGCACCATGAATTGCTCCATGATGGGGATGTCTTTGGCCAGGTAGTACATGTGCCGGTGAGCGAAACTGCCCATGAAGGTTAATTGCTGCAATACATTTTCCATCCATTGCTCGAACACATACTCGCCCGAAGCAGCCAGTTCGCCGGAAAAGATGTAGGAATTGGATTGGAGGTTGAGGAACTGGTCGATGGATATCTTGTAATGCACGGACAGCTTCTGCATCTCATCGAGGCTGATCTGTTTCTCTCCCCGGATGCGGCGGTAGGCGCTGTCGTTACTTATATCCAACAGGCCGGCGATTTCATCTACCAGGGAAATATGTTCGGGAAGGATTGACCTGATATGCTGAAAGAACTGGAGCTGGGTCTGGTTGGATTCCATACCAGTTGATTTTGGTGAAAATTGCAAATGGCCCACTAATTTATCTTAATCTGTCCCAAACTGCAAGAACCGGGTTGCATTTTTTGCAAATCCCGGGGATGACCAGCCGCATGAGGAAAGGATAGAGGCATTTGCCGCGGATTTACTACCGACCGTGGCAATTGTCCGTTTGAAGCGGGTTAACCCGGTTTTTAGCTTTGGAACAGCATCGCATTCTTCATTTAAATCATTACTACCATGAAACGATTCTTCCAAGCTGTTCTTTTGGTCCTGTTTGCCGTTTCGCCGGCGAAGGCGCAGCAAGCAACAACGCCTGGTTTGGTAAACAATAATACAGCCACAACCAAACAGGCAGCGGTAGCACATCTTTCGGTGGCATCGCTCCTGGCCATGGATACGGATCAGGCCGGACCGGATTACAACCTGTATAAGAAAAGGGCACGAACACACCGCACCATCGGGCTCTCGCTGCTGGGTGCAGGTGTTGTGCTTGGCGTAACAGGTATCATCGTTGCCAGCGCCGATGATGGAGATAACTATAACGGGTTCGGGGAAAGAAACGACGACGCGGCTGCTACCCTCTTCCTGTTCAGCGCCGCAACCGGTGTGGCCAGCATCCCGTTCATGATCCTGGCGCACGCGAACAACCATAAGGCACGGGCGATTCTGAAAAACCAGGGAGCTTATATTCCCGGTAAGGGAACAGTGCCGGTTAGCGGTGTAACGGTAGCGATACAAATCGGGAAGTAAATTGGTGGAAATGTAAATCAGCGGGGGCGTTGCCGCATGACCTCATACAGGATGATCCCCGTTGCCACGCTTACATTCAAACTGTCAAAATCCCCGCTCATGGGGATTTTAATTTTTTCGTCGCAGATCTTCATCAGGGCGGGATAGATCCCCTTCTCCTCCCCGCCCATGACGATGGCGCAGGGACCCGAGAAGTCGGCTTCAGCAATTGAGTGTTCGGCCTTCATTTCCGTGGCAAATACGCGGATGCCGTTCAGGTGCAGATCGTCAACCGCTTTCATCAGGCTGTTCACCCGGCATACGGCGATCTTTTCGAGGGCGCCTGCAGAAGTCAGTATGGCGTCTTCGTTCAGTGCGCCCACGCCCTTATCGGGGATGATGATGGCATGCACGCCAAAGCAATGAGCGCTGCGGGCAATGCCTCCGATGTTGCGTATATCGGTAACCCCATCGAGGATCAGCAGCAGGGGCGTTTCTCCCTTGTCGACCACGAAGGAGATCACATCCTGGAGGTCCTGGTACTGCACTTTGGCGATCAGCGCCACACAGCCTTCATGATTGCTTACATTCAGGTTGTTCAGTTTTTCGACCGGTACCTTGTTGATGGGTGTACCGGTTTGTTCGGCGAGGCGTTTGATCTCATCCACCAGTTCACCGTGTACCGTGGCCTGCAGGTAGATACGATCGAGTTGCTTGCCCGAGCGCATGGCCTCGATCACGGCTGTTCGTCCAACGATGAGGGCGCTTTTTTTGGGGCGGCTGTGCTGGTGGCGGAAATTTTTCACGCTGCGAATTTAGTTGAATTAAAATAAAAAGCCCTCTCGCGGGGAGAGGGCTTCCATTCAGGAAATCCTTTTATTTCAGTCCGAATACTTTCTTTACGTCCTTCACCGCGTCGAGTTTTTCCCAGGTGAAGAGTTCAACCTTGCGTTTAACCATTTTGCCATCCGGTGAAGTGAATGTTTTTTCCACCACTTTGTTGGTACGGCCCATGTGTCCGTAGGCAGCGGTCTCGCTGTACATGGGGTTGCGCAGTTTGAGGCGTTTCTCGATGAAGTAGGGGCGCATATCGAAGCAGGCCATTTTCATCACACGCTGTGCGATCTCGCCATCGGTGAGCTTCACTTTCGCGGTTCCGTAGGTATTTACGTTGATGGAAGTGGGTTCAGCTACGCCAATGGCGTAGGATACCTGCACCAGCACTTCGTCGCACAAACCGGCCGCAACCAGGTTCTTGGCGATGTGACGGGTCGCGTAGGCAGCGCTCCGGTCCACCTTGCTGGGATCTTTGCCGCTGAAAGCGCCACCGCCGTGCGCACCTTTTCCGCCATAGGTATCCACAATGATCTTACGGCCGGTCAGGCCGGTATCGCCGTGCGGACCACCGATCACAAATTTACCGGTCGGGTTGATATGGTATTTGATCTTATCGTTGAACAGGTGCCTGTATTTGGGATATTTGGCTTTTACCCTTGGTATCACGATGTTGATCATGTCTTTCTTGATCTTCGCCAGCATCTTATCGTCCGAATCAAAATCGTCGTGCTGCGTGGAGATCACGATCGCTTCGATACGAACCGGGCGGTTGTTGTCATCGTACTCCAGTGTAACCTGGCTTTTGGCATCGGGGCGCAGGTATTTGATCTGCTTATTCTCCCGGCGGATGGCGGCCATTTCGATCAGAATGAAGTGAGCAAGGTCGAGTGCGAGGGGCATGTAGTTGTCGGTTTCGTTGGTCGCGTAACCAAACATCATTCCCTGGTCGCCGGCTCCCTGTTCTTCTTTCTTTTTGCGATCGACACCCTGGTTGATATCCGCAGACTGCTCATGGATCGCTGAGAGAATACCGCATGAATTGGCTTCGAACATGTAATCGCTGACGGTATACCCGATCTTGCGGATTACATTACGGGCTATCTCCTGAACATCCAGGTAAGCCTTGCTCTTTACCTCACCAGCCAGTATTACCTGCCCGGTGGTTACCAGGGTTTCGCAGGCTACCTTACTGTTGGGGTCGAAGGCCAGGAAGTTATCGATGAGGGCGTCGCTGATCTGGTCTGCAACCTTATCGGGATGTCCCTCGCTTACAGACTCTGAAGTAAATAAATATGACATGTTGTTTTTTTGAGATGGCAAAGATAAGGTTACGCCAATGAAAGAACAAAGCCCGCTTTTCTCCGGCAGGCTTTATTAATTCACAGGGTGTGTGTATCGTTATAATTTGGAGTAAATGATCCGCATACGCAGCTTATAATTCGGGTTGGTACCGCTTCCGATGCGGATACGTCCCCAGGCCAGGTCGTTACCGAAATTGATATACGACGGGGTATACTGCGGGTACCGGAAATTATACGGTGAATAAATACGCATGGCGTAATTGGGGTAATGGTGGGTCACGATATGCTGTACATAGCGTGACATATTGAACGTATAGAATGTGATATCCGTACCAAAGGGATCTTTCTTTGAACGCTTGTACCCACCGAAATAATTGAAGTCGATGATTCCCGGGAAGAAGGGATACACAGTGGTTTTATAATCCGGATCGTACACGGTGGTGGTATTAAGGTCGAAATACAACGGCTTCCATTTTACGTCGGTGGTGGTATCCCGGAGATCGAGATAAAGGAAGTTGGGCGCCGTCAGTTTTCCGTCGAGTATCGGGTCTGCAGGTATCTGCTCCACGATCAACTCGGCCCGGTGAATAATGCGGTTCGACAAACCCGACAAGCCGGGTACGCTCACGTTCACGTATGTGCCTGGCGCTGTTTGCAGGTAATGCTCGCCGGCGGGTGGCGCCGAAACGGGATAGCCTCCCCTGTTCCGGATAATGTTGTTCACCGAATTTCCCGGAGGATAGGTACCGATGATGTTGCTGTTGAAACGGAGCGAGGAATATACCGTATCGATCTTCCCGAAATTCCGGCGGCGGTAATGCATTTCCAGCTTGGTGGCGGTATCGGCTATATTCACATACATAAGCCCGTTACCCCCGCTGGCCAGTACGGCCAGGCCGTTATAGAACCGGCGGTAAATAGAGTCGTTGTAAAAAGCGTTGTTGCTGCTGTTTGCCTGGATGCTGTCGCGGTTGAACAGTGCCTGGGCCCAGGCCTGGTTGAGTTTGATCCGGATCTGGTAGTTCACCGAATCACGGCGGTTGGTAAACTTGACATAGTTGCCCAGTTTGCGCACATCCACATCCACAGTGCCAAGGCTGGCACCGCTATAGGCTGGCTGGTAAACCGTAGGATTGTCCTTGTAAACTGAATCACGGAAAACCGGTTCGGTTACTTCCCGCACATCCAGGTGAATGGGCAGGGTGCTGTCGCCCCAGAATCCTTTGTACTTAAAACAGAGTACGATGGAATCGAGACCGACGCCGGCTCCTGTGAGTGTATCTTTAACGTCGCCAATATAATAAGGGAAGAAAGGAGGCTTCAGCTGAAGAAAGACGTTGGCTGTGGTAAGCCCGAATAACGGATCATTATTGATGCTCCCAAGAGCGTAGTCTTCCGTTCGGAAAATATAGGTTGAATCGAGAAACAGTCCCTGGGTCGAGATCGCGTCGAGGGTGGTATCGAATGTATGCACATTGTCTACAGCCGGGATCAGGTCGCTGCCGATCTTAGTGGTATCGAGTTTAGTACAGTTCCAGTTTAAAAAAGCGAAGAATGAAATGGCAGTCAATCCAGCGAATAGAATACGTTTTTGCAGCATACTTTGTTGATGTGGTCTGTGTTGGATTTATCTACTTGGCAAGGTCGGCATACAATTGCAAATAGTCTGTTAAATCACTTTCTTCATCATACTTGATCACTTTCTTGCCTTTCACTTTCGCGAATTGTTCCTGCAGTTTCTTGTCGACTTTATCCGCGCCGAATGTAATGGCATCCGCATAGGTAGCGCCGCCGCGGAACATCGCCAGGTTGTTGGCGTCTTTGAACGGCTCCAGTTCTTTTTTGGTTATGTGATCATTGATGGTGGCCAGTTTCAGAAAATCATTGCCCAGTTTTTCCTTGAAGGTCTGCTGGCCGATGGTGAATACGATCTTGCTGTTGCTGAATACGGGTTCTTTCTTGTACGCATTGCGGATAAACATCGGGATAAGCCCGGTCATCCAGCCGCTGCAATGAATGATGTCGGGAGGCCATCCGAATTTCTTAACGGTTTCCAGCGCACCCTTGCAGAAAAGAACGGTACGAAGGCCATTGTCATCGAACCAGTTTTCCTTTTCGTCGTGAAAGATGGATTTGCGCTTGAAGAAGTCTTCGTTATCGAGAAAATAAATCTGCAAACGGGCATTGGGCAATGAAGCAACTTTGATCACCAGGGGGTAATCGTCGTTATCGATGGTTACATTGATACCGGAAAGGCGAACCACTTCATGAAGACGATGCCGTCTTTCATTGATCACACCAAACCGGGGCATTATACATCGAACTTCCATCCCGCTTTCGTTCGCTTTTATCGCCAGTTTGTTCACGGTCTCGGCAAAATCAGTCAACTCCAGGTAAGGAGACATCTCATTGGCAATAAATAAAATTCTTTTCTTTGTTGACATTTGTGCTTAGTTTGTTGCCGCTTTAGGTAAAAGGGAGTGCAAAAGTACTGTATTTTTTTGGGAAATTGAGATTCTACAAGCATTTGAAGCCAAATTAACCAGCCCATGATCATTTTCAAGAAAGCGGCCGATATCGGCATTTTTCTGCAGCAAAAGCGGCAAAAGAACCCTAAAACCGGCTTCGTTCCTACAATGGGAGCCCTGCACCAGGGGCATATTTCCCTCATCGAAAGCGCCCGCAGCGAAAACGACCTGGTTGTATGCAGTATTTTCGTCAACCCAACGCAGTTCAACGACCCCAAAGACTTTCAGAATTACCCGATCACAATCGAAAACGATATCGACCTGCTCGAAAAAGCGGGTTGTGATGCACTGTTTCTTCCTGCTGTAGAAGAAATGTACCCCGCCGGACTCGAAAACAAAAAAACCTATGCACTGGGTTATCTCGAAACGGTACTGGAAGGCAGGTACCGCCCCGGTCATTTCCAGGGGGTATGCCAGGTAGTACATCGTTTGCTGACAATCGTGCCGGCCGACCGGCTCTACCTGGGCCAAAAAGATTTTCAGCAATGCATGGTGATCCGTAAAATGATTGAACTGGAAAACCTCCCTATAGAGACCGTCATCTGCCCCACCCTGCGGGAAACCGATGGCCTTGCCATGAGCAGCCGGAACATGCGGCTTGATAAGGAGGCCCGCGAAAAGGCAGTTGAGATATCCCGTACGCTGCTGCACATCAAATCTTCGCTAAAAGCAGGCGATTTGTCTGAACTAAAGACAGCCGCGGTCGAACAATTGAACCGTACTGGATTTAAAACCGACTACGTGGAGATCGCCGATGCCGATACGCTGGAACTGATCGGCCGCTGGGATGGAAAACAAAAACTCGTTGCTCTTTGTGCCGCTTTCCTGGGAGAGGTACGCCTGATTGATAACATGCTGCTCCAGGCCTGAGCTTTTTCGATTTTACATCAGACACGAACCTATAAGAGGTCGAGGAATTTTCCCTTTTTACGGATCGAAACCGGAACCGTGGCCCCATCATCCATTTAAATATTACTGTTACCCCGGACAGCGGACAGAGGATACTGTAAATCGCTTCCGCTGCCAGTTATCAAATGAAAAAAAATTGCCCGGAGGTTTGAGTAGCTTAGTAACCAACGAGAGCGTTTCCCCCGTACGATCACCGGATAACGGTATTCATCTGCTTTCTTTCTTCCAAAATATTATGTACCCTACCCAAGGACTACTCCCAAAAAGGGATGGTCCTTTTTGCTACCGCGATCTCCCCGGTTTGAACCTTCGAAGGCGTTTTTAATCCGTATTTCTGTATTTTACAGTTGTTCCAACGACACCACCCATGCGAAAAAAAATGCTGGCCATACTGCAATATGCCCTGTTCCTGGGCGCAGCCCTCTTCCTGGTATGGTGGAGCGTTCATAAACTTACCGATGAGGCTTTCGCCGAATTCAAGCATGCGCTCCGGAGCGCCAATTATTACCTGCTGATCCCCGTCTTCTTCATCCTCCTTGCCAGCCACCTGAGCCGGGCCATCCGCTGGAAGATACTTATGCGTTCGATGGGCTACGAACCCAGGCTCAGCAATACATTCTGCGCTGTTATGATCGGCTACCTCGCCAACTTCGCTTTCCCCCGCCTGGGTGAAGTGCTGAAATGCACCATCCTGGGTAAATACGAAAAAGTTCCCGCCGATAAACTGGTTGGCACCATCCTCGTGGAGCGTGCGATCGACCTGGTTTCTTTTGCCATCATTATCGTTATTTCCCTGCTTACCCAGGCCGATGTGGTGGGCGAATACGCCATGGATATATTCCGGCGTCATATTGTTTCGGCCAATATGTACGCCACCATACTCAAACTGGCCATTGTGCTTTTCGTGATCGCCGGTTTCTTCCTCCTCTTAAAATACCTGGTGCGGAAATACCCCGAAAGCAAACCGATCCAGAAGGTCAGGAGCATTGTCAGGGGCGTAATGGAAGGCTTACTCACGGTAAAGAATATTCAGCAGAAAGGGCGATTCCTGCTTCACAGTTTTTTTATCTGGGGTTGCTACCTCGGGGGTACTTACCTCGGTTTCCATGCGATACAGGAAACCAGCGAACTCCCGGTACTGGCATCGTTTCCGGTGCTGGCCTTCGGCACCGTTGCCATGATCCTGACGCCCGGCGGCATCGGCCTCTACCCTGTTTTCCTGATGGAAGCCATGAAACTTTACAACATATCCGAAAGCTATGGAACGGCGAATGGCTGGCTGCAGTGGTCGGCCCAATTCCTCATTGTACTCGTCGTTGGCTTTTTATGTTTGCTACTTTTGCCCTACCTAAACAGAACAAAACATGAAAGCGATCAGCAGCATACCCGCTAAAGTATTCGATCTCGACAACCTGCTGCACCAGGTACGCCGCTGGCGGCTGCAGGATAAAAAGATCGTATTCACCAATGGCGTTTTCGATATCCTTCACGAAGGCCACATTGCTTCGCTGAGCGAAGCCGCTTCGTTTGGTCATGTACTGATCGTTGGGGTGAATACCGACGCGTCGGTAAAACGGCTGAAAGGCGAAAGCCGGCCGGTGAACAATGAAAAATCGCGGTCGCTTATCCTGGCATCCCTGGTAATCACCGACGCCGTGATCCTGTTCGAAGAAGACACTCCGCAAAAACTGATCAGCGCCATTCTTCCGGATGTACTGGTGAAGGGAGGCGACTATACCCTTGACCAGATCGTGGGCGCCAACGAAGTATTGGCGAATGGCGGAGACGTAAAGATTGTTCCGATACTCGAAGGGTTCTCCACCACGTCCATCATCGAACGGATGAAACAAGCAAAATGATCAGGGCAAACTTCACATAAACTTAATACCCCGGTGCAACCTGTTTACATACAGGCGCTTAATTTCGTTTGCACCCGGTATGAACACACGAAGAAACTTGCGAAAGAGAAAAACAATATTCCGCGACATCAGCTGGCTTTCCTTCAACGCCCGTGTACTGCAGGAAGCGGCCGACGATTCCGTTCCGCTCCGCGAACGCATTAAATTTCTCGGCATCTTCTCCAACAACCTCGATGAATTCTTCCGGGTGCGGGTGGCCACGCTCAACCGCATGATCGAGTTCGGCAAACGTTCGAACATGCACCTCGAGGAATCGCCCAACGCGATCCTGGAACAGATCCAGGAGATCGTACTGGAGCAACAAAAGGAATTCGACCGCATCTGGAACGAGATACTGCGGGAACTGAAAAAGGAAAAGATATTCCTCGTCAATGATACGCAACTCAACCGGGCGCAGCAGAAATTCGTACTCGATTATTTCAATGAAGAGATCCGCGGCAATATCATCCCGCTGATGATAGAAAGCATCCAGAACTTCCCGGTACTGAGCGACAAATCCATCTACCTGGCCTGCAAACTTTCACGGAAAGACAAAAGCGTGCCCCAGAAATTCGCCCTCGTTTCGGTACCGGCCCGGCGCCTGCCCCGGTTCACCATCCTGCCTTCCCGCAGCAACGAAAAACACATCATCCTGCTCGAAGACATGATCCGTTTCTGCCTGCCCCATATCTTCTCCTTCTTCGGCTACGACAGTTTTTCTTCCTGGATCATCAAAGTGACAAGGGACGCCGAGATCGATATCGACAACGACATATCCACCTCGCTGATCCAGAAGATTGAAAAAGGACTGAAGAACCGGAAAAAAGGGAAACCCGTCCGGTTTGTATTCGACCGTGCCATCGATCCGGCCTTGCTTACCTACCTGGTGAAACGCCTGAACCTGCACCGGAAAGACAACCTGATCCCCGGCGGGCGCATTCATAATTTCAAAGACTTCATCAACTTCCCCGATTCGGTATTCGAGCAGAAAAAACACCGGAAGAAACCATTCCCGCACCCGGCGTTGAAGAACCGGCCGAGTATTACCGATGTGGTGCTGGAGAAAGACGTGCTGCTCAATTTTCCCTACCACAGTTTCGACAGCATGATCGACCTGTTGCGGGAAGCCGCCATCGACCCGGAAGTGGTGAGCATTAAAATAACCTGTTACCGCCTGGCCGATCGTTCCAAGATCATCAACACCCTCACCAATGCCGTACGAAATGGTAAAGAAGTAACCGTGGTGCTGGAACTGCGGGCCCGCTTCGATGAAGAGGCCAACCTCGAATGGAAGGAAGAACTGGAAGAAGCCGGTGCCCGGGTACTCCTGGGTGTACCGAACATGAAAGTGCATGCTAAGCTTTGCCTGATCAAAAAACGAACGGCCAAACGAACCATTCACTATGGCTTTGTAAGCACCGGTAACCTCAACGAAAAGACCGCGTTGGTTTACGGCGACTCCTGCCTGCTTACTGCCGACCGCAACATCATGGCCGATGTGAACCGCATCTTCAATTACCTCGAGCAACCCAAAACAAGGATGCAGCTGCTGTTCGACTGCAATACCCTGCTGGTATGCCCTACCAGCATGCGGTCGCAGCTCACCCAGCTCATCAACCGGGAGATAAAGGCGGCGAAAGATAAAAAACCGGCTTCGATCATACTCAAACTGAATTCCCTCAGCGACGAACAACTGATCAACAAGCTCACCGAGGCCGCCAAGGCCGGCGTTTCCATCCGCCTGGTCATCCGCGGTATTTTCTGCATGTTCAGCGAGAACAGAAAATTCAAACTCCCTGTTCAGGCCATCAGTATTGTGGATGAATACCTGGAGCATGCCCGGGTAATGGTGTTTCACAACGGAGGCAAGGAAAAAGTATTCATCTCCTCGGCCGACTGGATGGTGCGTAACCTCGATCACCGGGTGGAAGTAGCCTGCCCCGTATTTGAAAAAAGCATCCAGCAGGAACTGAAAGACATACTCGAGATCCAGCTCAAAGACAATATCAAGGCCCGCATACTCGACAACGAACTCTGCAATCAATACGTAAACCCGCGTAACACCCGCAAGATCCGCAGCCAGGTAGAAACCTGGAATTACTTGTACCGGAAGACACAATAAATACAACCCGCTTTACCCGTTTATTTGTTCACCTGTTTATTTGTTAATGCGTAAATTCGTCGGCATATGCTGACCAAAAAACCAATAAACCAATAAACCAATAAACCAATAAACCAATAAACCAATAAACCAATTGCGAATCGCCGCCATTGATATAGGAAGTAATGCCGCCCGGCTGCTGATCACCGAAGTAACCGAGGAAAT
>WBZX01002859.1_pt1 | contig 11415 bp, 13 predicted proteins | sample 5204211 | NCBI WGS metagenome assembly WBZX01 (sample SAMN12344362, study PRJNA552823) | activated sludge metagenome | biome: Activated sludge suspended growth; feature: Nitrification reactor; material: Wastewater; isolation source: activated sludge from nitrification reactor of wastewater...
CATGTTTTTTTGTTAATCGCTGATTTACAATCGTTATAGTTCTGTGAAAGCAAACTAAGTGGTAAGATTCTTGCGCCCGGGGTGCGACCTTTAAAACAGGCATATGAAAACAAATTTTACATTTAAAAACATGCACATGAAAAAGACAAACCAAAGACCAGTGTACCGAAGAATTTTCCGGGTATCCATGCTGGCGGTTCTGATGTCGCTGACCCTTATTACCGGCAACAGTTTTGGCCAGGGAAACCGTGGCAGGGATCGCGGTAATGGAAACGGCCGGGAACGTTCCCACGAACGAAGAAATGATGTAGCCGTTGACCGTCCGAATCGCGGCGAAGGTCACCGAAATAATGAAGAAGTAAACAGGCGCAGGGAATACAATCCTGCCAATGCTCATGGCAACCGTAACAATGATTGGAACGCTCGCCGCCGTGAAAACAACGAATCAAGAAATAACGGATGGAATGATCAACGTGGAAACAGGCAGCAAACGTATGGTAATCGCGGAGGCTTTGAACGCAGAAATGCGGAGCACAGGGATAACCGGTATACAGATCGCCGGTTCAGCGACCAACGCAGGAACATGTATACCCGTGATCGTCCGGGTTACCGGCCTGTTTATGATTATGGCCGCCGCCCGGTCTATAACCGTTTTGACCCCTGCTGGAAATACAATTATCTCCCCCGGAGAAACAGCTACTTCTACAACATTCCATCCTCTTATTTCAGCATAAGTTTCGGTGGCTATAATTACCGGTATTGGGATGGTGTGTTTTACCGTCCTTTCAACAACCTCTTCACCGTTTGTGCGCCACCGGTAGGTATTTACATCAATGTATTGCCGGTTGGTTACAGCCGGATCTATGTAAATGACTATCCATACTACTATTACAATGGTACCTACTATGATCAGCGTGGCAGCAATTACTACGTGGTATCTCCCCCGGTGGGTGCCATTGTGGAAAGTCTCCCCGATGGATATGAAACTGTGGTGATTGATGGAGAAACCTACTACGTGGTGGATGGGGCACAGTACAAACCGGTAGTGGTGGAAAACGGGGAGATCTGGTATGAAGTGATCAAGGCGAACTGATAACACAAGCATACAAAAGCAAACAGGAAGGCCAATCCTTCCTGTTTTTTTTGCTTCTTGATCTTCGAGGTTTTAAGTTCGTGTGGTCAAGTCCATCTTGTGTACTGAGGCATGCTTGTATGCTGGCCTGTTTGGGGGTTATAGAAAAAACCTTCATTGCTGAAGGCTTTTCACAGGATTTCTACGTTGGAGGGGCCTGCCGGCCTCTCGTGGTTTTACATAGTGAATTGGATCGGTTTCAGAGGATCAGGATTTTTTTTGACAATACAAAGATGCGGTGCGAAGAAATTTCCGGCTGTAAACCCTTTTGTGAAAAAGATGTAGATGTTTTACGATGGACCGGTACGTATCCTTATGCACTGATAAAGTAAAAATGAGTTTCTTTGCAGGCTATGAGTCTGTTCATCGCCTCTCTCAATTCAGGAAGTAATGGCAATTGTTATTATATCGGCAGCAGCCACGATGCTGTACTGATTGACGTGGGCATTTCTTGCCGGGAAACAGAAAAACGCATGAAGGCGCTTGGACTGAATATAAAAAATGTCAGGGCCATCTTTGTTTCACATGAACATGGAGATCATATCAAGGGCGTATCCACACTGGCCAATAAATACAGCCTCCCGGTTTACATCACCGGTAAAACAGCCCTGCAGGGTCCACGGCTGATCCGGCATCTTTCCATGTCTTTTATCGCCAATGAAACTGTTCAGACCGGTGATCTTACCATTATCCCTTTTCGTAAGCAGCATGATGCCGCCGATCCCCACAGTTTTGTTATCGAAAGCAAGGGAACCCGCATCGGCGTATTCACCGATATCGGGGAGGTCTGCAGCGAAGTGATTCGCTATTTCGGGACATGTCATGCAGCTTTCCTGGAAGCTAATTATGATGAAAAAATGCTGGAACAGGGAAGATACCCGATCCATTTGAAAAATCGTATTCGTGGTGGGCATGGGCATTTATCGAACCGGCAAGCCCTGGAACTTTTTTTACAGCATCGTTCACCGCAGCTTTCGCACTTGCTTTTGTCACATCTCTCCAAAGAGAATAATTCCCCGGAATTAGCAATGGAGTTATTTGCACCGCATGCAAATGGTACGGAGGTTCTCGTCGCTTCACGCTATACACACTCGGCGGTTTACGAGATCACGTCGCAGGGAGATCCTTACCTGCCCGATCGCCCTGTTCGAAGCAAACCACGCCAGCTGGGTTTGTTCGGATGATTTCCGGGTCAGGGGGAAGTCATAAGGTCTATCCAATGCATCACTGTTGCAGCTTCTTCCCCCCTGCATGGGTTAGATTCATTCCCAAGAAAGTACTGCACTACTCTTTCGATCATTGGTTGCTGAACATGCGGTAAAGGATCGAATTCAATGCGGGTGGTTTGGTTGCCGATTATCTTGGTAATGCCGGGCCGGTCAAAAAAACTGAAGCGAAGTCTGCCTTTGCTGCCAATGATCTCGCACTGGTCTTGATAGCTGCCGGCATTAAAATTCCAGTTCCCGGTAAAATGGACGCCATTTGCAAATTCAATATGGCCATTAACCGTATCATCGGCCTGGTAGTGACCACCCAGGTTGCTGCTGCGACCATGCACAAGATTTGCTTCACCGAACAGCCAATACATGATATCCAGCTGATGCGGCGCCAGGTCATGAAATAAGCCTCCACCCGAAATAGCCGGGTTCACCCGCCAGGCTTTCTTCTCATCTGCCAACTCTTTTGCGCCAAGCGGCAATCTGTCAAATTGAATATGTGCAGCCACCACCTCTCCAATCACCTGTTCATCCAGCTGTTGTTTCATGGTATTGAACATCGGCCAACCGCGTCGGTAATGGGCTACCGACAGCTTGTTCCCCCGGCTCGCAGCCGCATCTGTAATTCGTTTTGCTGATTCGTAGTTCAGCGACATCGGTTTTTCCACATAAACGGGTTTTCCTGCGGCTATCACTTCCAGCGCATAGGTTTCATGTGAAGAAGGAGGTGTTGCGATGTAGATGGCATTCACATCGGGATCATGAATAAGTTGAGCGGCATCCGAATACCACTTCGGTACCTGGTGCCTTCTCGCATAGTCTTCAGCCCTGGCGGCATTGCGGCGCATGACGGCAACCAAGGCGGAACCAGGCACCTTGCCGAAAGCAGGTCCGCTTTTTATTTCGGTTACATCACCGCAGCCGATAATCCCCCAGTTAACCTTATCCATACTTCAAAATACAGGTTTTCGGGAAATTGCACCACAGCAGCCATTCGAAATTCTCTGTACATTCGTGAAAACGGAATGGCAGTGAAAAAGCGTCAAGATTATATTTCCTGGGACGAATATTTTATGGGGGTAGCCCTGCTCAGCGCCCGGCGGAGCAAGGATCCCAACACACAGGTAGGCGCCTGTATCGTGAACCAGAAGAATAAGATCGTTGGAGCGGGATACAATGGATTACCCATTGGTTGCGACGATGATGATTTTCCCTGGGAGAAAGAGGGCGGATACCTGGATACCAAGTATCCCTATATCTGTCATGCCGAGTTGAACGCCATACTTAATAACATCGGCATGGACCTATCGGGCTGTAAGATATATACCGCCTTGTTCCCCTGCAATGAATGCACCAAGGCCATCATACAATCGGGTATTAAGGAAGTGATCTACCTATCGGATAAGTATGAGGGTAATGATGTATTCAAAGCTTCGAAGATCATGCTCGACAAAGCCGGCGTTTCCTATCGGAAAGTACACGCACGGGTGAAGAACATTGGCTTGTCGTTCGATGAACAGGATGTGTAGGAATCACCAAAGCGGGACAACTTGCCGCCACCTTCCGAAGACCGGTATGCTCCATCTCTTCTACCCAACATATTCCCTCACCGCTTCTATAAATTTCTGAACCTCCTTCCCGGAAGTAAATACCGCCGGTGTTACCCGTACACAGCCCTGGGTGCCCAAGGCCCGCCCGACGGTAAGGATTTGATGTTCCCGGAAAAGATAATCGGCTACGTCGGATGATTTTTTATCGCGGATGCGGAACGAAGCAATGGCGCATGTCTGGTTGGACGGCGAAACAATTTCCACAGCCGGAATATCTTTCAACGCCTGGATCCAGGCCGATTTCAGGTAATGCAGCCGTTTGCTGATCTTTTCCACATCCATCTGTTTGTGAAAGGCGAGGCTATCGGGTATGGTCATGATTACCGGAAACGGTGTGGTGCCGAAATGCCCGAGTTTGCTGATACTGTCTTCAGCGCTGTTCACGTCGCCGAAGAGCATGCTCATCTCGCGGATCCGTTCTTTCCGCACATAGAGTACGCCCGCTCCCAGCGGGTTGCCGATCCATTTGTGCAGGTTCATACCTACGAAATCGGATCCCAGTTCTGGCAGACTGAACGGAATTTGCCCGAGCGCATGCGCCGAGTCGGTAATGCAGTCGATCCCTTTTTGTTTTGCCATGGCCGCGATCCTGGCCACCGGTATGATGAGGCCATTGATATTGGAAACATGGGTAAGCAGGATCACCCTCGTTTTTTCCGAGATCGCCTTCCGGTATTCGTCTACGATCGCGTCTTCATCAGCCGGCAACAACGGCATGTCAAATGTTTTTACTGCGATACGCCCCCGCTTCTCCAGCATGCGGAAGGATTCGACCATGCTGAAATAATCCAATTGATTGATGAGCACTTCGTCGCCGGGTTTGAACGGGTATCCCTGTATGGCGATGTTCAGCGCTTCCGTAGCGTTGCGGGTGATCAGTATCTCTTCATCCGATACCTGCAGGAAGGCGGCCAGCTGTTTCCGGATATCAGCGGATAACGCAGGGAATGTTTTACGGGCGAACTTCGGACCTTCCGCATTGGCCCGTTTTATATGGTTGAGAAACGCTTCCTCTACCGGTTTCGCCATCAGCCCGTAGTAACCATTCTCCAGGTTGATGTAGTCACCGGGCAGGTGATAATACTTCCGGGCGATCTTCTTCCAGTATGCTTCATCATCGGGCGCTCCTTCCCCGCCAAAATCCGAATCATCGAAGCAGGTACCGGCTTTCGCAGCAATTGGCAACATGGCGGCGATGACACCGGCTCCTGCCTGCTGAATGAATTTCTTTCTTTCCATTGCCATCGTATGGGGATTGTGACCTAAAGAACGCAATAATAAAAATACCGGCGCTGTGAAAATGATGAATGGGCGGTTGGAAAATGGGTAGATTAGCGGAATGAAAAATCTGTTGTTCCTGCTCCTGCTTTGCAGCCCGGAGCTATCCGCCCAAAAGCCCGACAGCCTTCATGCGGGCAACCCGCTTTTCCCGGGATGGTATGCCGATCCGGAAGTGGCCGTCTTCGGTAAGAAGTTCTGGATCTACCCTACCTATTCGGCGCCTTACAATAAACAGGTGTTCTTCGACGCATTTTCCTCGCCCGACCTCCTGCACTGGACGAAGCATGAGCGCATACTCGACACCGGCGCCATTCAATGGGCAAAACGTGCGCTCTGGGCGCCTTCGGTGATCGAACACCAGGGTAAGTACTATTTCTTTTTTGGTGCGAATGATATACAGAACAACCAGCAATACGGCGGCATTGGTGTGGCAGTAGCTGATAACCCGGCAGGTCCGTTCCGGGATCATATCGGCAAACCCCTGGTGCCTGCTTTTTATAACAGCGCCCAGCCCATCGATCAATTCGCATTCAAAGACAGGGATGGAAAATACTACCTTATATACGGTGGATGGGGGCATTGCAATATCGCCCGGCTGAACAGCAGCTTCACAGGTTTTATTCCATTGACCGACAGTACTACATTCAAAGAGATCACACCCGAAGGCTATGTGGAGGGACCCTTCCTGTTCATCCGCAATCATAAATATTACTTCATGTGGAGCGAGGGCGGCTGGACTGGTCCCGACTACTCCGTAGCCTATGCCATCGGCGATTCACCCTTTGGTCCGTTTAAGCGCATCGGCAAAATTCTTCAGCAGGATCCGGCCATCGCCACCGGCGCCGGTCATCATTCGGTGATGAACATTCCCGGAACTGATGAATGGTATATCATTTATCACCGCAGACCCCTGTCTGAGAAAGACGGTAATGCACGGGTAACCTGTATGGACAGGATGTATTTCGATGAACAGGGTTTTATCAAACCCGTTATCATCACCCGGAAAGGAGTTGAGAAACGAACGATCCGCTGATCGGGCCATGCAGAATGATCAGTTACTCCGCGATGCTTTATTCACCGGGGGGGTGTTGTTACAGGATCGCTGGCAGCATCCGGAACAACAGGTTCCGGAGACCGGGCCGGGATAGAAAGATGAGTCGGATCATAGTGGGTATGTAATGCCTGCTTTAACTCCGGATCAGCCACATTTATTGTACCCCCTGCCGTAAAAAGAAAAACCCTCATTGCTGAAGGCTTTTCACAGGATCTGTTTAACGGCTTCCCCTGCAGGTTTACCGGGTTTTCATAGGTGGATCGTATTCGTATTCCAGAGGTAAGGATTGGTTTTGTGATACAAAGATGCTGCTTGTTCCCCACCTGTACAATCGACCCTTTTGTGAAATGGGTGTAGATGTTTTTCGGGGGTATATTACTGGTTTATTAGTTTAGTGGTTTACTGGTTTAATGGTTCATGGTACCGAACCCGTCATTGCCCCGCGGTTGACGGGATAGGCAAAGCATCTCGATAAAGTTCACGGGTGATCGATGAACAGGAATCCGCAACAAGTAATGACAGAATCTGCAACAGTTTTTCCAAAGATGCAACGGGCAGAAAAAAATATGCAACAGTAGCCGGAAAAGCCTTGTATATGGGCATGCGAACCGCTAACTTCAGACCGATAACCCGTTCAAAGCACATCAAAATTAACCAAATGAAAAAGATACTTTTCATCGCTGCGATCTCACTTTTCGCATTTAACGCCTGCAAAAAAGAATCACCTGCTTCTGCAACTACCGGTTCCAGTGGCAGCGGCCCGGTAAAACCGAACGATCAGCCACCAACACCGGTGCCTCAGCCCTTCAGCGCCAAATTCACCTACACAAGCTCCGGTGGCGACCTGAATAATATTTTTGAAAAGGAGAATATCCACCTCGAGTGCAAAGCTTCCGGCGTTGTACAATACGTATGGAATCTCGGAAACGGTACCAAGGTACTGGGTAACAACATTGATGTTACCTATACCTATCACGGCGTTTACCCGGTAACCCTTACCGTAACCGACAAAGACGGAAAGACCGCTACCTCTACCCAGCAGGTAACGATCCTCTGCAATTTCGGAGGTTCTCACTAGCAGGCTTAGTTGTTTTCAAACTGTACCAGAAATAGAAATAATAAGGTTGTTCTGCAACCTTATTATTTTTCCGGGTGAATAATTGTAACTTGGTTGCAAATAATTGATCAAGACTAACTAGCACGTTGCGCTCATTCCGCCACATACGAACTATCAGCACCTTGTTCCTGTTCCTGGTCTTTTTATCAGGAACGATCCCCATGAGTGCCATACACCGCCTGATGGCCGGACATACCGAAGCGCAGTACGATGGGCACCAGGATGGCAAGCAGAAGATCGCCAGGGCTACCGTACATTGTCATTGCAACAATTTTGTCACCACCTCTCCTTTCATCGATCAATCGAACGAAGTAATCCTGGGTGTCACCCGGCATATACCAAAACTGCAGGAGCATTTTCATTCTGAACTCTGCTCCTCTTCCCATTTTCATTATCAGTTCCGCGGTCCGCCAGCAACAGCATGATCCCCGCATGCAGTACGCATGCCCAACCATCCTGCCTGTACCTACCTGAACCCGGCCGGTTGCAAGTTGCAACCCCATCGGGTGGATGCAGCAGCAGGAATTAAGCACCTATCATGCTATGCAACCATGCCACACACACGCTTGACGGATTCCGACATCACGATCATCCTGAAGAAAAAGGGGATCTACGTAACCAATACCCGCATCACGGTTTACCGCACGATGTACGAGCATAAAGCGAGTATCAATACTTCCCAGATCCAGAAACTGGCCTCGGCCAAACTCGACCGTGTTTCCGTATACCGTGCCCTGCAGGCATTCCGCAAGAAAGGCCTGATCGCGGAGATACCCGGTACCCGCGGCTGGCCACGCTATGTGCTTACAAATACCAGCGCTGCCGAGGTATCCGATAAAACAAGCCGGGTGAATATTTACTTCATATGCCGTTCCTGCGGGGCCATCGAAGCTTCCAAGACCTACCGGAACCTGGCCGAATTCGTTCCGGTAAAATTGGACATGTATAAGGCTGAACTGTTATTGGAAGGGGTTTGCAGTAACTGCAGCAGGAACTGAGCAAAGCAATTACCGTTTTGTTTCCTGGTGCTGCCCTTGGGCGATTCTTTACCTGACAGAGATCATTGCTATCACCTCCCTCGTCGTAGTACATTCGGCTTGGACATTTATTCTTGAGTTAAATTGATTGTCATGAAAAAGTTGCTATGGATACTGGTGATGCTTGCCATGAGCAACGCGTCGTGGGGGCAGTTGTTAGCCGGGGATATCCGCATCCGGCAAACAGATTACCTCGAAAAAAGCCGCAACCAGAAAACGGGAGCCTGGATACTATTGGGTGGTGGCGCCGCACTTACCGTTATTGGCATTGTGAGCTTCAACCGGAATTTTGAAGTGATGGGCGATAGTGAAAGCGGCCTGGGTGAAGCCATTCTGACGGGCGTGGGCGTAGGCGCCATGGCCGGAAGCATACCCCTCTTCATCAGCTCGGCCAAAAACAAACGGCGGGCAATGGACGTAAAAGCCGGAGTGAAAATGGAAAGCGGGTATGAGCTGGTAAAAGACAGGATCGGCATCAGGCCATTCCCGGCATTGTCGGTGCGGATCGGACTGAAATGAACAAACACCGGCGATTGTTCAGGCTGTTAATACAGAAAGTGGAGTTGCCCTGCCAGCATATGTATGTCCAGCACCTGGGCTTCGCGGTACTCACCATCCAGGTGAAACTGCATCGGCGCATCGCTTTCTATGCGCAAGCGGTTGGTGCGGTTGTGCCGGATGAAATGCAGATGCAGGTGTTTCCCTTTTTCGATCACGGGCAGGTACCGTAGCCGTTGTATCGGCGTAAGCGCACCGGCGATCACCACATCGAAGAGGCCATCATCGGCCGCCGATTCGGGGGCGATATGAAACCCGCCTCCTGCCCGGCGGCCATTGGCAATATCCACCAGCAGTTTTTTACCGCTGATCTCCTGGTCGCCGAAACGGATCGTATAATGCTTTGACCGGTACGAGATAATTTTCCGGATCACACACAAGAGGAATGATGTTTTGCCGGGTTGTTTCTTCCGGCCTGTTAATGCCCGGGCCACTTCGCCTTCGAAGCCGATACCCACCCCGTTGATGAAATAGTATTCGTTACAACGCCCCAGGTCGATGGGTTTGGCACTTGCCTGCAACACGGTTTGCAACTGTTCATGGAACGTTTTGGTTCCATACAGCAGCCAGTGAAAATCGTTGCCGGTACCGGCGTTGAAAATGGCCAACGGTAATCTGGTATCCGGGTATTTATTCACAAAATAGTTGAGCGTACCATCGCCGCCGGTGATGTATATTTCTGTATAACCGTCAAAATGATCCGGCCATTGTTGGGTGAACAGCGTATGAGCCAATCCCAGCTTCTGTAATTCGGCGCAAAGCCTGTCAGCAAAGACCACTGCCCTGCCGGCGCCGGCCAGCTGGTTGCAGAGCACCGCGATGTTTTTGGCACTTGTTGTAAGCATATAGCAGGTAACCGGGCGTAAATCTGCGGGAAGAAATGGTTTATCGGTTCAAGGTTTAGAATCCGTCATTGCCCCGCGGTTGACGGAAGAAAACAATCACCACATCGAAAGCATCAGATCGGGAAATCGAAATCGAACACGAATTTTGCCGGCGCCGGAAGCGGTTTACGGGGCAGCATGTCGTTTCGCTGCGCTGTATTGTACACAAAGGCGGCGATCACGATGGCAGCCTGCTTCAGGTCTTCGATGCTGAGGTGATCGTAGGTATCCATATTGCTGTGGTGCGTACGTGTTTCGTATTCGATCGGGTCCTGGATGAATTGAAAACCCGGGATGCCCACCGCGTCGAAACTCATGTGATCGGTGCTGCCCGTGCTGCTGTTGGTTACACCGCCATTGGCTCCCATATCGGCAAAAGGCGCCAGCCAGGAACGGAATATCTCCCTGACAGCTTCATTGCCCTGTGTGAAGATGCCGCGTATCTTGCCGGTTCCGTTATCAAGGTTATAGTAGGCGGAAATTTTTGCCTGTTCGGGCTTGAGGTTCATATCCGCCGGGTCGCCGAAATGTTTCTTCACATAGCCGAAGGATCCATACAAGGCCTGCTCCTCGCCGCCCCAGAGTGCGATGCGGATGGTGCGGCGTGGTTGTATGTTCAGCGCTTTTAAAATGCGCATGGCTTCCAGTGTGGCTACACAGCCCGCGGCATTGTCGGTGGCGCCGGTACCGCCGGCCCAGCTGTCGAGATGCCCGCCCAGCATCACCACCTGGTCTTTCAGGTTGGGATCGGTTCCGGGTATTTCGGCCACTACGTTGTAACCCGTTAGGTCCTCGTCGTAAAAGGTATTCCGTACATTCATCTCCAGTTCCACTTTCTTGTTGTCTTTAAGAAGGCGCATCAGTTTCAGGTAATCTTCGCGGCCGATCTTCATTTCGGGTAAAGTGGGTTCAAAACCCTTCTTATAACCCGTTCCGCCATCAACGAATACCGTACCGTCGATCGAACCGCGGCTGCTGAGCACGAGCCCCACGGCGCCTTTCGCTGCCAGGTACAAACGGGTATAATATTCCCGCTTGATGAAGGGAAGAAATTCCTCGATCTGTTTGCGGGATACCATGTACATCTCTCCCAGTTTGTCGAGGCTGGTATCGCCGAAACGGGTTGCATATGCTTTGAACGCATCGGGCATGCTGGTATTGCCGGGTTTGATCATGACGATCTTACCCTTAATGGCATCGCCGAGTTTATCGATGTTCGCCGAATCGAGCTGATCGAGCATGACGAGTTCGCATTTCTTCGCCTTCTTCGTGCTTTTGCACCAGGGCACCGGGTAGGCGATGATGCTTTCGTAATAGGGTGAGCGCATGGCCAGCGTGCCTACTTCATTGCTCCATCCCTTACCGAATTCGCCCCAGGCTTCGCGGCCGGCATTGGCCAGCCCCCACTGGTTGCAGATCTGCGTTACCCAATCGAGCGCACAATTATAACCGGGCGAGTTGGTGAGCCTCGGACCGCATACATCCGTAAGGTTATGGGCGATCAGGGTCACCTGCGAATGATTCC
>WBZX01002072.1_pt1 | contig 11412 bp, 16 predicted proteins | sample 5204211 | NCBI WGS metagenome assembly WBZX01 (sample SAMN12344362, study PRJNA552823) | activated sludge metagenome | biome: Activated sludge suspended growth; feature: Nitrification reactor; material: Wastewater; isolation source: activated sludge from nitrification reactor of wastewater...
CGCGTAGGCGTTCAGAAGCTCCACGTCGAAGTTCATCCGCTTGGCGATGTCCCAGCCAGCGTTCCAAAGCTGGCAGTCGGCCTCGTGGTTCGCACCATCAGGCTCCACCACCTCGGGGTCGCGGCTGAAGGCCTTCTGGAAGGCCTCCTCCATGGCCATGTTGCTGTCGCAGAAGTCGCCCGTGGCGCAGCAGTCATCGTAGAGGCTGGTCTCGTTCCGCAATACCACCTCGTCCATTTGGGCGCGGGTCAGCCACTTACGGAGCACTTTGGTGAAGGCCAAGGCCAGCTTTGCTGCTTCGGCGGTGTCGGGCTTGTGGCCCATTTGGGCGGCGATGCCGCTCAGGTCAACGATCTCGAGGTCTTTCATGGTGCGGTTGTTTGGGTTGGTCACGGAGCAAACATAACACCAGCGCCCGGAATACCGCGCATCCGAGCGAAAATTTCCCGCTTGCAATTCCGAGAAGATTGTCTTACGTAACGCGCGCTCGCCCGTTCCTGCTGCCTGCCGGTGATCAGTATGGGCCTTTTCGGGGCCTCAAAGCCACGAATTCCCAACGTTGGCGCGGGTTGATACCCCGTGATCACCGCGCTACCTTTCCGCCATGTACAACCACCCGCTATCCGAGAAGTTCAACCGCGCTTGGTGCTACCTGGTAGCGCTCGGGGTAGGTCTTTCACTGATCAGGTGGGTGGTGTGAATTCTCACCACAGCGCATACACCAGCACCGACCCTGCGAACACTAGGCCCTCGAAGGCGTAGGCGAGTAGTCCGGAGCGGTGGATACCTTGTGAATAGATCATGGGAAAGTCCTTCCTGTGTCGATGAATGAACTCCTTCCACGTTTCGCCAAACTCAATCGACGCGGCCGACTGCTCAATAGCTATCCGCATCCAAAGTGTGTCGTACCAGTTTGACGGCGACACGTACCGCCAGTCCTTCCCCCGCATCGCATTGAGCAGGAACCGAAACCACGCCGTCCACCATGCCCACCCCATGGGTATCCACAACAGCGCATCGTACCACTTCACGTTGAACACACCAACACCAAGTGCCGCGCAGATGAGCCACCACACACCGGCAACCCATAGGCGTTCCTTCAGGCGCTCGCCGTGGTCAATGGCCTGTTCTAGCGAAACGGCGAGGAAATCCCGCCACGCTTGCCCATAGGCGTACACGAACAGGATGGCGAGGAAGGCGAGTAGGATGGTCATCGGTTGCGATTGAAGTTCCACACGGTCCAGCCGAAGAACCAAGCGTTCACGGCCACGAAAGCACCAACTCCCCACCACCCTCCCTCATCGATGGTCACGATGCCGCCGATCAGCATGGCCAGCAACACGACCTCCATGCCGATGAACTGCCTCCACCGAGCCTTGCCAACACCGCGCTTATGCCACAGGAACTCACCCAGGCGAGCCTGCCGAACCTTGTCAGGCCGGTAGTTATCCCCGCGTGGGTTTCCGCCGTACACGTACACGCCCACCCATGCCCCTTCCGTCGGCCGGCGCAAGATGGAGATCACCTCGCCCATGCCATCGCCCGTGACCACGTGTGAGCCCTTGTGTACCCGGTCGCCATCCTGGACGATGCAACTCTGGACATCGTAGGTTCCTGCTTCTCTCATGGCTATCGAATTACGCCGAACAGCTTGAGCCCTCCATATGTGGCCGCCGCTCCGAGCGGGAAGCCTATCAGCACACCGCGTCCGCCGCGACCCTTTGCCTTGGTCTTCCACATGAGCGCATCATCCTTTGCCAGCCGTTCACCTTCGCGCGCACTGGCTTCCGATGCCATCAGCGGCGCGATCTGCGCCTGCACCCGGTCCATGTCCCGCTCATAGCCAGCAGCCTGCTCGTTCAGGCGCGCAACGATGACATGAGCGATCCTGCGCTTCTCGCGATCGTCCAAGCGGCTCCACAGGGTATCGCCGATCTCCGTGGCCTCCTGCACGGTGAAGCACACCGAACGCTCACTGCCTGGTTGCGCGAAGGATGCTGTCGCGCAGGCGAGCAGGATCAGAAGTGCGAGGGCGGCCCGAGAAGTTCGGCCGATTGCGGGCGATGGTGTCAAGCTGGGCATGGAGCAAATCTATCTCTCGAGCCTGCGCCTTCCTAATGGCCCGTTCGGCATCCAAGTAGGCAAGGGTGCTTCTGGCGTTCGAAGCGGCCTGCTCCATCAGCGCGTCCTTGACCGCCATTCGCTGCTCAAGAAGTGCTACCTGGGCGCTCTTGGAGCGCAGCATGAGGCCCAGCACCAAGCAGGCGATTGCAAGACCGACGATGATGCCAACGAGGACGCGTGTCACGGCGTCATCATGTAGCGGGTGATCACCTCGCCGGCCTGTGAGCACAAGCTGGCCGCCTTCTTCATGGCCGATGATAATTCGCGGTCATTGGCAGCCTTGTTGGAAAGCGCCAGCATACGGCGCTCGAGCTCTGCTCGCGCAACCTGTATCTGCTTCACCTCGGGCAGCAGTCCTTGGCTTGCTGGGACCGCCTTGCCTCCTTGGAATTTCACCGCCATGGCTCAGTCGAGTTCAAAGTGTGGAAGATCGTGGAACGTGCCCGCCTCAAGCAACTGACCATCACGATCGAAGTCGCCTCCCCAGCGGATAGCGATGCCGAGGCTTACTGCTGCTGCATCCATCACCCCAGCAAGGTACGCCAGGGCGTGCTTGTCGTAGGAGCCTCCGGGTTGGCCAGGAACGAAGACGTCCACGGCGCGGCTCAATGGAGCACCCGGACCAACAACGTGCTTCGCGGCCTTGTAAAGGGCGTCCTTCGAGGCGTAGGCGTCCGGGTTGACCTTGGAGGCGCCCTTGCTGAAGTACTCGCGCTGCTGCTCAATGGTGCGTGCACCTTGCGATACCTCGAACGCAACGCGAGACCAGGCGCGCGCACGCGTCACCACCTTGACCAGTTGCGGGTCGACCGTGGCGAGCTCCTTGAGGCTCTTCTCGCTGAACTGCTCGGTGCTCATTCGCCGAACTTGGAACCGATCCAACGGATGAGACGGCCGCCCATGTAGCCGATGAGCAGACCGGTGATAACCGGCATCGCCGCACCCTCGAAGTACGGACCGATCAGTGGGACCTTGTACATCACAGCCACCAGTTCGCCGTGCCCCAAGAACAGGCCTGTGGCGCCCGCCGCGTTGAACACGAGCATCACGATGTTCTTCGGCTGCGTGAAGTAGTAGCGGAAGGAGAACTTCTCCGGGCTATTCTCGTTGGTCTTGATGGCCGGAAGGATGGCCGCAGCCTCGTTGGCTACGAATCCGCAGATGGCGGCGCCAGGGATCAGGAAGCTCATGCACTGGGGGATTTGCGCGCCCATGGGGACGCAAGGTTGTCGACTTGTGCTTTGAGCCCTGCGATGGCCGCCTTCAGATCGCCCGCCTCGCGCTCGCCCTCAATGGCCATGTCCTGCATCTTCTGCTGAAGGTCATCGACCTTGCGGAAGAGCACCTTCACGTCGAGTTGCAGCCGGTTCACGCTGGCCTTGACGGCAGCGAAGCTTCCGAGTGCCGCGGCAAGGGCTGGCACTCCATAGTTCAACAGGGCGTTCGTGAATTCGCTCATGCGGTGATGCGGATAGCGTATTTGCCGGTGTCGATCGCGATAAGGCAGCGCGAAAGCAGCGTTTCAGCAGGCTGTTGTTCATCGCATGTCCCAACGTCGGAATCGCTCGTGTTGGTCACGCGCATGCGCAGCACCCCGTTGTCCTGTCGGATGAAGCAGGCCCGAAGGCGCTGAACCACGGTAAGCCCGTCGTCGCAGTCCTTCACGCAGTCGTAGACGTGCCCGTCGTCCCACGTGGCCAGCACGAAGCCACCTCCGTCTGCCGGGTAGATGGCCTCGGAAAGCAGGGCGGTGATCGCTACGTCCGTGTCGTCGCAGTCCAGTTCCGTGACTTCACCAAAGGACGCGGGCTCGATGCGCAAAACGCCCGTGTCGGAGAACAGCCCGATCAGGCGCGTTTCCAAGGGCGGGTCGTCGCAGCCAGGCGGTCCAGCAACAGCGGTAAGGTCGTCCGTGATGATGGAGGCGCAGTCGTTGTTGCCGTAGCGGATGGATCGCGACAGCAGCGCAAGGAGTGATGCCTCGCCGCAACCCATCGCCGTGTTAGGCTTCCTCGATGAGGATCAATGCGGGCTCGCCGCTCGTGCTCAGGCCGATGGCATAGCGGAAGATCTGCTCGTTGGGCAGGTTCACCTGGCCGCAAGCGATGACCGGTTCGATATTGCCAGCCGCTGCGCTCACACGCTTCACGCGGATGCCATACACGCCGGTGTTGGTCTTGACGAGGATGCTGTTGAGCAACTCGTTCTCGCCGATCTGGGGGTTGTTGCAGTCCAGTGCCATGGGCGTTCAGGTGTTGCCGTTAAGCGGCGATCGGGTTCGTGATGCGCAGCGGAGCGAAGGTCGCCTTCCACTTCAGTTGTACGCTCAAGGTGGCGTACTCGTTCTCGTCCTCGGCGATGACCTCCCACATGCGCAGGTTCGTGAGGATGCCGGTATTTCCGCCGTAGAGCTTGTCGCCCAGCGTGCCGTACCACATGCGGTACTGGCGGTTGCACCCCGTGCCGCGCATGAAGTCGTAGTTGGTGTCGCTGTTGTCGTCGATGCGACCGGCGATGGTGAACTCTTGCGGGGAGTACACCGTGCGGGAGTGGGAGATCTTCTTCTCCGTCACCGTTGGGTCGGCCAGCGATCCGATGAAGGTCAAGTGCCGAATGGCATCCGGGTTGGTGCTCGTGTTGCTGATGCGGGTGGCCCATTCCGCAGGGTCCTCCCAGTTGGTGAGCTCGTAGCCATCGTTGGCCAGGTAGATGTCGCTCACCTGCGCCTGAAGCAGCACGGGTGCGCACTCGGAGAATTCCACCTGCGGAAGCTCCGTGGAGCAGTCGGTGGCGCAGACGAGGGTGTCGATGGATGCCATGGGCGTTCGTTGTGGCCCAAAGATGTCGCGTGTCGGTGATCCCATCGACACGCGCACCCATCGCAGGAACGAATCGTTCCCTATGCAGGGCAGGAGAACGACTGCGATACCTGGACCTCGCAGTCCTCACGATCGACCAGCGTGATGCGGACCTCCAGCGTGTCGCCAGCCGTGGCGTAAGGCACGTCGGTGATGGCATAGAATCCCCCCGATGTCTGCACCGGGCTATCCACCCAGGACCCACCGTTGATGCGGTATTCCATCGTCACCTCCTCGCCATTGTCCACCATGTTCAACAGCGCCCCACCATCGGACGGGTACGGCTGCGCGTTGATCGACACGTCGGCCGGCAGAGACCCGCATAGGCCGGAGAGGTTCGCCGCGAAGACGAAGAACGGACACGCTCCAGGCGCTGGCACGCTGGCGCTCGCTCCGAGTTCACAGTCGTGGCCGAGCGCCAACAAGCGCAGGTAGAACGTACCGGCAGGCACATCCACCACGGCACCGTCCTCGATCTCCGACGCGCTCATCGCAGGGCCAACATCCACCCAGTCGGTGCCGTTGAGCGAGGCTTGGTACTGCCCGGTGTATCCGGACGGGATGGTGCCGAGCAGGTCGATGCGCAGTGGGTACGCCTCGTCCTCGATCGTGGCGCTGAAGATGCCCACGGCCAATGTCCACTGCGTGCCGTCCCACCGCATGAGCTCGTAGCCTTCCGCCGTGGTCGTGGCCAGTCGGCCGACGCACTGCACGATGTTGTTGAATCCGTTCTCGTCCTCGTGATCGCCACACACGCCGCCGCAGTACGTGGCGAGCGTTCCGTTCTCGTAGAGGTACACCTCGCCCAAGGACGGCTCGTGCACGCCCCACACGCCCGCCGCAGGGCCGCAGGGTTCGGGGCACGGGCGCTCGAACAGGTCGCAGCATCCGGCCGCGCTCGTAGCCTCGTCAACTTGGAATATCAATGCGCCGTTGGCCACGCGGTTGCGCGCCTCCCAATTGGTCTCGATGCGCGCGGTGATCATTTCGTCCTCAACCCCTCCCCACGGCACGCGGATGGCACGATAGGAGCTCACGACCAACTCCGATATGGCATCCATCGAATGCCAAGGGATCGATGCCAACTCCAAGGTCCACTCCACCTCCTTTCGGCGCCGGTCCCGCTTGGGCGCACCCTGCGCATCTGTCTGCACCCCTTCGGTGATCTGCGGCGTAGGGTCGTACACGGCCCCCACGTTGAGGCATCCGCTTTCGCGCAGGTAGAGGATGTTGGCGAAGTTGCCGTTGCCGATGGTGTATGCCACCGTTCCAAGGTCACCGCAGTCCCTCCAACGCAGCATCGTCCAGCACTCGCTGCCATCCGCTACCGCTGTGAAGGCCAAGCTCATCAGGCACCCCGTGAAGTTGCTCGTGTTGGGCTTGAACTCGATGGTTTGGCCCGCCTCCATCCACACCACCACCTCCTGCCCGACGCCGTTCTGCCCCTGGCCGTAGTTCGCCAGGAACACGCCGCCAACCCACAGCGCTATCGACCCGGTGATGGGCGAGCCGTAGAAGACCGTAAACTCGATGCGCACGAAGCCTTCCGTGAAGTCCGATGGCAGCGCATAGGCCCAATGCACGCCAGCGGTACCTGCCCAGCATGGCGTTGGAGAGAATGCCACCGGGGGCGTCACCGGCGAGGACCATCCGCCACCGGTGAACACCAGGAACGTGGAAGATGGCCCCACGCCCCAATAGCTATTGAGCGAAGGCGTGGAGGATACCCACGACCCCGAGGTGAACGTCCACAGCAGGTTGTCGCCCAACGTGGCCACCATGTCGCCCTCTGCTCCATCGTAAGCAGGCGGGCCGCTACCGGCCTCCTTCGCTGCCAGGCGGGCAGGCCATGTGCCGTAGCTCCAGTTGGTGAATCCATCGCCCACATCGCTGTTGGCCAGCAGGTCCAGTGCACCCAGGCACGTCCATTCGAAGGTCTCGCTGTAGATGACCTCGCCCTCAGCGGTGGTGATCTCCATTTCGTGCACCCCTTCCGGTATGGTGTCAAGGCGCAGTGGCTCTTCAAGGCATACGATGGTCCGATCGGGGGCAGCATAGTCCGCCAGCACGAGCGACGGGATGCTGCTATCCAAGTTGAGCACCTGAGTACCCGCGAGGTTCTTCACCCGCCAACTGGTGATGGCCGTGGTTCCGGCCGCGAGCAGCGCTTGGAACGGAAGGATGGTGCGAGCCGGGAACGCTAGGCTCGGAACGCATGAGGCCACCGGATCGGGGTCGATGTTGCTGGTACGGCGCCGGTGGCGAAGCAGCGGGCTACGATACCAGCGGAACGCGCACTTGATCTCGCGGTTGATGTACGGGTGCATTTGCTACATTTGGGGTATGAAACACGTGACTGTTACCGTTCTCTTCGCGCTTTCCATGGCCTGCAGCGCTCAGGAAATGCCGTCCGTTGTGCCGCCGATGGACCCGGTGAACCTCCGGCTGAACATGGCCGCCGATCACCTCGACACGTCCGCGGAACGATCCGACCTTGCGTTGTACTCCCTGCTCATTGGCGGAGGCATGACAGCGATCGCCGCTTCGAGCGGCAATAACGATGCGTGGGTCATCGGTGGCATCACCGTGGTCACGTCGTACACCCTGTTCCTGAACGGGAACGGGCACAAGCGTAGGGCGGCGGCGGCGCTTCGACATCAGTAGGCGTATCTGAGCACAAGTGTAAGCCGCTGATTGTACAGGTCAAGCGAAGCACTTTCAACGTACCCGGATGTTCCCAACAGGCGGGACAATTCACCGACCACACGCTTCTTCGGGTCGAAGGCCAAGGCATCGCAGCACATGCGGATCGATACCTGTTCCTGCTTCACGTTGGGCAAGTAGGCTTCGAACACCGTGTCCACCCCGTTCATGCTTGCCGATGGTAGGTAGCGATCGTGCCGCCAGAACGCGTCCTGTAGGTTGGCCCATGATAGGGGGGCATTGCTCACATCGTTTCCGGTGATCACGCCGGTGTCGATGATCGTCTGATACACCCCGCCCACCAGTTCGGTCGCAAGGATCACGAAACCATCCTTGCCGATGGCGTCCGGGTCGTTCAGGATGAAGCTCACATCGGTGGTGATGCGTCCGGGGCTCCATTCCTTCACGTTCTCCGCGGCCCCATCCGGTACGCATGGGCTGTCATAGATGATGTCCTTTCCAACAAAGTCCCTGCTCTGCGATTCCATCCAGCGCGCACGCTCCACGCGCGGGATCTCTTCACCCAGCGATTCGTACACCAGCGGTTCGTTCGGGCGCTCCGCGGTAACCAGATCAAGCCCAACAACGAACACCCACCAGGACCAGTGCTCGATCCGCACATACCCGGCGTCGTCGATGTCCCAGTACAACCGCGGCGCCACCCGGAAGAAGGTCATCATTTCGGTGAACGTCATTTCACCGATGGTGGCTGGGTTGGTGGCGGCCGGGTCGATCACATCGGTCTTTTGCAGGATCACCAGCGCATCCATCTGGTTCAGTTCGCCGGTGACGTAGTTCTGGCCGGCCACATACCCGGGCGTGTCACCCGGTGCGTTCCAGTCCAGGAAATCCGACCGCACCCCGGCCAACTCACAACCGGTCTGTTCGATCAGGTACTCAGTGGCCGCCTGTAGCGTTCTGGCCCTTGGAAGTGCCGTTTGGGTCGGGTCGTAGCACACGTAGTACGGTGGGTATGTCGTACCATCCACCACAAACCCGCACGGGGTCAATTCGGTCCACGGGCGCGCGCAAGTCACCGCCGGTGGCACAGCTACCCCATCCACGCAGGTTCCTGCCTGTACGTCGAAGGCGAAGGCTATCAACGGCTCCCGGATGTACTTGGCCATGCCGTTCACAGCACAGTTGTCGTCAAAAAGCGTCCACCCGGCCCCTGGCGGTGGTGATGGCACACCTCCCACGCACTCGGTGTACAGGTATTCCCTCCAATAGATCTGGAGCGTTTCATTCGGTGGGTTGATGGGGTAGCCGAAGGCGTTCCACCAGTTGGTAGGCGGTGCCGCTGGGTTGGTGTGCACCAGCCCGTCGCTGCACTGCGTTTCGTACACCGGGCCGATGATGTTCACCAGCTTGAACACGCACGCCGCCCATTCGATGGAAGGTGCCGCGGCTGCGCTTGCGTCCACCACCCCTACCTGAAGGATGTTTCTCTTCACGTCCTTCTTTTCCAACAGGCACGAGTACCGATCCACGGTCTCGGCCTTGATCTCCACGGTGCAGTTGTCCAGGTCCCACTTGGCCGAGCCAGCGGAGAATTCGCCCCGCCAGTACTCCGACCATGACCCACACATCGCCTCGCATCGCAGAAGCAACGTCTCGCACCTGCGCGCCGGGTTGCGCCGGATGGCGTCGATGGCCCGGTAATCCGTGCTGCCGAGGATGACGGCCTGAGCGAGCTTCTTTCGGAAGAACACCTGACCAGCCGAAAGGTCCCGGGCCTGCGTGATGCTCAGGCGGGATCCGTTGGTGGGCGTGACCTCCGCCCAAGTTTCGCCAGCGTCCTCGCTGTAGCTCCACCGGTACTTCATCGCTTGATGGTCTTGTGTTGTGGCAGGCGCCGCTCGTTGCCGTCCACTCGCTCCCTGCTGCCCTCCTGCCGTTTGAAGGAGGCCAGTTCCTCGCGCAGGCTCACCAATTCCAGAAGGATGGCCCCAAGACCGGAGCTTCCGGCCTGTGCGCTCCCGAAGGATTCCGTCTGCGAGCGCATGCGGGCAAGCTGATTGCGCGAGAGCACCATGTGGCCCGTGCGCTCCAACTCCTTCCGAGCGTGCCGCTGGATGCGGGCAAAGTCGTCCTTGTTGATCGCGTCAACCATGTCGCCGCGCTTGGCCATCGAAGAGCGCCGAACGATGCCCTCGCCCCCCTCGGCCTCCCCGTAGTAGTGGCCGGTGCGCCGGTCAAGCAAGGCGATGCCACCGCCCTCGTGGGATGGCCCGATGAGCAGGCTATCCTTCAGACGACCACCGTGGCGGAACTGCGGGCCGCCCTGGCTTGCCGCTTGGATCTTGTTCTTGAAGTTGAGGAACGCGGCGAACATGGTGGCTCCGAAGGCGATCGCCGAAATGATGCCTACCGGCCCGAGAAGCGCACCTTTCTCGAACAGCCTTGCATTCGCCGCGATTAGCGAGCTAACCTGCAACGCGCTATCAATAGCCACCTGCTGCTTGGCGATCTTCTTCTGCTCCCCGATCAGCCGCTTCTTCTCCTCCAACGCATCGCGCTCGGCCGTCTTGGTCTGCTCGATCTGGGCACGAATGGCGTCCGCGTTGTTCGCATAGCCTTCACGCTGGTCTTGCAATGCTTGGTCGAGCTCCCCCTGCAACTCCTGCCTGCGCCGCTGCGCATCGCCAATGATCTCGTCCGTGGCTCGGATAGCGGCCTGCACCTCCTGCTGGCGGGCTGCGATGTTGGCGCTGATAATCTGCTGCGTGGCGGCGAATATCTGCCCGAGCGCATCCCGCACACGTGCTTGATCCTCCGGGGCGATGCCAAGCAGGTCCAACAGGTTCAGGTCGAGCGGGCTGTCCTTTAGCTTCTGGAACTCCGTGGTCAACGTCTGGATCGTGGCCTGTATCTGTGCCCGGCGAACGGCTGTCTCCTTCGTGCCGTCATCCTTCACCAAGTCAAGGGACGCCTGTGCCGCTTCGATCTTGATGGCAAGTAGGTCCAGCTGCTTTCGGCGCTCGAACTCCTTTTCGGTTTCCGCACCACGCACGCGACCTTCGATGATGGCCGTCTGTAGTTCGGTTTCCAGGTCAAGGGACTTCTGTGCCTGGTCACGGGCGAACGATTCGCGCTGGCGGTCCTCGAATGCGATGATTTCTCGTTCATCCACCTTGGCCTTGCGAAGGGCTTCCTTCGTCTCTTCAAGGCCGAACTCAAAGGCAAGGCGCTCCTTTTCCTGCCCTTCCGCCAGGATATCGAACCGGGTCTTGGCCTCTGCCTTCAAGATGTCCGCCAGTTCATCGCCGAACTTCGCTTCCGTGGCAATGCGTAGCCGATTCAGCGCTTGTTCCTGTTGAAGGGACAATTCGATACCACCGGCATCGATCAGGGCGTCCGCGCGGGCTTGTTTCTGTGCCTCGGTGAGCTTTTGGAAGGCCTCCGTGCCAATCTGTACCCGTAGGCGCTCCAATGCGATCGTGCGCTGAAGGTTCCGCTGAAGTATGGCGATCTGCTCATCTGCTGCCGCACGCTCCAATGCCAGCCGTTCGCGGGGGTCAGCCTGCTCGACCTCCAAGGCGGCAATCTTGTCCTGGATCTCCTTTTCGATGGCCAGGATGTTCGCCGCAAGCGTTTCCTGGATCTGGAGGGTTTGCTTGGCCAGTTGCTTCGCGCGTTCCAATGCTTCGTCTTTTGCCTGCTTGTCGAAGGCGGCTAGCGTATTGGACGTTTCAAGGGCAGCAACTTCGCGCTCGCGGTCCAGTTC
>WBZX01002860.1_pt1 | contig 11410 bp, 6 predicted proteins | sample 5204211 | NCBI WGS metagenome assembly WBZX01 (sample SAMN12344362, study PRJNA552823) | activated sludge metagenome | biome: Activated sludge suspended growth; feature: Nitrification reactor; material: Wastewater; isolation source: activated sludge from nitrification reactor of wastewater treatment...
TACGATGCCTTCGGCAAGCGCGTGAACGCACGCACCATCCCCGTACAGGATGGCTTCGTGAACACCACGCTCGACCTGGATGGTCAACTGGCCGCCGGTATGTACATGGTCAACATCACCGCCGGTGACAAGACCTACACCGAGCGACTGGTGATCCAGCCGTAAGCACAGCCTACCTCTACATGCGAAAGCCCCCCGCCCTTCGGCGGGGGGCTTTCTGCTTAATGGTCGCTCCCCGAATGCGACAAGGCCCGCTCGCGCGGGCCTTGTGCTTGGGTGGGTGATCGCACTAGGCGGCCTTCTCCAGCGGCTCCCTCGGGGTGCGCACACCGCGGTCCACCACGATGCGTGCATCCATATAAGCGCGGTGGAAGGAAGGTGCCTCCAAGCGGTAGCGTTCCATGAGGCCATCCAAACGTTTGGCCAACAGCTTGGCGGTGTCCGTCATGAGCAAGGCCAGTTCGCTGGTGGCACCCTTGCGGGTGGTGATGGCCAGGCGCGGTGCGCTCAGTGCTTCATCATACCGATCGATGGCTTGCTGCAAGGACGTGAGACGTGCCGCATCGACACCATAGCCCACCAGTTGTGCCGCGACAGGGGTGGCTGCGTCCAGGATGCTCTTGCAATGACGCGCCACCACGCCATCCGGATGTTGGATCAATGCCTTGCGACCCACCTTCATCTTACCCGCCAGCACCCGATCGCCCACCACTTCCGCATAGGCCAGTGTACCCTTGGCCACCACCAGCGCCACACCCACCATACGTTCCACCATCAACGCCTTGGCCTGTGCGTAGCCGGTGATATCGACCACTTGCCGTTCCACACAGGACTTGATGGCAAGGAGGTTCACTTCGAATTCGTCGCGTGCGGCGAGCAGGGCCACCGCCCCGGTCGTTTCCGCCTCGTGTTCACGCAGCACACGAGCTACTGCGTTGTACACATTGGATCGGGATTCTTGTTTCTTGTTCATGTCCAGGAGGAGTTTGCGTGTGTGTTGTTGTTCGTTGAAAAGCGGTTAGGGACGTACACGAAGAGAGAGAGAGAGAGAGAGAAGAACCGAAGAGAGAAGAAGGATCGCAGCGGTGTGGTGTGTAGGTCGATCAAGGTCCCATGGTGCGTTGTGTTCGTGTGTTTCGTTCTGGCCTGTCGAACGCCCCACCGACCGCAGCGGTTACCACGTTCTGCGAACGATCGATCGTTCATTTCTCCGCTGGCCTAGCGACGCTTTACGCACATGCGCGCTTCACCACACGATCAGTTCGCTCCATCGCACGGTCAGTGCACTTCACCACACGAACAGCCCGCTCCATCACACGGTCAGCGTGCTTCACCACTTGGTCAGTGCGCTTCACCACATGAACAGCTCGCTCCACCACACGGTCAGCGTGCTTCACCACTTGGTCAGTGCGCTTCACCACATGGACAGCACGCTCCACCATACGGTCAGCGTGCTTCACCACTTGGTCAGCGTGCTTCACCACATGAACAGCTCGCTCCACCACACGGTCAGCGTGCTTCACCACTCGGTCAGCGTAGTTCCCCACATGAACAGTACACTGCACCACATGCACAGTGCGCTCCACCACGCGGTCAGCACGCTTCACCACGCGGACAGCGCACTTCGGCATCCGCGCACGGCGATCGGCACGCGTGCATCGACGTTCGATGCTTCTTCACCATCTTCATCCCGTGCAACCCGAACAGATCCAGGCCTTCCTCACCAAATGGGAAGTGAGCGGTGCCGCTGAACGCGCCAACGCACACCTCTTCGTTACCGAACTGTGGCCCGAGTTGGAGGTGGAGCCCCCGCAGCCCAGCACACCCAACGAACACCTCAACGCCTACTGTTCTGAAGGCAAGCGCACCAAGAAGCGGTTGGATGAAATGACAAGGTTGTTGGAGACCTTGGCGGCGGTGGGGCGTGCGCGGCGGAGCGGCGAGGGTTGGATGAGCATATAGCAGAGGCCATGCGGAAATCCAGGTCATCCCATTTCGCACGGCGCAAGGGGTTGGCCACGCGCTGCGCGCCTTTGCTCGTGCTGCTGTGCACCTGTTCCTCGTTCAGTGTTCGCGCGTCATCGGCGGATACGTTGCGCGTGCTGGACCTCTTGCAGCAGGCGCGCACGCCCTCGGTCAATTCCTTCCTGGGCTTCGTTCACGACTCCACCCTTTCGGCGCAGGCGCTTGAACTCGCGGAGCGCATCGGCTGGGAGCGCGGCATCTTCAAAGGGCACTTGTGGTGCCTGCTCGACATCGCCGACCGGGGCTACCGGGCGCGTGATGAGGTTTGGGAGGAGCATGTGCACGGCGCACTGGAACGGCGTGGCTGGGCCAGCGCAGAGGAGACCTTCCTGCTCTATCGCGCCCTGGGCCGGCTGAGCGCCATACAGCGGAAGCAGGACATGGCGGCCCACTACATCGATACCGCACTGTGGGCGGCGGAGCGATCGGGGAACAAGCGCTTGCTGGCCCTGGCCACCTACGTGCGGGCCCATACCCTTCGCAGTGCCGAGCGCTGGGGCGAAGCCTTCCAGATGGCGCTGGCCGCCAACGCCCTGGCCGTGGAACTGGATGATGACCTGTTGAAAGCGTCCACCTACAATCTCTCCGGCTTCATACGGGGCAGATTGGGCGATCTCGATGGCGCCGTGAAGGACCTGCAGGTCTCCATGGCGCTGGCGGACAGCATGGGCATCGATGGGGTGCGCATGCGCAACCGCAGCAACTGGGGGTACATGATGCAGGTGAAAGGGCGTTGGAAGGAAGCCCTCGAACAGTACCGCGCGCTGCTGGAACTGGTCATCAGCAGCGGGGCGGACAAGGGTGAGATGGCCGAAGTGGAGACGGGGGTCGGGTACATGTTGGTGCGGTTGGACAGTTTGGACCAGGCCGAAGAGATACTGGGCCGCCTGTACCGCACCAAGGCCATGGTGGGTCATGGGTACGAACAGGAATTCAACTCGGCATGGGCGCTGCTCAACCTGCGTCGCGGGCGTTACCACGAGGCCATCGCCGCTGCGCACACCGCTTTCACAACACCGCAGTACGACGAGAACGATGTGGTGAAACGGGATGCATCGCACGTGCTGGCCGCCGCCTACAAGGCCTTGCACCGGCCGGACGAAGCGTTGAAGTGGACCGAGGTGGCCCATGAATGGAAGGACAGCGTGGAGTACAAGCAACAGGCCGGCGACGCGATCCGCGTTGAGCTGATCCGCGAAATGGCGACGCGCGCCCTGCGGGACAGCCTGGCGCACGCCCAGGAGACCTATGCGATGGAACTGGCCGGTCAACAACGGATATCCACCGAGCGGAACCGCCGCAATGTGCTCCTGATCACGGCCGCGGCCATCCTTGCGCTTTCCGTGCTCCTGTGGAGCCGGTTGCGCTTGACCCGACGTGCCAAACGGGCGATAGAGAAAGAGCATGAACGCAGCGAAGAGCTCCTGCTGAACATCCTGCCGGAGGAGGTGGCCGAAGAGCTGAAAGCCAAAGGCCACGCCCTCGCGCGCCACTTCGACAATGTCACCATCCTCTTCACCGACTTCAAAGGCTTCACCGAGGCCAGCGAGAAGCTGACGCCGCAGGAGCTGGTGGAGGAACTCAACACTTGCTTCAAGGCCTTCGACCACATCATCACCGCGCGCGGCATCGAGAAGATCAAGACCATCGGCGATGCATACATGTGCGCGGGCGGCTTGCCGGATCCGGCATCCTCCTCCCCTGCGGACGTTGTTCATGCCGCGTTGGAAATGCAGGCCTTCATGACGGGTAGGAAGAAGGAACGCGATGCACTTGGCCTGCGCGCTTTCGAGATGCGCGTGGGCGTGCACAGCGGCCCGGTCGTCGCCGGCATCGTGGGCGTGAAGAAGTTCCAGTACGACATCTGGGGCGATACCGTGAACACCGCCAGCCGCATGGAGAGCAGCGGTGAGGTGGGCCAGGTGAACATCAGCGAGGCGACGTATGCGCTGGTGAAAGAAGTAGTGGAGGGAGACAATGCAGCACACGCAACCCATCAGCCCGCGACTAAGCACGCTTTCACCTTCACCCCGCGCGGCAAAGTGCGGGCGAAGGGCAAGGGCGAGATGGAGATGTACTTTGTGTCCATCGCATCGCAAGCGAGCACATGACCCGAAGCCTGCTTGTTCTTCTATTACTGATGGGTTGTGCCAGCGCGCGGGCACAGCTGCATTTCCTTGATAGCGTAAGGACCGTGTGGGCCGACACCTCGCGTTCGTGGAACGACCGCACCGTCGCACTGGCCTACATCTCGTTCTATGACAGTGCGTACGCGCCAGCCGTGGCTGTCCAGGCTGCTCTACGCGATGCCCGGGTGGATACCGGCTCGGCCATCTACCATGGCCAGTTGGGCATGGCCTATTTCGGCACCGGTCTCGGCGCCAGCTGGTTGGACCACCGTGATGCCGCCATGCGCTCCACCCGCCACGCGCTGGCGGAGTTCACCCGCGTCGGCGACCGCCACAACATGGCGCGTTGCACCGCTGCCATCGGCAGAGGCTATATGAGAATGGGCGAACTCGGCCAGGCCATCCAACACCTACAGGCAGCAGCCAAGGCACTCGATGCGTTCGCGGACACGGCCAGCATGGTGTTGGTGTTGGAGGACATCGCCTACACGCTTGCGTTGCAAGGTGAATACGAGAAGGCCTTGACCTGGTGCGATAAGGCGCTTACCTATCTCGGGGAGAACGAACCCGAGGACCGGTTCTACATCCTCCTGCGCAAAGCGGCCATCCAAGTGGAGGTAGGTGATGCCGAAGTAGTACTTGGGACCCTTGCCGAAGCACGGGCCATCGTGGAACGGGGACTCGCAACGGACTATCGCGGCGAGATCCTATCCATCACGGGCGAAGCGCTGGTCTTGAAAGGGGATTGCGCCACCGGGCTGAGCGAACTGAACAGCAGCCTGGCGCTGAGCGTGGGCCGTGTGGACCGGCGCGACATGCTGGCCTACCTGTACGCCCGCATATCCCGCGCCCACCTGTGTGCCCAGGAGTACGACCAGGCCCTGCGCTCGGCGAAGGAAGGCCTGTCCATCGCGGAAGAACATCACATGGGCACCGAGATCATGGAGAACCTGGAGTGCCTTGCGCGGGCCTATGAAGGCAAAGGCGACCTCCGCAATGCGCTCGCCTTCAACAAGCGCTACCACGCGCTCAACGATTCGCTCAAGGGTGCGCGGTCGGCATCGGTCATCACCAGTGCCTTGCTCAATGCCGATTTCGAACGCCAGCAATTCGCGGACAGCTTGGTCAACGTGCAACAGCGGGCCACTGCAGCCGGTCTCTTGCAGAAGGAACGCACCCGGCGCAACATCCTCATCGGTGCCGGGTTGTTCGCGCTGGTCTTCGGCTCCATCAGCTACCGCCAACGCCGCCGCACACAGAAGGCGCTGAAGCGAAGCGACGAGTTGTTGTTGAACATACTTCCCGAAGAAGTGGCCGAAGAGCTGAAGGAGAAAGGCCACGCCGAGGCGAAACACTTCGACAACGTCACCATCCTCTTCACCGATTTCAAAGGCTTCACCGAAGCGAGCGAGCGGCTGACGCCGCAGGAACTGGTGGAGGAACTCAACACCTGCTTCAAGGCCTTCGACCACATCATCACCGCGCGCGGGATCGAGAAGATCAAGACCATCGGCGATGCATACATGTGCGCGGGTGGCATGCCGGATCCGGCATCCTCCTCCGCTGCGGACGTCGTTCACGCCGCGTTGGAAATGCAGGCCTTCGTGGTCGCGCGGAAGACCGAACGCGATGCACAAGGCAAGCCCTTCTTCGAAATGCGCGTGGGCATCCACACCGGCCCCGTGGTGGCCGGCATCGTGGGTGTGATGAAGTTCGCCTACGACATCTGGGGCGATACGGTGAACACCGCCAGCCGCATGGAGAGCAGCGGTGAGGTGGGCCAGGTGAACATCAGCGAGGCGACGTATGCGTTGGTGAAAGGCGAGACCGGTTTGACCTTCACCTCACGTGGCAAAGTGCAGGCCAAAGGCAAGGGCGAAATGGAGATGTATTTCGTGGAAAGGACCACTGCGTGAACGCCAGCACCGTACACCCGTCCAACGATCCGTTCATTCGCGCCGTGGCACCGATCATTCACAGAGCTCATCGTTCCATGGTGACCTGGGTTGCGCTCCTGCTCGTCGCACAACTGCAGGGCTCGTCGCCCTCACGCGTCGATTCCCTGGTCCAGGTGCTGCCGACCATCACGGACGCGCGGCATCGCCTCGATGTGCTGGTGGCCATCTGCAGCGTGCGTGATCCGGATGGCGCCTATGCACAGCAGGCCGTTCATCTGGCAGACAGCCTTCTCGCACACAGCGCAGGCACCGACACGGCCCTGTTCGTAGCCAAGGGCGATGCACTCTGGCAGTACGCCTACTTCCGCTTCGACACGGATCCGCACCGCAACAGCGACAGTGCTTTCCATTGGTACCAGCGCGCAGCCGAAGCCTACACACGGAGCGGCCACGAACGGAGCATCGCGTTCGCCAACACCAACCTCGCGCAATACCTCGTGAACCAAGGGCGTGCGCGTGAAGCGTTGATATTGCTCAAGAGCGCGCTTCCTGTGCACCTGCGCTACGACAAGCGGACCTTGCTCGTGAAGGACTACGGTGGGCTGGGGCGGGCCTATTATGCGTTGAACGACCTCGACCGGTCACTGGACAACCAGCTCATCGCGTTGCGTTATGCCGAGGCCGACCCGGAAGGAAAAGAGGTCGGTGCCATCCTCCACAACATCGGCATCATCTACCAGGACGAAGGATTGGCCGACACGGCCGTCGCGTACTACGGCCGCGCCATCGACGCCTTCAAGGCACACGGCGATGCTCCCACGCGCTGGCTGGTGTCCTTGAACAACATGATCCGCTGCCACATGGAGCAGGGCAACATGCAGGAGGCTGCTGTGCTCGTACGTCAGGGGCTGGCCGCCTTGGGCGAAGAACACCAACCGTGGCACGCCAGCCTGATCCGATCGGCCGATGCCGAGCTGCGGCTCGCCCAGGGCGATGCCCGCGGAGCGCTGATCAGCGCACAGAAAGCCGTGGACCTCGCCGACCTACGGAGCCTGGTGCCTGCACTGGTCGCCCTGAGCGATGCTCAGCTGGCCTTGAACGATACGCGCGCTGCGCTGCTCAACGCCGAACGTGCGCAGGCCCTGTGCGACTCCACGGACATCGCCCTAAGCTTGCGGCGCGATGTGGCACGTGTGCTGTCGGGGATCTGGAACCGGATAGGTCCGCCAGAGAAGGCCCTCCTGTACTTGCAGCGTTACACAGCCTTGCAGGACAGTGTGCGCAATGAACCGGTGCGGAGACGCTTGGCCGCCATGGACCTGCGCAAGCAGGAACTCGCCGACAGCTTGAAGGCGGCGAGCGCCCAACGTGCGATGAAGGCCGAGCACGCGGACGCGCTGGAGCAGGAACGACAGCGCAGATGGTGGCTGTGGGCTGGTGCGGCATTGCTAGCCACCGGCGCGGTGGCCTTGTTCTGGCGCCTGGTGCGCATCCGCAGGGCCAAGGCGATCAGCGATCACCTGGTCGGGAGCATGCTCCCCCAACGCGTGGCCGATGAGCTTAAGCGCACGGGTCGTGTGGAAAGCAGGGAGGTGCACGATGTCACCGTGCTCTTCACGGATTTCGTCGGGTTCACCACGACGGCACAGCGCATGTCCGCACAGGAACTGCACGCGGAAGTGGACGCCTGTTTCGCCGCCTTCGATCGGATCGTGCTGGAGCATGGCGGCGAACGCATCAAGACCATCGGTGATGCGTACATGGCCGCCGGCGGCTTGGGGCTTTCGCACCCGGGAACGGCGGCCCGTATGGTGCAAGCAGCCTTGGCGATGCAAGAATTCATGACCACACGGAGCGTGGAGCGCAAGGCCCTGGATCAACCGGCGTTCGCCATGCGCGTGGGCTTACATACCGGCTCCGTGATCGCTGGCGTAGCGGGTGTGCAGAACATCCAATACGACATCTGGGGCGATACGGTGAACACCGCCAGCCGCATGGAGAGCAGCGGCGAAGTGGGACAGGTGAACATCAGCGAAGCGACGTATCGTGCGGTGAATGGCGAATGGTCCGTGGCGAATGGAGGATCCACCCATTCGCCAACTCCCATTCACCATTCGCCCGCATTCCAATTCACCCCACGCGGAAAAGTGCAGGCGAAAGGCAAGGGGGAGATGGAGATGTACTTCGTGGAGCGCTAAGCGGCCCAAGTGATCCAGTGGGTAGGGTGAATGTCCCACCCGGGGCAGCGGGCAACGAACACCTTTCGGCCCGGTCACCGAAGCACGGATGCGGCCATCCGGAACATCGTTCCTAGGTACCTTCCCGTTCGGCATCCAAGCGGTGCCAGTGCAGGAACCCTCATTGGTCGAAATCATGCACCGGCGGAGCGGAGCACCACTGCGGGAACCGCATGCAAGGCGGGCTGCCGCAGCACTTCACGCATGGTTGCCTCTGGTTGGAAACTATTTTCTCCTTGATAGTGTCGTAATGACCTCGATACTTTCCGGCACCCAAAATCAACCCCCGCCCGAATCGGATCGAACCCTACCCTCGCAGGACTTCCACTAGCACGGGTGCTACCCTGTGCCCCCAGCGTTCCCTATCGCGCTCCTTCGCCCCTTTGACAAGGGCGATGCACCAACGGAGATGGCCCGAGAAGCCATCGTGACGAACAACCAGAACCAAAACCAAAACCATCATGAATTGTCGGACCGATCGAACGACGCGAACGCGTCGTTCATCCTGGTGGCGCAACGCACTGGCCTCCCTGGGCCTTTTGCTAGCCGCCTCCAGTGCCATGGCTCAGGTGAGCTACACCCAGGACTTCACGGCGAGCGCCGGAAGCTGGGCGGGCTTCACCTATTACACGGGCACTACCGCATGCGGAGGCGCAGGCGGTGCTGTCCGTTTCAATCTGTACGCTTCTTCGACGAGTGCCACACTGGCCTCCCCGCTCCTGGGGACCTCCAACGGTGGGCTCACGACGATGAACTTCGACTACAAAGCCGCGAACTGGAGCGCCAACACGGTGGGGACCCCGAACCCCTGGGGCTCCTTCAACGTGCAGTGGGCCAACAGCACGAGCGGTCCGTGGACCACGGCGTTCACGGTGAACAGTGCGAACCACATCGTATCGGGCACCTGCGCCAACAAGAACTTCACCTTCACGCCTACGGCTGGTCCGCTCTACGTGCGGTTCGCGGCTACATGGGCCTCGGGTGACTTCTACCTCAGCTTCGACAACATCACGTTGTCGGAAGCAGTTGCACCCTGCGCAGGTACACCGAACCCTGGCAACACCGTTTCAAGCAATGCCGCTCCCTGCTCCGGCGTCAACTTCACGCTGAGCACGCAGAACGCCGTTTCAGGAAGCGACCTCACCCGTCAATGGCAGAGCGCTGATGATGACCTGTTCACGGTGAACGTGACCAACCTCGGCACCGCCGCCACGCAAGTGACCAACCACACGGCTGCCAAGTGGTACCGTTGCATCATCACCTGCCCTACAGCAGTGCCCTCCACCGGTACCTCCACCCCCTTGCAAGTGGGTGTCACTACCGGCGCGGCCTTCTGCGGCACCTATTGCACTCCTGCGTACACGACCGGCAAAACGGATGGTGACCTCATCTCGAACGTGGTCATCGCCGGCACAACGCTATCGAACAACACCGGCACCTCGCCGGTGAACCCCGCTTACACCTTCTTCACGGGTCTGCCCAACTACACGGCCAACCTGCAGGCGGGCAATAGCTACAACGTGACGGTGACCATCGGCAGCTTCTCCGGACAAGGCGTGGCCGTATGGGTGGACTACAACGACGACGGTGTGTTCACCAGCCCTTCGGAGCGCGTGGGCTTCACCTCCTCGCTCATCAACACGGCCTTCGGCTCGGCCACCTTCCCCATTTCGCTGGCGTGCAACCCGCCCTTGGGCCAGCACCGCATGCGTGTGCGCCTGGTGTGGAACTCGAACCCCGGCAGCAACATCGACCCCTGCACCAGCGTGGGTTGGGGCGAAGCGGAAGACTACGTGGTGAACATCACCACGGCGGATCCCTGCCCGGCACCCACCAACCTCTCGGCCAGCAGCCCTACGAACGACGGGGCCACCTTGGATTGGAACATCGGCTGCGCAGAGAGCGCATGGGACGTGCACGTGCAACCTGTCGGCGGTGGCACCCCCAACACGCCCTCGAACCCGCTCGCCTCGAAGCCTTTCGTGGCAACGGGTCTTACGCAAGGTCTGGTGTATGAATTCTGGGTACGCGCAGCCTGCACGCCGGGCACGCTCTATAGTACCTGGTCCGGTCCCTTCGTATTCGCACCGGTACCTGCGAACGACGTATGCGCCAACATCACGCCAACGGCTCTCGCGGCTGGCGCGTCGGTGACGGAGAGCGGTAACACCTACGGAGCACTCCCGAACGACGGCCTCTTCGCCGGTGGCAACCCCATCAATGGTGTGTGGCACGCGGTTACGCTGAGCGGTTGCGTGCAGAGCCTCACCATCGACATGTGCGGCACCACGCCGACGCTGCCCTTCTACTATGGACCGCTGTACAGCGATTGCGGCATCACCCAGGTTTACGCCGCCGCGGCATCCACGAACACGACCTCGTGCGTGGATGGCAACCTGACCATGACGTACAACCAATTGAACGCGGGCACTTATTACTTCCCGGTGTTCGCTGCCAGTGGGTACAACCTGCCCTCGGTATACCAGATCACGTTCACGGCAGGTGCTTCGTGCCCTGCTCCTGCTTGTGCCACGTTGGTGAGCCCTGCCGACAATGGATCGGTGTGCCCAACGAACGCTCTTACGCTCAGCTGGTCGACCGTGCCATATGCAGCAGGCTATGATGTGGTGATCGACGGCATCGTCGTCGCCTTGAACCAACCCGGCACCACCTTCAACGCTGGCATCGTGAGCCCTGGCGCTCACACGTGGAGCGTTACACCCACCAACGAAGTGGGACCGGCCACCGGTTGCCCCACGTGGAACTTCTCCACCGATGTGTACGAGTGCTATTGCGCAAGCGGTGCCTCCTTCACTGCGGATGAGGAGATCTACAGCGTTACAGTGAACGGCGTGACCAACGGCGCGGGCGTCGCCGATTGCGGCATCGCAGCTCCGGGTGCGGGCTCCATCGCGTATCGCTATGCCAACTACCGCAGCCTTGGGTCCATCTTCACGGTGCAGAAAGGAGTGCCTTCGAACTTCGACGTCGCGGAAGACGAGTGTGATGGTGCTCCCTACTACGGGTTCGGCACCGCCATCTGGATCGACTACGACCACGACGGCATCTTCTCCGATGCAACGGAGAAGGTCTTCGTGGAAGCTTCCACGCTGGCCGGTCC
>WBZX01002861.1_pt1 | contig 11408 bp, 7 predicted proteins | sample 5204211 | NCBI WGS metagenome assembly WBZX01 (sample SAMN12344362, study PRJNA552823) | activated sludge metagenome | biome: Activated sludge suspended growth; feature: Nitrification reactor; material: Wastewater; isolation source: activated sludge from nitrification reactor of wastewater treatment...
CTGTTTAGTTTTGGTGGGGGTTCTTTATTGCAGCTATATCTATGTTACTTATGTGTTTTTCTTGCAAATAATAATCGCAGCAATCACCCCGGGCACCCATCCTGCTATGGTGAGCAGGACGACCAATAGAATGGATCCACATCCTTTGTCGTATACCGCCAGCGGTGGAAATATTACACACAATATTGCTCTGCCTAATCCCATGTTTTCTTTGTTCTTGTTTAGAAAGCGTGCTGTTTCACTCTTCAAAGATGTGTTTTTCTCCCGGCATAAACACGCCTTCAAACTTCATAGTTCCCTGTTCAACTTACCTCACCCTCCCAAAACCCCTTTCTACTTTTACCTGGGCATTGGCTGTTCTAAATAGAATACACGTAGATCCTGTTTCCTGACCTACTTCGCCATTCACGGTTCCTTGTTGGCTATTCCCGGTTCAATTTTATTTCCCTCTCAAATAACCCTTTCTACTTTTACCTGGCTATTGGCTATTCCTTATTGCATACAAGCAGGCGCTGTTTCCTGACACACTTCCTTGTTCCCTGTTCGCCATTTCTTCTTCCTTCTTCAGCCACTTCCTTCAAATAAATTTTAAAACATAACTTTGGGGTTCGCCAATTGCTTTATTGCATTGGAGGGGCGTTCGTCAAATAAAATCACCTCATGAACGTTCCTGTTGTTGGTAAATCACAAAGTATGTTCACTATTTAAATACGTAGAAATATGGTAAAGTTCCTGATTGCATCCTTCCTGTTATGTTGTGTGACTTTAGTATCCTCACAGAGCACTGAAATGAGTTTGACGCCGGCAGCTCCCGATGCTGTGTTGAAGGGTTTCATCAGAGATTATAGTGATGCAAAAGTCACCTGGAAAGTCACAGAAGATAATTACGAGGGCGCATTCAAATTAATTGGGATGCCGGCCACAGTATGGTATGATTCAACCGGCCACCGGATGAAGTATGTAGTAGATATAAAAGAAGAACAATTGCCTACCATTGCCCGCTCCTATCTTGATAGGAATTATCCAAAGGCTAAAGTTGTCAGGGCTCAGAAATGGACAGATGATAAAAAAGTCAGTACGTTCCAGGCAGACATTAAGGTAGGGGCGGAATCAAAAAGCCTGATGTTCAACTCAAGGGGTGATTTGATCAAATAGCCCGTTAAGGAATAAGGAATACAAAACAAGGAATATCGAAGGGCGGGGTGATCTTTTTCTAAAATATAATTCTGAGGTGAAAGGGTGCCCTTTAGGGGATTTAGGGGTAAACGGATAGCTGATTGGCTCGCCGACTTCCGTCAGCCTCGCTGATCCGGGGTGGGGAGCCGTTAAACCCTTTCAAGGCTCTGCGCTACGCTTGGTCTTTTTTGTTTTATCTCCTTCGTTCAAGCCAGCTTGACTACGGATATAAAACAAAAAAGCCCTGCCAGATAAACTGGCAGAGCCTTGAAAGGGTTGAGGTCGATAGCGGATTCGAACCGCTGTAGCAGCTTTTGCAGAGCTGTGCCTAGCCACTCGGCCAACCGACCATTCAATTTTTCTTTTTGGCCCTTTTATGGGCCCGATCACTTTAGATCGAAGGGCAAATATAGGGCTTTATTGGTTTTTCTGTTTCTTATTGATTGATTCTGACGGTTCCTGATACAAATAGCTGAGCACCAGGACTATTGGTGATCAGGGATGCCCCTGATACCCCTGGATTGCGTTCTATGTCTACATTCTTGAGGGTCAGGATCCCGGGATTGTCGATCGCTCCCCCCGTCATCGATGTACCCGCCGTAATGTTTACATCCCAAAACTGTACCTGAACACCCGGAGACATCTCAAAGACCCTGGTGCCACTCCCTGTGATATTTGTTCCGGCACCCTCAGCCAGGATCACAAGGTTTTTGGTGAGCGCAATAGGTGTATTCCCGACATTGACAGTCTGACCTGTCAGGAGTGAAGTGAGCCTGATGGTATCCCCTGCCACCGCACAAGAAATAGCCGCGGGTAAACTCCCGGTGTTTGTGCCAGTAGTCTGAGTGACCGACAACTGACAACCCAATGTTCCACAGACCTTCAATCCCCATGAATTCAAGCTTCCGCCATCCTGGTTGGCTACATCCTGCACCTTGAGCTTCCAGATTCCATTGGAGTGTTTCCCGTCAAAGAAGCTCAGGGTATTGGAAGGCTGATACGCCAACCCGTTGGTGGGTGGACATGGCCAGGTCCCCGGAGTCGCTTCGTCATCGAAGTTGATGTTGAAATTATCATCGTTGCCACATGGCTGGTTCCATATCAATCGCTCTGTCGCATCTGGTGCAATCAGCGAAAATTTAAGATCATTGACCCATGTATGGGTTCCTGTCAGGTTGATGATATTGACATCGTTGATGACCATGTCGATCGGGCTGGTAAAGGTTGAGTTTATTGTTGGTGTCCCACTCGCAGAAATTGCGAGAGGCACATTGCTACTCATCAGCGCAAAGCATGAGCTGGTGGTAAACGAAAAAGGAGAAGACCACACCCCTGTTCCACAAGAATTTGAAGCCCTCACTCTCCAATAGTATTGCTGATTGACGATCAATGGGGTCACGATCTGGTACTGATCAGTCTGTGTGCTTCCCTCTGCTTCTACAAAATTAAATTGGTTGTCAAACGCAATCTGAAATTCATAGGAGAGTGCGCCGGCAATAGATTGCCAATCCAACAGCGGTGTGATGACAGCATCGGGCGTGTTGTTGGCCGGGCTTACTAATGTGGGTCCTGAAGTCGGTGCGGCTAATAGGGTGATTGAAAAAATGACATCTTTTGTACCCGTGGTGCTTGTGCCTCTTACCGTTGGGGTATAATTACCAAACAATCCGCTAAGATTGGTTATGGAAAGGTTGCTGTTTGATCCCGGCGTGACTACTGCCGGCGTAAAGGTGACTACCGCTCCCGGAGGTGGATTGAGTAGGGTTAGGCTGACCGGATCCGTAAAACCCATGAAGGAACCCACTTGCACTGTAGTCTGAACCGTGCCATCATTACACTCCGATACTGAAGCAGGATTAAGTGCTAATGTAAAGTTGGGAAGGCCTGAGTTGATCGTGATGTTGGTATTGTTGATATCAAAGAATATGTTGTTTGATCCTTTCACCATCACCCTGCCTGTCGTTGTTGTACCAGGCGGAATGACAACTGTGGCCGACCCATCGTTTGGTTCATTCAACGATAACGCAACGGGATAGGTAAATCCTCCATCTGTAGATAACCTGATATCCACATTTGCACAACTTACCGGTGCTGCAGTCGTGTTGGCTACATTCCATGTTATCGTTTGGTTCGATCCTTCAAGCCAGGTAGTGGCAGAGTTTTGAGAGGTCACGACAAAGGGGCCCGATGAAGCGCTGGTCGTGACTACAACATCGTCTTCATCGGTGCAGCCTGCAATGTTATGATAATCTCTGACCGTCATCCTGAAGGTCATGGTTCTACCGACTGATGGCAACACTTCCCATGCTGATGTAGTGTTTTGGGTCAAATCCGCAAGCCGTGGAAAATAACGCTGAGGAATGGCGACAGGATTGAAACTCCGAAACATCGGGCCATCCGTGTCCGTTGATGAAGGTGGTTCTGTAGATGTGGTTTCAAGATCATATTCTTCCCAACAATAAGTCAATGGATCGTTATTGGCATCTGTAACACTCGCAGTCAATACAAAAGGAGTTGAAATCGGAATCGTATAATCGGGAGTACTGGCAGCAACTGGTGCTGAATTGTTGAGTGTGATGGTTGCAGCACAACTTGTTGATGTCAACTTATTACCGATTTCCAGCAAACTCCTGGCGTGTAAATAGTCGTCGCTATGGGGTTGTATATCCTGGGCTCCACATATTCCGGCATAAGCCATAATGGTAGTTCCACTTCCCGGTTCATAGGCCGAGTTTGCGGACCGGTTTCCACCCCCACAACTTCCTGCTGTTCCGTTAAAGGTGTGGTTGCCTCCCAACTGATGACCCATTTCGTGTGCAACATAGTCTATTACATATGGATCTCCCACAGGATCCGAAGATCCCGTTACACCACCTGCTTTATTTGAATTATTGCAGATACAACCCAGATAGGCTACGCCTCCGCCTCCGGTACTAAACACATGTCCTATATCATAATTTGAATTGCCAATAATCGCATCAATGGTGGTTTGATTTTGTCCCAACATTGTGCCTCCATTATTATTGGTATATGGATCTCCACCCGGATCATAATAAAATAAAGAAGAAGTATTTCCGACCAGGATAAGGCGTACTGTAATATCCGATTCGTATACTTCATTTACTCTGTTGATCGCGGTGACGACCTGTGATAAAACAAGGCCTGATTGTGCAGGGGTTGTTGCCATAAAGTAATTGCTGTATTCTCCTGTGGTGGCTACTGCAAGGCGATAGGTTCTGAATGTACAATCACCCGCCAGTCTTTGTTGTGCAATGATCCCTCCATCTAATCCTTCGTCTTCTACGCCACAGGTCCATTCTCCATCACGCCTAAAATCCTTTGCATAGTATACGATCCGGTTGGCCATATCATTACGCTGATAGGGATCGATATATGTCTTTCCCTCCAGGTCAGTGATCACAGCCCTGAATCCATTTAATGTCCAGTCAGCCCTGATGGTCCTGTAAGGATTTGACACCGATACACCACGAAAGGTTTTAATCCCGGTATACTGTGCCGCGAGCGGCGCTTCCATCATCTCATATTGTACCATCCGAAACTTGTCGGCCGTTCCATCCGCCAGTCCTACAGTAATGATGGTGTTGCTCATATTGGCTGCCTGTGCGTATTCGTGCGGCGCAGACCAAAGTATGGACTTCATCTCCGCATCATCCAACCGATACGTCTGGTAAGCCTGAGGCACGATATCGCGTCGACCAATCGCTACGATATTTTGCGGTTCGACCGCTGTCCATAGCTGGCCAAAGGTCTGGGTTGCACAGAGGGTGAGGACAATAATCATCATCCCGGGTGAGTGGCTTCTCATATAATTATAATTTATAACCTATAAATGCACTTATTATCAGGCAAATACAAAGATATAAGGTTGTTTTGAAGAAACCAACAAATATTTTGACCCCTGGGGACCGGCTATCCGCTGCTGCCTGGTGGCAATAGCTGTCCGAGACCTTTGTCGTGGTCTAAAACATTGAAAAACAGTGGAATAGGAATAATCCCCGGACAGTATTATCGCCTTACAGATCACCACATTACACGTTTCCGCTGTGAACTAACAGCAAGCTTTCAAAACTCACTTTTGCTCATCAGTCTCTTTCTGTGGGTGCAGAACTGCTGTAACGTATCTGGCCTAAAACCTGGTCGCCAGATAATGGGGTAGCATAGCCCTCCAGGTGGGCCAGTCATGGCGCATATCATGTCCCCACACATCCAGCTCGTGTGGAATCCCTTTGTGGGAAAGAAGGGAGGAAAAGTTCCTCGATGCGCTTGGGCTTTCATATTCGCCGGAACCGGTCAGGATGTGTACGTGATTGGACCGCCGCAGGATCGGGAGGAAGTAATCATCATTGAGCTTTTCGAGGTAATGCATCGGGCTGTTGAAGTATACATCTTCGTCAAAATAGTGGTCGGTATAAGACGTCAGGTCATAGACCCCACTCATCGCTATAGTCCCGGCTATCAGATCAGGGCGCTTGAAATATAAATTGGCTGCATGAAGGGCTCCAAGGGAGGCACCACATGTGATGATCCCGGTTTCCTCGCTGGTATTGTGCTTGATATATGGCACTACTTCACGGTACACATAGTCATTAAACTGTTGATGCCTGATCGACTTGTGGCGGGGATGCATCTTGCTGTTGAGCCAGCTCTCCGAGTTGATACTGTTAATGGAAAAAACCTTGACTTTTCCGGCATCGATATACGGCTGTATCACATCCAGCAAAAGGAAGCGCTCATATTCGAGATAGTCAGCGGCAGCGGTAGGAATCAGCAAGAGGGCCATACCATAATGGCCATACATGGCGATTTCCATGTTTTTATTGAGTGACGGGCTGTACCACGAGTCAAGGATGCGATTCATACGTCTTAGGTCTTGTTTGTTGGGTCTAAGATGTGTAAAATTATTGAATAATGGGCATGGAGATTTCCCCTCAGCTATCCCGTCTTCTGTTCTCGGGTGCTCACTAGCCTCCTCTAACTTTAGGGCGCTTCTAATATCTGTCAAATTTGTCGCAGGGCCTGTTGTAATGCATTGAAAATCAATAGTGCCTTTTAACAATATTGCGGTAATTAGCGGCGCCCTTTAATTTAAGTCTTTACTTTTGCCTTTTGATCCGGGCGCCAGGCGCCAGATTTAAGTTAGTAATTACATTTAAGCTAAGCCCTACATTTTAACCTTTACACATCTCTCACGTTCTCACACAATAGATGAAATCCGGACTCAAAGTCATCGCTCCTGCATCCGTATCCAACCTCGCCTGTGGCTTTGATACCCTCGGCGTCGCTATCGACATTCCTGCCGACGAAATCATAGGCAAGTGGGTAGACACTCCGGGCGTGCACATCACAGAAATCACAGGACGTAAAAAGGGAATCACCTCAGATCCGGCACTCAATATAGCCGGCATTACTGCTACTGCCTTACTAAAGCACGTGGAAGAAGGTGGGCGCGGCCTTGAGCTACGGATGCACAAGCATATCCCTGGCGGGAGCGGGCTCGGCAGCAGCGCCTCCAGTGCTACTGCAGCAGCCGTGCTGGTCAATGAGATGCTCAATCGTCCGCTTGAAAAACGTGACTTGTTACCCTTTGCCCTCGAAGGAGAAATGTTGGCAAGCGGTTCCAGGCACGGGGACAATGTCGTACCTGCCTTGCTCGGTGGACTGATGCTCATACGCGACATTGATACCTATGACTACCACAGGATCTATACTCCGCCTGGTCTTTTTATGGCTATTCTGCTCCCCGATATTTCTATCGCTACCAAAACAGCCAGACAGATTCTTCGAGCCGAAGTTCCTCTGCCGTCAATGATCCGGCAAGCAGCCAATCTCGGTTCGTTTGTCATCGCCATGCACAATGGTGATCTCGATCTCATCCGCCGCTCTATGGAAGACCTTGTCATTGAGCCGCAGCGCAAGCACCTGATCCCCCATTTTGATACCATTAAAGAAGCCGCACTTAAGCTGGGAGCGCTCAGTTGCAGTATCAGTGGCGCAGGACCTGCCATCTTTGCCCTCTGCCAGGAAAAACTTCAGGCTACTGATATCGCAGCCGCAATGCAGAAAGTATATGATGACCACAAGCTCGATGCGAAAAGTTATGTTGGGGGTATCAATCATGAGGGGACTGTTTTAAAATAGTTCATCTCACGAGTTGTGTTCGACAACGGCTTCGCGACCACAATGGCCTGTTCGGCCAAGACGACACGCACCGTGATGTTTTAGTGTCCTGATGGTCCTGTGGTCTTCCCGCTAAGCGGGAAAGGTGGTCACGAAGTCGTGATCGAACACATCATGACTGCTCCCAAACCCTTGCTCACACATCTCACGATCTCACGTATCTCACCGTCTTACCTATCTTTATCCCATGCAAACAATCCTCGGCTCCGGTGGTGCGATAGGGACAGCCCTCGCCAGATCACTCACTCATTATACAGATGACGTCCGGCTGGTAAGCCGCCATCCCGTACAGGTTAATCCATCCGACATCCTTCATCCGGCCGATGTCAATGACCCTATACAAATCAATCGTGCAGTTGAAGGTAGTGACGTGTGTTATATCACAGTAGGCTTTGAGTACAACACAAGAATCTGGCAACAAATATGGCCGGTATTTATGCGCAACGCGATTGACGCTTGCATAGCCCATCGAACAAAACTTGTTTTCTTTGATAATGTGTATGCCATTGGCAAGGACCAGGTACACCATATCACCGAAGAATCACCGATAACTCCCTGTAGTAAGAAAGGAGAGGTCCGTGCGATCGTTGACCGGATGATAATGGAGGCCGTGGAAAAGGGCAAGCTGGATGCCATGATCGTCCGCGCTCCTGATTTTTTTGGCCCGGTCAAAAAGCAAAACAGCCTGTTGATGAATCTGGTCTATGACAATCTGGCTAAAGGCAAGGTTGCTCAGTGGTTTTGCAATGCAGACGTGATCCATACCATGGGCTATTCCCCTGATCTCGCAAAAGGCACTGCTATGCTTGGCAACACCCCGGATGCTTTCAACCAGGTGTGGAACCTCCCGGTAGATATGGATTCCCTGACAGGCCGGGAGTGGATCTCACTATTTGCTAATGAAATGCAGAAGTCCGGCAAAATTCAGGTTGTCCCAGTCTGGGCCATTCGGCTGATGGGTTTGTTTGTGCCCGTACTGCGTGAGATGACGGAAATGATGTACCAGTTTGACCGGCCCTATCTTTTTGATTGTTCCAAATTTCTGGGCCGCTTTGACTTTAAGCCAACCCCCAATCAAGAGGCAGTAAAACTCACTGTAGCCGAATTGTCAAAGACGGATTGAATTTGATCACAACTTTTATCTGACAGACCCATGTCCTGAAGTGCTTTACATCATCTTCCGTATATTTAGTGATGCGCTACTCCCTTATTGCTCTCCTTACATGTCTGCTTGCTCCTGTGCTGTTTGGCCAGAATGCTTCCTTCCGGGTGATGACCTTCAACATTCGTTTGCCGGTCCCGGATGATGGTATCAATTACTGGGACAACCGCAGGCCACTGGTAGCTAGTACAATCCGCTATCACGAAGCTGATATCATTGGTGTCCAGGAAGCATTCAGGAGGCAACTCGATGAAATGACCACCGATATGCCGGAATATGCGTGGGTTGGTGTGTGCAGGACAGATGGCAGCCTGAAGCCAAAGCCTGATGGTGAGTTTTCTGCGATCCTGTATCGCAAGGACCGGTTTGAACTGCTGGATGGCCAAACGTTCTGGCTTTCGAATACTCCTGACCTTGCAGGTTCAAAAGGTTGGGATGCTGCTCTCCCCCGCATTGCCACCTGGGCAAAATTCAAGGACAAGAAAACTGGAAAAACATTCTTCTGCTTCAATACACACTTTGATCATATAGGCGTACAAGCAAGAATGGAAAGTGCGAAATTGTTGCTGTCCAAAATGAAGGCGATTGCAGGAGACGCTCCTGTGATTCTTACCGGGGATTTCAACAGCATCGAAAGCGATACTCCATATCAATTGATTACGGGTGTTGAAAGCGACTATAAAATGACCGACGCCCTCTATGCAAGCGCATTACCTCATCACGGTCCTATGGGTAGTTTCTCTGGAAATTTTATGTTGCCCGGTGTCGGTACCTATCGAATTGATTTCATTTTTACGCATGCACAGGTCACCGTGCTAAAGCATGCAATCCTCTCCGACTCCTGGGATGGACGGCTTCCTTCAGATCATCTACCCGTCCTGGCTGAAGTGATCATCGATTAATTCCACATTTTCCTCTTCGATTAGCCCCTGTAACAAATTATTTCACTACCACACCCACACCCACACATCTTACTCTCTTACTCTCTTACTCTCTCACAATAACGAGGATACCCTCTTTCGTTATCTAGCCCTCAACTTAACCCGTCCTGATGAGTTTCCTTCGCCCTTTAGTCCTTTTTCTCTTTCTCGTTGTCTTGGCGTTTTGCAGTTTTCGGCTGTTTACACTCGATCAACAACGCAGGGTAGTCAAAGAAGATCTCATCGAACTTTCAAAAATCAAATACGGCCTCTTTAGTGTAGATGAGTGGAAACAAATCCTCTCCACAATCATCAGCCAGAAAATAGAAGAACTCAATTTCACTCCTTCACAGAAGGTAGAGATGAAGGCAAAAGTGTCTGCCTTTCTTACGAAGACGATTGCTGAGATGGAAGATCGTTTTTACGAAGAGGAGTCTCAATCTGTATCCGGATGGTTAAAGATTGGTGTCGCAGGACTGACCGGTATGTTTGACCGCATGAAGAAAGAAGTACCCATCTACACAGAGCAGATTCTCGACTTCCTCAACGATCCGGGCAACAGGAATAAAGTGAAGGGGTATATCATGGACAAACTTTCCGAATACACAGACAAGACCTTTGCTAAGATCGATTACACCGAACACAATCGCATCCTTGCTCAATATGGATATGGTGACCGTAGTCAAACGATCCCTGGCTTGCAAGCGGAACTCAATAACCTTCAATTACAATCCCGAAATTACCTCTTTGCAATATTTACAATCATTGCAGCCAGCGGATTGATGTTGTTGCTTAGTCGTCGGATTGTGCGCTATGAATTCCTGGTATATACCGCGATCTGTTTTCTTTTGCTCAGTATTGGGTTGCTCCTCCCGATGATTGAAATCGATGCGCGTATTGAAGAGATGAGCTTTACGCTGCTTGGGCAGCAGGTTTCTTTTACAGACCAGGTCCTCTATTACAAAAGCAAGAGTATTCTTGAGGTGGTCCGGCTTATGCTTGCCCAAGGCAAGGCCGATGTGATGGCTGTTGGGTTTCTTGTACTGCTCTTTAGTGTCCTCTTCCCTGTGGCCAAGTTGGTTTCTTCCCTGATCTATATCTACAACTCCAAACTGCGCGATAACGGGTTTATCCGTTTCATGGTCTTCAGGACCGGTAAGTGGTCGATGGCAGATGTGATGGTGGTGGCCATCTTTATGTCCTATATCGGCTTCAGCGGCATCCTCACCGAGCAACTCAACCAGTTGGAGGGCCTCACCCAAAAGCTTGACATCCTCACGACCAACAAGTCATCATTGCAGACAGGATTCTTTTTGTTTACCTCTTTTGCTGTTTTAAGCCTTTTGCTTTCACAAAAACTACAGGGCACAATGGCTGAAAATTTAGAATAGGCAGATGCGTCTAAGGTGAGTATTTTTGAAGCAGCCATTTGCTGTTGCCACGATTCTTGCTTTAATACACACACTATGCTTAAGTTGCTGTTTGTCACTTCTCTCTTCTATTTTCCAGCGCAGGCCTTATTTGCCACCACCTGGCATGTCGGTCCTACAAGAACGTATACCTATTGTTCTCAAGTCGCAGGCGTGGTGCAAAGTGGTGACACTATCCTTATTGATGCCGCTACATACGTCAATGATCCCCAGGTCATCTGGAACAAGAGTGATCTGTATATAGGTGGCATTGGCGGAAGGCCCCGGCTCGAAGCAGGAAGTATTATCGCCAATGATATGAGTAATGGTAAAGGCATCTTCGTCATCAGTGGCTCAAATGTACATGTGCACAACATTGAATTTGCAAAGGCTGTGGTCCAGGACAACAATGGCGCTGGCATAAGGCAGGAAGGCGCTAACCTATGGGTCTCCAACTGCAGATTTGACAGCAACGAAATGGGCATCCTCGGTGGTAATATCGCCAATTGTAAAACCACCGTGGAGTATTGTGAGTTTGTCCAC
>WBZX01002862.1_pt1 | contig 11400 bp, 11 predicted proteins | sample 5204211 | NCBI WGS metagenome assembly WBZX01 (sample SAMN12344362, study PRJNA552823) | activated sludge metagenome | biome: Activated sludge suspended growth; feature: Nitrification reactor; material: Wastewater; isolation source: activated sludge from nitrification reactor of wastewater...
AGGGCGGCACACTGGTGTGCTGCAACAATGTGGCCCAGGTGGAGCGTGAGGCTTGGGCGGATCAGCTGGTACGCAGCGCCAAAAAGGCCGGCCGCGAAGTCCGCGGGATGGAATGGATCACCCCGGAAGCGGACTTTCCCAGCAGTGACGGCAACCCGCCCCTGAAGACCCTGCTGCTGCGCGTCTGAGACCGATACTCAATGGCCCGGCCCCTTGCGGGCAGCGCCGGCAGGGGTCACTCCTCGCGCTCCGCGTCGCTCTCCCGGTCGGCTTCAAACCCGGCCTCCTTCGCCGCCAACCGGGCAGCCTCGGCTTCGGCATGGGCGAGCAGCATGGCGGCGCGGCTGTCCGGACTCTCCAGGCTGACCCGGCCGATGGCGCCATCCCGATATTCCTGGAGCAGGATCAGGGACGCCTTCTCGATATCGAGCCCGCCGCCCTTGAGCAGACAGCCCCGGCGCCGGGCAATGGCCTCCACCAGGGCCGGCCCGTCCAGCCCGTCGACGGACAGCTTATAGCGGGCCGCCACCAGGGCCGGGTAGCGGGCCAGCAGCACATCACCGAGAAAGTTGGCCACCGCCTCGTCGATCACCGCGTTGCGGCCAATCGCGTGGCTGGCCGCGAGCTTGTAACGGGCCGCCACCAGGGCCGGGTAGCGGGCCAGCAGCACATCACCGAGAAAGTTGGCCACCGCCTCGTCGATCACCGCGTTGCGGCCAATCGCGTGGCTGGCCGCGAGCATGTAACCGTCGGAATCGTAGGCGATCTTCGGCCACATCATGCCCGGGGTGTCGATGAGCGTGGCCGTGGGCGACAGGTCCAGCACCTGCTGGGTCTTGGTCACCGCCGGCTCGTCCCCCACCTTGGCCACGCGCTTCTTGAGCAGGGCATTCATCAGCGTGGACTTGCCCACGTTGGGGATGCCCATGATCATCATGCGCAGGGGCTTGAGGCGGTCGTTGCGGTGGGGTGCCAGGGGCCGGCACAGGCCCACCACCTTGGCCACATCGCCGGGCTTCTTGCACGACAGGGCCACCGCATGCACCCCCTTCTGGGCGTTGAAATGGGCCAGCCACTGGGCCGTGACCGCCGGATCCGCCAGATCGGCCTTGTTGAGGATCTTCAGGCAGGGGCGCTGGCGGTGCACCCGCAGCTCCCGGATCATCGGATTGCAGCTAGCCTCGGGCAGGCGGGCGTCGAGCACTTCGATGACGACGTCGATCCGTTCCATGCTCTCCGCCGCCTTCTTGCGGGCGGAAGTCATGTGACCGGGAAACCACTGGATGGACATGGGCGTGCGCGGAATCAATGTAAGCCCGCCATTATCAGGGCAAAATGTCGCCCTCCCGAAGGAAACTCTGCCGGACATCCCGCACCATGAACCACGAAGAAGTCATCGCCGCCACCCGCGAATGGATCGAAAAGGCCGTCATCGGCCTCAATCTGTGCCCCTTTGCCAAATCGGTCTACGTCAAGAACCAGGTCCGCATCGTGGTCAGTGACGCCCGCCACCTGGACGGCTTCCTGGAGGATCTGGACCGGGAGCTCGACCACCTGGCCGAGGTGGACCCGGAGATCACAGACACCACCCTGCTGGTGCATCCCACGCTCTTCCCCGACTTCCTGCTCTTCAACGACGTGCTCGAAATCGCCGACGACGCCATCACCGAGCATGAGCTGGACGGCGTGCTGCAGCTCGCCAGCTTCCACCCGGACTTCCAGTTCGAGGGCACCGAGCCGGACGACATCACCAACTACACCAACCGCTCCCCCTACCCCACCCTGCACCTGATCCGTGAGGCCAGCATCGACAAGGCGGTGGAAGCCTTCCCCGAGGCCGAGGAGATCTACGAGCGCAACATGGAAACCCTGCAGAAGCTGGGGATTGCCGGCTGGAAGGCCCTGGGCCTGACGGTTTCGGGGGCCGCCAAGAAGCATGGCGAAGAATAAGCCCGCCGCCGCCAAGCCTGCCGGCACACCTGCAGTTCACCCGGAGATCCGCCCGGGTCAATCCATCGAGCTGCTGAAAGAACTGCACATCCTGACCCGCGACGGCCAACTCAACCAGGACAGCCGGCGCAAGCTCAAGCAGGTCTATCACCTCTACCAGTTCATCGAGCCCCTGCTCGCCGAGGTGCTGGCCGAGACCGGCGACCTGAGCCTGGCCGATCACGGGGCCGGCAAGTCCTACCTGGGCTTCATCCTTTACGACCTGTTCCTCAAGGACAAGCCCGCCGGCACCATCCACGGCATCGAAACCCGTGCCGAGCTGGTGCAACGCTCCCGCGAGCTGGCCGAACGCCTGGGCTTTCCGCGCATGCACTTTCTGGATGTGAGTGTCGAGGAGTCCACCCACTCCGGCCAGTTGCCGGAGCGCATCGACGTGGTCACGGCCCTGCATGCCTGCAATACCGCCACCGACGACGCCATCCAGTTCGCCTTTGCCAAGGACGCGCGCTTTGTGGTGCTGGTGCCCTGCTGCCAGGCCGAGGTGGCCAGCGTGCTGCGCCAGAACAAGAACGCCAGCTTCGGCAAGACGCCCCTGTCGGAGATCTGGCGCCATCCCCTCCACACCCGGGAGTTCGGCAGCCAGCTCACCAACGCCTTGCGTTGCCTGCAGCTCGAGGCCCATGGCTATCAGGTGACGGTCACCGAACTGGTGGGCTGGGAGCATTCCATGAAGAACGAACTGATCATTGCACGGCACACGGGCGCGCCGCGCAAGAATGCCGGCGAGCGCATCGAAGCCATTCTCGGTGAGCTGAATCTGACCGAGCTGCGGAGCCGCTTCGCGTGCTGAGCGTCGAGCTGGCCCTGGCCCTGGGGCTCGCCGCCGCCTTTGCCCCGCGCCTGCCCCATCTGCGCCGACGCTACGACGCGACGGCCCTCAGCCCGATCACCCGCCGCCCCGAGGCCGACCCCGGTGACGAAGCCCTCAAGGCACGCCTGAACGCCTGGGTCCGCGACGGCGCCGGCAGCGGCGCAGCCCTTCTGCCGTGGGCCACGGCCCACCTTCCCACCCCGCTCTCCCGCCTGCAGCTACCGGACGGACAGGAAAATGCGGTGCGCCATTTCGGCTATCGTCTGGCGGGCTATCACCAACTCGATGAGCGCGGCCGCCTCGGCGGAATTCTCTACCGCATCGGCGTGCAGATGCGCCCCCTGCTGTGGTTTCTCCCCCGGCGCCCGGACGAGCCCTGGGACGATGCCTGGCTTGATGAGGTGGATGACAACCGCCTTGCGGCCCTGGCGCGCTGGATACCCCGCCGCCCGACCCTGATCGTGCTTGACCGCCTGTCGGCAAGCCGGGTTGAGCAGATCGCCGCCGCCCTGGGCACCGCGGCCGGGAAGGCAGAACATCCGATCCGCCTGCTCGTGCTTGAAGCAAAGACGATCCAGCCCCACCGGGCGCGCGGGGAAAAGCCCTAGCGCGCAGCCCGAACGCACGCCGGGCGGCACGGCAGATTGGCCCCCACACGCTCAGCGGAAGGGGTAGGCCCGCATCTTGGCCGGCGGTGCGACCGGTGCCGCCTGAGTCGCGGGTGGCAGCACCGAATGGGGACGGTAGCGCAGGGGCACCGGATAGACGGGTACGGAATAGACCGGCTGCGCCGACATCCGCGACAGGCGCTCGGCCTCGTCCAACTCGGCCTGACGCCGCTGCGCCTCGATCTGGCGCTGCATGTCCTCGTAACGCCGCCGCTCGGCAGCCTCCCTCGCCCTGCGCGCCTCCAGCTCGCGCGCTTCACGCACCAGGCCTTCGCTGCGCGACATGGCCGCCGCCTGCTCTTCCCGGCTCAGGGGCGGCGGCGTCTCCACCCGGCTCACCTGACTTCCACCTCCGCAGGGTCCGTCGGTATAGGTGACCTTGCCATCGACACCGACGCACTTGTTCACGGCGACAGCCGACGGCGCGATGACCGCCATGGCCACCGCCAGCGCTGCCACCACACTCGCCCGCAAACCGCTGCGTGCCACGCCATTTACCACCATATCCACTCCACTCGGCTCCAGAAACACCCCGGGGACGCCCGCCCCCTTCAACAGATTAGGCCGACCCGCCCCCCAGCGCCAGCATGACAACACGACAGGCAGGGGCCATCAAACAGGCCAAAACGGATCGGATACCGGGCATCGCCCTGCCGAGCCTCCCGGTGATCGCGCGCCAAGGCCCATCCACAAGCCTGCCAGTTTGGCAGACAGCACCTGTCAATATGACTTGACCAATCCCGCCACGATAGCCGGCACAAAAACATAACCCAATAAAAACATCCACTTGTGCCATGCAGGAGGTCAGGCACGCTACCTGCTGAATAGATGGCAAGGAGGATAGATTGATGAGCCCAACCATCAGGGTATTGAGTTTTGTTCTGCTGTCCCAGCTCTCGTCCGCAGTCCCGGCTGCCGAGTTCATTGCCGGACTCAAGCCCGATCGGCGTCCCGCGGAGCCTCCCCGGACGATGACAGTCGTGATCGACCAGGCCCTGAAGGAGCAGCGTCTGAAGGGCATCTCCCAACCCTGGCCCGGCAATCTGGAAGCCATCGCCGCCCAGGGCAACTGGTACTCCCCCCTGTTTCAACCCGGTCTGCCCGGGCCATACGACCTACGTGGTCTGCATGCCCGATAGCCGGAGAACCTGTCGTGACGACCTCCGGTCGCCGCGATGCTCCCGGATGCCCCCACCCCGTGAGGCCTCCGGATTCAACCCGCATCTCAATTCTGTCAACGAAGGAGAAACCCCATGAAGTCTTTCGGCAAACTCGTTAGCTGTTCCGCCCTCGCCATCGCCCTCTGCGCAGCGCTGCCCGTCTCGGCCAAGGACGATCAGAAGGGTATGTCCGGCATGTCCGGTATGCAGGGTCAGAAAGGCATGTCCGGCATGTCGGGCATGGAAGGCCAGAAAGGCATGAGCGGCATGTCCGGCATGGAAGGTCAGAAGGGCATGAGCGGCATGTCGGGCATGCAAGGCCAGAAGGGCATGAGCGGCATGTCCGGTATGGAAGGCCAGAAGGGCATGAGCGGCATGTCTGGCATGGAAGGCCAGAAAGGCATGAGCGGCATGTCCGGCATGGAAGGCCAGAAGGGCATGAGCGGCATGTCCGGCATGGAGGGCCAGAAGGGCATGAGCGGCATGTCCGGCATGCAGGGCCAGAAGGGCATGAGCGGCATGTCTGGCATGGAAGGCCAGAAAGGCATGAGCGGCATGTCCGGCATGGAAGGCCAGAAGGGCATGAGCGGCATGTCCGGCATGGAGGGCCAGAAGGGCATGAGCGGCATGCAAGGCCAGAAGGGCATGAGCGGCATGTCCGGCATGCAGGGCCAGAAGGGCATGAGCGGCATGTCTGGTATGTCCGGGAACAAGGCCAAGAAAGCCAAGAAGGCCAAGCAGCAAGGAATGTCAGGCATGTCCGGGATGTCGGGCATGTCCGGCATGTCCGGCATGGAAGGCAAGTAACCCTTCCTTTCACGGCCCCGCAAGGGGCCGTTTCCTGCCGCGGTCAGCGCGTCTGCCGGGCATGTACTGAGAGGTTGTCATGGTGGTCAGTCTAAGAACAATACGCTTCTCCGCCGCACTGCTTCTGTTGCTCGTATCCGGAGGACGGCTCGTCGCCGCCGGCTCCGCCGACAACACGCCGCAGACAGCGCACGATTACCAACGCGCGCGCTATAGCGCGCTGCATTTCAAACCGGCCATCGCATCCGCAAGCAATGCGGACTGCCTTGCCTGCCACGCGGAAGTACTCAAACCCTCCGTCCGGGAGCGCTCGCCGGCGGGCGTCAAGGCCGCCGATGCCAAGGCGTGGTATCAGCAGGTATCGACTTACCAGGGTGCTCAGGACACCTTTCATCGCCGTCACCTTGAAAGCGATTTCGCGCGGACGACCATGTCGCTCCAGTGCACCACCTGCCACGAAGGACACGATCCCCGGGACGAGCATCCGCTGAGTTCAGCGAGCGCCCAACGGGAGGGCGGCTTCCGCCTGCGCAAGAGCGTCACTCCCGAAACCACCTGCCTCAAGTGTCACGGCCAGATGAACACCGCCGTGATGGGTCTGCCCGGCCCCTGGCACACCAGCCGCGAGATGTTCCAGAACGACTGTCTCACCTGCCACGCGGCGATCCGCACCAACCGGCACCAGGTGAGTTATCTGAAGGCCGACGCCATCGAGACCGCCGGCAAGGGCAACGGCGATGTGTGCTACGGCTGCCATGGTGGCAGGGCCTGGTATCGCACGACCTACCCCTATCCACGCCACGCCTGGCCCGGGATGGCCGACGAGACACCGGACTGGGCCAAAGGACGGCCAACGGAATCGGAAGCGCGCTTCCTCACCGGGGACAGGGCAAAAGGACAATCAAAATGAAGATCGAATTCAAGGGCGCCAACCCGGATATCCCTAACCAGACGGGCCGGCGGGATTTCCTGAAAGTCATGGGTGTCGGCGCCGGTCTGGCCGGGCTCGGCGGCTTGACCGTGGCACCGCGGGAAGCATCGGCCTTTGCCTACGAGCCCTATCCCACCGACGACCAGCTCACCACCGTTGTCACCTCCTGCGCCCACAACTGCGGCTCACGCCACATGCTTGTGGCCCACAAGAAGGGCGACGTGATCGTGCGCCTGTCCACCGATGACGGTCGCTACCAGAAGGGGGGCGCTTACGGAAAGGACACCGTCGACGAGCCCCAGCTTCGTGCCTGCCTGCGCGGCCGCTCCTACCGCTCGCGGCTGTATTCGCCCGAGCGTCTGCTGTACCCGATGATGCGGGTCGGCAAGCGCGGGGAGGGCAAGTTCAAGCGCGTATCGTGGGACGAGGCGCTCGACTTCCTTGCGCACAAGATGGTCGAGCTGAAAAAGACCTACGGCCCCACCGCGATCCTCGACCAGAGCTACGCCGGTGCATCGTATGGCGTCTTGCACAAGTCGGACCAGATCGAGGGCCTGCTCGGGCGCTTTCTGGGCATGTTCGGCTGCCGCACCAATAGCTGGTCGGTGCCCAGTTATCAGGGCACCACCTTCTCCAGCCGCATCACCTTCGGCACCATCGAGGATGGCAACGAGGACGATGCCTATGCCCACTCGAAGCTGATCATCATGTGGGGCTGGAATCCGGCCTACACCTTCCACGGCGGCAACACGTTCTACTACATGCGGATGGCCAAGCAGCGCGGCTGCAAGTTCGTGCTGGTGGACCCGCAATACACCGATTCGGCATCTGCCTACGATGCCTGGTGGATCCCCATCCGCCCCAATACCGACGCCGCCATGCTGGCCGGGATGGCCCATGTCATCTTCAGCGAAAACCTCCACGACCAGAAGTTCATCGATCGCTTCGTGCTCGGCATGGACAAGGGAACCCTGCCGCCGGAGCACCAGGATGCCGAGAGCTTCAAGGATTACATCCTCGGTACCCGGGATGGCATCCCCAAGTCGGCCGAATGGGCCGAGGCCATCTGCGGCGTGAAGGCCGACGACATCCGCAAGCTGGCACGCATGTACGCGACCACCAAACCCGCTGCGCTGAAAGCCTCCTGGGCACCCGGTCGGGCTGCCTACGGCGAGCAATACAACCGCATGGCCGCCGCGGTGCAGGCCATGACCGGCAACATCGGCAAGCTGGGCGGCTGTGCCGAGGGCGTGGGCAAGGCCTGGCACTCCGAATCCATCGCCTACCCCTACGACGAGTTCGCCAACGTGTGGTTCGGATCGATCAAGTCGGATCGCTGGGCCCATTGCGTGCTCAACTACCCCAACGTACGCCGGGAGGAAGTCGGCCTGTGGCCGCGGGAAGACGAACTGGACGGTCAGATCCCCAATATCCGGGCCATCTTCTGGCAGGGATCGGACTGGTTCAACCAACTCACCAACATCAACAAGGAAATCCAGGCCATCGAGAAGCTGGACCTGGTGGTGTGCATGGACTCGACCATCACGCCATCAGGCATCTGGGCCGACGTGCTGCTCCCCGTGGCAACCCACTTCGAGCGGCACGATGTGGCCTTGCCCTGGTACAAGGGCCACTACTACATCCATCGCCCGAAGGTGATCCAGCCCCTTGGCGAGTCCCGCTCCGATTTCCAGATCTTTACCGAGCTCGCCTACCGTCTCGAGGCCATCGACCCGACGGTGAAGGACTTCGGCAAGCGCTACAACCCCCGCGCCACCCGCGACTACTTCCACAACGCCGACCCGGTGGACGAGGCCTATCTTTCGGCCTGGTGGAACGGCAAGGTGCGCCCGCACCAGGGCGTCACCATGAGCTGGGAGGAGTTCAAGAAACACGGGGTCTACAAGTTCGTCTTCAAACGCCCCCTGGTGGCCTTCCGCGATCAGATCGTCAAGGGCGAACCCTTCGAAACCAACTCCGGCAAGATCGAGATCTTTTCGCCCTATCTCGCCGAGATCGACGACTGGACCAAGACCCAGTACGGCTATGCCATCCCGCCCATTCCCAAGTGGATCGAGCCCTTCGAGTCCCTCAACAGCCCCCTGACCAAGGACTACCCTTTCCACCTCATCAGCCCCCACCCGCGCTGGCGTACCCACTCGATCTTCCACAACATCCCGTGGCTGCGCGAAACCTACGACCAGGAACTGACCCTCAACGCCTCCGATGCCCGCCGGCTCGGCATCCAGACCGGCGACACGGTGGAAGTCTGGAATGCACGCGGCAAGTGCGTGGTTCCGGCCTATGTCACCGAACGCTGCCTGCCCGGCGTGGCGGTGCTCTTCGAGGGTGCCTGGATGGACCTGGACGAGAACGGCGTGGACCGCGCGGGCAACCCTGACTTCCTGACCCTCGACGAACCGAGTCCGGCCGGTGCTTTCGCCTACAACACCGCGCTGGTCAACGTGAAGAAGTCCGAACTTGCCCATCGTCCCGGCTGGGACGAGCTCGCCACTGCGCGCTCCAGCGTGTTCCGGCGCGACTACTGAACGCATCGCCAGCGACGCAGAAGGAGTACATAGCTATGGCTGACAAGAAGACCATCCGCAAGCTGGGGGCCGAGGCCCGGGCCCAGGTGCCCGACGCCCAGGCCCGCCGCGACGCGGCGACCTACGAGCCGGTCAAGCCGGCAAAGCAGCTCGGCTTCATCCACAACAACATGGACTGCATCGGTTGCCGCGCCTGCGAGATCGCGTGCAAGGACAAGAATGGCCTTGCCCCCGGGCCGCGCTTCCGTCGCGTGATGTACGTGGAGGGCGGGCAATTTCCCGACGTCTTTGCCTACAAGGTGAACATGTCGTGCAACCACTGTGCCGAACCGGCCTGCCTGCCCACCTGCCCCACCGGCGCCATCTGGAAACGTGCCGACAACGGCATCGTGGATATCGATTCCACCCTCTGCATCGGCTGCCGGCGCTGCGAGGCCGCATGCCCCTATGGCGCCCCCCAGTTCGACCCGGTCGACAATCTGGTCAAGAAATGCAACATGTGTGTTGACGAAATCGACGCCGGTCGCAAACCCTACTGTGTGATGGCCTGCATGATGCGCGTGCTCGACATCGGCCCCATCGATCAGTTGCGGGCGGGCTTGATGAACACCAAGGCAATGGTCAAGGGCGACAAGCCCGTGCGCCAGGTGCAGCACATGGCCAGCCCTGAACTGACCAACCCTTCCATCGTCTTCATTGCCCATCCGAAGGGACGCGTCGAATGAGCACGTCCAAGCTCGAACCGGCACCACAAGCCACCGCCCTGCCCCTGGAAGCGGCATCCGAAGACCTGGCTGCACTCGCCTGGCTGCATGAGTCCGAACGGGACGTGAGCACCCTCGGCCGCCTGCACGCCGGGGGCTTCCCCGATGGCTTGACCCTGGCCCGGCCGGGCATGCCGGCCGTCACCGACATGGAGCAGGCGCTGGCGGTGATCCGCCAGGTGGGCGCGGAGGAACAGGCCGCACTCCAGGATGACCTCGACGCCGACTTCGCCGGCATCTACCTCACCCACGCCCTGCGCGCCTCGCCCTGCGAATCCGTGTGGCTTGATGAGGAGAACCTGATGATGCAGGGCCCCAGTTTCGCGGTGCGCGACTGCTACCGCAGGCACGGACTGTCGGTCGCCAACTGGCGGCACATTGCCGACGACCACCTCGCCAATGAACTGGCCTTCGTTGCCTACCTGCTGGCCAAAGGCCATGGCGGCGAGGCCCGTCGCTTCATCGACGAACACCTCATGCAATGGTTGCCGCGCTTCGCCGGCCGGGTGACCGAGCGCGCCTCGACCCGCTTCTACGCGGCCCTGGCAGGGCTGACGCTGCAAGTCGTCGAGAGTCTGCAGCAGCGGCTGCCGGCCAGCGGCTGAAGCCCGTGTCACCGCGCCTGTGGATGTCCCTCTCAGCGGGTGTGAATAAATCTGCTGCACGATCCGATTTCGCCCCTGCGATGCTCACCGTACCCTTGTACGGCTGCGCTTCTCGGGGCGAACTCGAACCGCTCGCTACGATTTCTTCACACCCTCTCCGCACTGTTCAGGCAGCCGTTCGGGTGATCTGATGCTGATCGTGGATGACGAACGCTGCGTGCATCGACTGACAACGGTGGCCACGTGTCATGCCTGCGTGGATAGCTGCCCGACCGGCGCCTGGTCGCTCAAGGCCGACGGGCTTGAGTTCGAGCCGGGCCAGTGTGATGGCTGCGGGCTATGCGTCCCCGCCTGTCCAACCGGCGCACTGGCGCTTGCTCAGCCACCCGAGCTGCCCCTCCACCGTGGCACCCTGGATCTGGCCTGTGAGCGCACGACGGGGCCAGGCATCCGCTTACCCTGTGCCCATGCCCTCTCCGAGGCACGGCTGCTCGGTCTGCAACGGAATGGCCTGCGGCGCCTGATTGTGCGCACAGGCGATTGCAGTGCATGCCCACGGGGCACCGCCGTCCGGCTCCCGGAACGTGTTGACGCGGTGAATCGCGTGCTGCAGCGTGCCGGGGCCGCAACGATTTCCCTCATGGCGGCGGATGAGGCTTTGGCAACAGAGCCACCACGTCGGGGCTTCCTCGCCGGGCTGCTGGCCCGCCCTGCCGCGCTGCTGAGCACGACACCACCACCGGAACCCGACACCCGCCGTGCCGCCTTGCAGGGTCTTGCCGCGCGGGGTGTCCGCAGCGGGCTCTGGGCCGTGGAGCTCGACGCCCAACGCTGCGACGGATGCGCCCTCTGCGCCCGCCTGTGCCCCGAGGGCGCCATCGACTGGCTCGAGGGTGATAGGGAAGCCGGGCTGTGCCTGCACATGGAGCGCTGTGTGGGTTGTGGCATCTGCGTGGACGCCTGTGCCCAGCAGGCGCTGAAGCCCGGCAAGGCCGGTTGCGGTGCCCCGGGAGCCGTCTTTCGACAGGCCAACTGCAGCGCCTGCGGCGCGCGTTTCCGTCATTTGGGCACCACTGCGCCGCGCCACTGCCCGGT
>WBZX01002863.1_pt1 | contig 11397 bp, 12 predicted proteins | sample 5204211 | NCBI WGS metagenome assembly WBZX01 (sample SAMN12344362, study PRJNA552823) | activated sludge metagenome | biome: Activated sludge suspended growth; feature: Nitrification reactor; material: Wastewater; isolation source: activated sludge from nitrification reactor of wastewater...
GTTGATGGCTTCAACCTGAAAACAGTCGATCCGGCCACGATCGACGAGCAACTGGCTCGCCCTACACCGGATCGCCTGTGGTACGTCGCTGATGCTTTTGGTATCGGAATGTCGGTTGAGCGTGTCTTCGAGTTGACCAGGATTGATCCGTGGTTCCTTGTCCAGATCAAGGAAATTGTTGATCTTGAGCTGGCTTTGGAAAAACGGGAATTTTTCTCGTTGACCGCGGAAGAGGTGCGCTACCTGAAACGCAAGGGGTTCGCCGACCGTCGTCTGGCTTACCTGCTCAAGACGAGTGAAACGGATTTCCGCAACCGTCGTCATGAATTGGGGGTGCGGCCGGTTTACAAGCGTGTCGACACTTGTGCGGCCGAATTTTCGACGGATACGGCCTACATGTACTCGACCTACGAAGATGAATGCGAGGCCAATCCGACCACCAACAAGAAGATCATGGTGCTCGGCGGCGGTCCGAACCGCATCGGTCAAGGTATCGAGTTCGACTATTGTTGCGTCCATGCCGCCATGGCAATGCGCGAAGATGGTTACGAAACCATCATGGTCAACTGCAATCCGGAAACCGTGTCCACCGATTACGACACCTCGGATCGCCTGTATTTCGAGCCCCTGACGCTGGAAGACGTGCTGGAAATCGTCGCCATCGAGAAGCCGGTTGGCGTCATCGTCCAGTATGGTGGGCAGACGCCGCTCAAGCTTGCGCTGGCATTGGAAGCCAATGGCGTCCCGATCATTGGCACCAGCCCGGAATCCATCGACATTGCTGAAGACCGTGAGCGCTTCCAGAAATTGCTGCATGAGCTGGGTCTGAAGCAGCCACCCAACCGCACGGCACGTACCGAAGAGGATGCCTTGCGCTTGGCTCAGGAAATCGGCTATCCGCTGGTCGTTCGTCCCTCCTACGTGCTGGGTGGCCGCGCCATGGAAATTGTCCATGAGCAGAAGGATCTGGAGCGCTACATGCGTGAAGCCGTCAAGGTTTCGCACGACTCCCCGGTGCTCCTTGATCGTTTCCTGAATGATGCCGTCGAGTGTGATGTTGATGCCTTGTCCGACGGCGATGAGGTCATTATCGGTGGCGTCATGGAGCATATTGAGCAGGCCGGGGTTCACTCCGGTGACTCTGCTTGTTCGTTGCCGCCGTATTCCCTGGGCAAGGCTGTCCAGGAGGAATTGCGTCGTCAGACCAAGCTGATGGCCAAGGCGCTCAATGTCTGCGGATTGATGAATGTTCAGTTCGCCATCAAGGACGAAGATGTCTATGTTCTAGAGGTGAATCCGCGTGCATCGCGCACGGTACCCTTTGTCTCCAAGGCGACGGGTTTGCAGTTGGCCAAGATAGCCGCACGCTGTATGGCAGGTCGCAGTCTGAAGGATCAGGGAATTACCAAGGAGGTTATCCCGCCTTATTTCTCGGTCAAAGAAGCTGTTTTCCCCTTCGTCAAGTTTCCGGGGGTCGATACCATTCTCGGCCCTGAAATGAAGTCGACCGGGGAGGTCATGGGTGTTGGTGTGAGTTTTGCCGAAGCATTCGTCAAGTCTCAGCTGGCTGCCAGCGTCAAACTTCCTACAGCTGGCAAGGTTTTCATGTCTGTCAAGGACAGTGACAAGGCCAAGGCAATAGAAATTGCTCGTCACCTGCTCGACGCCGGTTTTCATCTGGTGGCGACGCGCGGGACGGCGCATGCCATTGAAGCAGCGGGCCTGCCCGTGCAAACGGTCAATAAATTTACCGAGGGCCGGCCGCATATTGTTGATATGATTAAGAATAATGAGATTTCGTTAATCATCAATACGGTCGAAGAAAAGCGACAGGCGGTAAACGACTCACGCAATATTCGTACGTCCGGCCTGCAGGCGCGTGTCACGATGTACACGACGATCTGGGGGGCCGAGGCTGCGGCTGAAGGGATTCGCAATTTGGGTGAGTTGGTGGTCTATCCGATACAGGCCTTGCACACACAACTACACTGAGACAAACCTGAAACCGCCGGGTAGCCCTTGGGCGCCGGCGGTTTTTCTTTTGCTGGATATGATATGAGCAAAGTTCCATTGACCGTTAAGGGCGCTGAAAAGTTGCGCGAAGAATTGCATCGACTGAAGACGGTTGATCGTCCGTGGGTGATCGGCGCAATTGCTGAAGCAAGGGCCCATGGTGACCTTTCTGAGAACGCGGAATACGATGCTGCCAAGGAGCGCCAGGGCTTCATCGAAGGGCGGATCCAGGAGGTTGAGGGGAAGTTGTCTCATGCCCAGATCATCGACCCGAAACTGTTGGATGCGGATGGCCGCTGCGTGTTCGGTGCTACGGTCGATCTGGAGGATCAGGACTCGGGTGATTCAGTGACTTATCAGATCGTTGGCGAAGATGAGGCTGATATCAAGGCTGGCAAGATTTCGGTGAATTCTCCGATTTCTCGCGCACTGATTGGTAAGTATGCCGGCGATATCGCTCAGGTTCAGGCGCCAGGCGGTATCCGAGAATACGAAGTGATTGACGTTCGTTACGAATAAAGTCGTGCGCCGCTTTTCCGAAGCATTTTATCTTGTCGTCGTCACCCTATGGGTGGGCGGCATGTGGGCTATTGGGTATCTGGCGGCACCGGTTTTATTTGCAAGTCTGGCAGACCGGCAACTTGCGGGTATGGTGGCAGGAAAATTGTTTGCGCTGGTTGGTTGGTTTGGGCTTGGGAGTGCGGCTTATTTGCTGGTTTTTCTGTTTTCCCGATGTGGCCGCCGGTTTTTCAAAAGCCCCGTGTTCTGGCTGGTATTCATGATGGCGTTAATGACGGTGGCCAGCCAGTTCGGTATTCAGCCGTTAATGGCCCAACTCAAGGCAGATGCATTGCCACGCGAAGTGATGGAAAGTGTTTTCCGCGACCGTTTTGCCACGTGGCATGGCGTCTCCAGCATTCTCTATCTGATACAGAGCTTGCTGGGGTTGTGGCTCGTGGTCTGGAGTGGCCGCGGACTGAGGTGATCAGCCCTGGAACGCGCGTTTGCTCTTGCGGGGTGCGCTTGGCATTGGACGTCTCGTTTTTGGCGCTTTTTTCGCGTTGACCGCAGCAATCTCGGCAGGAATGGGTCGGTAAACGACTAGCAGCTTGCCGATATGCTGGACGGGCGCGGCGTTTAGTTGAGTGCAGATTTGTTCGTAATAGGCCAGCCGGTTTTCGCGGCTGTCACCATAAACGCGAATTTTGATCAGCTCATGGGCGTTAAGATTGGTTTCGATTTCTTTGAGCACGCCGGGAGTGAGGCCGTTCTCGGCAATCGAGACGACAGGATTCAGGTCGTGGGCCTTGGCGCGCAGTTCCCTGCGTTGGGCTGATGATATTTGCAGCATAGTAAACCTTTCAAAAACGGCATTTTACCGAATGAAAAGAACCAGAACCAGCAAAGCTTGGATGCGCGAGCATGTGAATGATACGTACGTCCAACTTGCCAAGAAGGAAGGCTGGCGCTCACGCGCCGCTTTCAAGCTCCTTGAGATTGACGACAAGGACAAATTGTTGAAGCGCGGCGAGGTCGTTGTTGACCTTGGTGCAACGCCAGGGGGCTGGTCTCAGGTAGCCTCGAAGCGAGTCGGTGATGGTGGCTTGGTGGTTGCGCTGGACCTGCTCGAAATGGATCCAATTCATAACGTACACTTCATTCAGGGTGATTTCCGTGAGGACGTCGTGCTGGAGCAGCTGGAAAAACAATTGGGAGATCGACGTGTGGGGCTTGTAATGTCCGATATGGCGCCCAATATGTCAGGGGTACCGCTTGTCGATCAGGCGCGCGTCATGCACTTGGCTGAGCTGGGTTTGGAGTTTTCGAAGGTTCACCTGAAACCAGAAGGTGCTTTTCTGGTCAAAGTTTTCCAAGGGACCGATTACGAAACATTTCTGCGTCAGATGCGCGAGACGTTTAAAAGTGTCGTGGTGCGGAAACCAGATGCTTCCCGCGATCGTAGTGCCGAGCTTTATTTGCTTGGACGTACATTACGGTAAGAGTTTTGTTTAGAATGTTATTTTTATCGCTCGGCGCTGTATAAGGAGAGCAAGCTTGAACAACATGTTCAAAAATCTCGCAATCTGGCTGGTAATCGGCTTGGTTCTGATGACTGTTTTTAATCAGTTTAACAACCGCCAGGTTGCTACTGGTGCTGTCGAATACTCCCAATTCATCGACGAGGTGAAGGCAGGACGGATTTCGAAGGTGGTCATGGAAGGGCGTACGCTGAAAGCAACGACCAGCGAAGGCAAGCGTATCACTTCCTACGCGCCGCCAGATCTTTGGCTGGTTTCCGATCTCCTCAAAAATGGCGTAAAGATCGAGGCTCGCCCCGAAGAGGAGCCATCCTTCCTGATGAACCTGTTTGTCAGCTGGTTCCCCATGTTGTTGTTGATCGGCGTCTGGGTCTTCTTCATGCGTCAGATGCAGGGCGGTGGCAAGGGAGGTGCTTTCTCATTCGGTAAATCACGTGCCCGCATGACCGACGAGGCTCAAAATATTGTTACCTTTGCGGATGTGGCGGGTTGCGACGAGGCGAAGGAAGAGGTCCAGGAAATTGTAGATTTTCTGCGTGATCCATCCAAGTTTCAGAAGCTCGGCGGCCGTATTCCTAAGGGAGTGCTGATGGTCGGCAATCCAGGAACTGGCAAGACGCTTCTCGCCAAGGCGATTGCAGGCGAGGCAAAGGTACCGTTCTTCAGTATTTCCGGCTCCGACTTCGTTGAGATGTTTGTGGGCGTCGGTGCAGCTCGCGTTCGCGACATGTTCGAAAATGCCAAAAAGCACGCACCCTGCATTATTTTCATTGATGAAATCGATGCCGTCGGTCGACATCGTGGCGCTGGCCTTGGTGGTGGCAACGATGAGCGCGAGCAGACGCTTAACCAGTTGCTCGTTGAAATGGACGGATTTGAGGGGCACACAGGCATTATCGTGATCGCCGCGACGAACCGTCCGGATATTCTGGATCCGGCACTGTTGCGCCCAGGTCGCTTTGATCGTCAGGTTGTAGTGCCGTTGCCCGATATTCGTGGCCGTGAAGAAATCCTGAAAGTGCACATGCGCAAGGTGCCAATCGCCGGGGACGTCAAGGCTGATGTGATTGCCCGAGGTACCCCGGGTTTTTCTGGGGCTGATCTCGCCAATCTGGTCAATGAGGCGGCTCTATTCGCCGCCCGCCGCAACAAGCGGTTGGTCGATATGGATGACTTCGAGATGGCCAAGGACAAGATCATGATGGGCGCCGAGCGTCGTAGCATGGTTATGACTGAAGAAGAAAAGATGAACACTGCTTACCATGAGTCTGGCCATGCAGTGGTGGCCAAGTTAGTGCCGAAATCTGATCCCGTACATAAGGTGACAATTATTCCGCGTGGTCGTGCCTTGGGGCTAACCATGCAATTGCCAGAGCAGGATCGCTATGCTTATGACCGCGAATATTTGATGAGCCGCATTGCTGTATTGTTTGGCGGACGGATTGCTGAAGAGCTGTTCATGAATCAGATGACGACTGGTGCTTCAAATGACTTTGAACGGGCTACTGCTATGGCGCGTGATATGGTCACACGCTACGGAATGTCTGATCTTGGTGTGATGGTGTATGGCGAGAACGAAGGCGAGGTATTCCTTGGTCGCTCAGTGACGCAGCACAAAAATGTCTCTGAAGCAACCATGCAGAAGGTTGATGCAGAGATTCGTCGGATTATCGACGAGCAGTATGCGCTTGCCCGCAAGTTGCTTGATGAGAATCGGGATAAGGTTGAAGCGATGACCAAGGCGCTGCTTGAGTGGGAAACCATTGATGCGGAGCAGATCGACGATATTATGGCGGGGAAGCAGCCGCGCCCACCAAAGCCAACCCAATCGACGACCCGTCCGACTTCTCCCTCCGATACACCGGGGGCTGAGCCAACAGCCGCTGCTACAGCCTAATCGCAGGAGCTTTTGAATTAGCCGGGAGGAGTCTCCCGGCTTTTTACTTTGTGCATCATGAATATACTCCGCTGTGGGTCTTTCCAGCTTGCTCTGGATTCTCCTCTGATAATGGGGATAGTTAACCTGACACCAGACTCGTTTTCGGGGGATGGATTGGTCGGAGATGTCGACCGAGCCATTTCGCATGCGCTTCAGCAGTTCGAGGCTGGCTCGGATATTCTTGATATCGGTGCAGAGTCGACTCGTCCTGGTGCCATTCCAACATCAGAGCGAGAAGAGTTGCGACGGTTGTTGCCGGTCCTCACGGAAGTTACCGGTTGGGGGGTGCCTGTCTCGGTTGATACTTACAAGCCAACGGTTATGCGTGCTGCGCTTGAGGCCGGGGCGAGCATGATCAATGACATCACGGGTATGATTCACGAGGATGCATTGGCTATAGCGGCGGAAAGTGATTGCGCCGTGTGTGTCATGCATATGCAAGGAAATCCCGGCACGATGCAGACCACTCCCGCTTATTGCGATGTCGTTTCAGAGGTGAGGGCTGCGCTGGCCGAAGCTGTTGATCGATGCCGGTTGGCGGGTATTCGCGATGACCGCCTTGTGCTTGATCCAGGGTTCGGATTTGGCAAGACACTCGAACACAATTTGGCACTCTTTCGTGCATTGCCCGAAATGTGTTTGGGAGGATTTCCGTTGCTGGTTGGTGTATCGAGAAAAGCAATGCTCGGGGCAATAACAGGTAGTCCAGTTAATCAGCGAATGGCGGCCAGTGTGTCAGCAGCACTGCTTGCCGTCCAAAAAGGTGCAAAAATAATACGTGTGCATGATGTCGCCGCAACCAGAGATGCGTTGGCAGTCTGGTTGGCAATAGAACGAGAGGGTAGAGAATGAGCAGAAAGTATTTCGGTACAGATGGTGTGCGTGGGCGTGTCGGGCAGTTCCCAATTACCCCTGATTTCGTGATGCGTCTTGGCTATTCCGCAGGCAAAGCCTTGTTGGATCAGCACATTATGCAGATTGGTGAGCGCCCGGCGGTGCTTATTGGCAAGGACACGCGTTTGTCCGGTTATATGTTGGAATCCGCTTTGGAGGCGGGGTTTTCAGCAGCGGGGGTTGAGGTTTTTCTAGTCGGACCGTTGCCTACGCCTGCGGTGGCATATTTGACTCGAGCGTTGCGTTTACAGGCTGGAATAGTAATTTCTGCATCACATAACCCTTATTACGATAATGGCATCAAGTTCTTTTCTGCACAGGGAACAAAGCTTCCGGATCATGTTGAGCGAGCCATCGAAGAGGGTATTGATCAGCCCATGCAGTGCGCCGCTCCGGCCGATCTGGGCAGAGTTCGTCGAATTGAAGATGCCCGTGGTCGCTACATTGAATTCTGTAAAAGTACATTTCCTAATGATTTGGATCTGCGCGGGCTAAAAATTGTCGTCGATTGTGCACATGGCGCTGCATATCAGATCGCACCGAGGGTGTTTCACGAATTGGGCGCTGATGTGGTCACAATTGGTGCTCAACCAAACGGCCTGAATATCAACGATGGCGTAGGTGCTACAGCGCCCAAGGCATTATGTGAGGCGGTGCTGGCGAATCATGCCGATCTTGGTGTTGCTCTTGACGGTGATGCAGATCGCCTGCAGATGGTTGATGCCGAAGGAAATCTTTACGATGGCGATCAGCTTCTGTTTGCAATAGTTCGCAGTCGTGCGCGGACAACTACGGTCAAAGGTGTTGTTGGAACCTTGATGAGTAATCTTGCGTTAGAGCATGCGTTAGCCAAGATCGATATTCCTTTTACGCGTGCAGCTGTAGGTGATCGATATGTAGTTGAGATGCTCAATGAAAAGGGCTGGCTGTATGGTGGTGAAAATTCAGGGCATATTCTCGCAATGGACAGGCATACGACAGGAGATGGTATCGTGGCCGCATTGCAGGTCCTGGCTGCGTTACGAGAGGATGGTCCGGATTTAAAGACATTGCTTGGTGGGCTAACTCTCTATCCGCAAAAGCTTGTAAACGTTCCAATTGTCCGAGGATTTGCTTGGAATGATCATCCTGCGATAGTTTCTGCCTTGGTGACGGTGGAGGCAAGTTTGGCCGGGCGAGGTAGGGTGCTGTTGCGTGCGTCAGGAACGGAGCCGCTATTGAGAGTCATGGTTGAAGGGGAGGACCGATTGGAGGTAGAGAATGCTGCAGAGAAACTGGCGAGCGTTGTTCGGGCGGTCGCAGAATAAGCCCCGTCCTTTATCGAATCGTATTGACCGGAAAAACAACACATAGCTATAATCGTCGGGTTTTCGCCAAAGGAAGTGGTTAGCTCATGCGTAGAAAGCTAGTTGCTGGTAACTGGAAAATGAACGGTACATACCAGCAAAATGCAGCGTTGCTTGAGTGTATAAAATCGGGAGTGTCTGGACTGGCAAGCGAGGTGGTGGTGTGTCCTCCCTATCCTTACTTAGGGCAGGCTCAATCAATTCTTGAAGGCTCTTCTGTAGGATTGGCGGCACAGTCAGTCAGTGAATACCCCGTTGGGGCTTTCACCGGTGAGATATCAGCCTATATGCTCCGTGAGTTTGGTTGTAGGTATGTTTTGGTTGGACACTCAGAGCGCCGAGCGCTTTTTGGCGAAACAGATTTGGTTGTTGCAGCAAAGTTTGGTATGGCGCTAAAGGCGGGCTTGTCGCCTGTGTTATGTGTTGGCGAAACCTTGGCGGAGCGCGAGGCTGGTGAGACGTTCGCTGTGGTTGCAAGGCAGCTATCGAGTGTTCTCACTGAATTTGGGGCTTCTGCGATGGCTGGCGCATTGGTTGCTTATGAGCCGGTTTGGGCGATTGGTAGTGGGTTGTCAGCTTCCCCTGAGCAAGCTCAGGAGGTGCACTCAGCTATACGTGCCCAGGTTTTGGGTTTGGATATGGTTGCGGGTGAGCGTCTTCGGATTCTTTACGGCGGTAGCGTCAAGCCGCAGAATGCGAAGGAGTTATTTGGACAGTCCGATATTGATGGTGGGTTAATCGGTGGTGCGTCCTTGATTGCTGATGATTTTTTAAAGATTTGCCTAGCGGCAGATTAATAGGCTGATAAATGAACTGGTTTTTCTCTCTTGTGCTCACGGTGCATATCATTGTGGCAATATCCATCATCGGACTGGTGCTGATGCAGCATGGCAAAGGTGCGGATATGGGGGCTGCCTTTGGTAGTGGTGCTTCAGGTAGTCTTTTTGGGGCAACAGGTTCCGCAAACTTCCTTAGTCGCGCGACAGGGATTCTTGCGGCAGTGTTTTTTGCGACAAGTCTTACATTGGCATATGTGGCGTCTAGTAAGCCAAAAACGACTGGCAGTGTGATGCAAGAACCGTTACAATCGCAGCCTGTTTCGCAACCTGCCACTGCGGGTGGTGAATCATCGGGAGGGCTGCGTGCTCCTGATTCAAAGGCAAAAGAAATTCCGAAGTGATGCAATTAAATCTCTTGGTAATTGTTCCTCGCCAAGGGGTGTAAAGAAGATGTGCCGACGTGGTGAAATTGGTAGACACGCTATCTTGAGGGGGTAGTGGCGCAAGCTGTGCGAGTTCGAGTCTCGCCGTCGGCACCAAGAAATGGGGGCAGTGGCCGTAGGGTTCGCTGTTTCGAGCAAAAACTGAATTTTGGCGGCGGATGATGGAAAACTACTTTCCGATCCTGATGTTCGTTCTTGTGGGGGTTGCGGTAGGCGTGTTGCCTGTCGCTATGGGGTTTATTTTGGCCCCTAGCCGTCCTGACCCTGAGAAGCTCTCTCCTTATGAGTGCGGCTTTGAGGCATTTGAAGATGCGCGCATGAAATTTGATGTGCGCTTTTACTTGATTGCAATCCTTTTTATCCTGTTCGATCTGGAAATTGCTTTTCTGTTTCCTTGGGCCTCAATTTTTAAAGATATTGTCGCGACAGAATCTATAAAAATGTTTGGTTTTGTCGAGATGCTTGTATTTGTTGCCATTCTGGTCATTGGCTATGTATATGCCTGGGCCAAGGGCGCGCTGGAATGGGAATAGGGCTCTCATATGGCTATTGAAGGCGTTCTGCAGGAAGGCTTTGTCACCACAACGGCTGACAAGCTTATAAATTACATGCGAACTGGCTCCTTGTGGCCTATGACGTTCGGCTTAGCGTGTTGCGCGGTGGAGATGATTCATGCTGGCGTATCGCGCTACGACTTGGATCGCTTTGGTGTCGTGTTTCGTCCGAGCCCGCGTCAATCCGACGTGATGATCGTTGCGGGTACGCTGACCAACAAGATGGCGCCGGCCTTGCGCAAAGTTTACGACCAGATGGCTGAGCCGCGTTGGGTTATATCCATGGGTTCATGTGCAAACGGTGGTGGTTATTACCACTATTCGTATTCTGTTGTGCGCGGTTGTGATCGCATCGTTCCTGTCGATATCTACGTTCCGGGCTGCCCGCCGACTGCTGAGGCATTGATCTACGGGATCATTCAGCTCCAGAACAAGATTCGTCGTACAAATACCATTGCTCGTTAATTGTCAAGGCTGATTCAATATGGCTGCCAAGCTGGAAACGCTTAGTCAAAACCTGCAGGAGCATTTCGGCGACAAGCTAAAGTCTCTGAAGCTTGCGCTGGGTGAACTAACTATTGAGGTCGGGGTTGCTGACTACCTTGGCGTAATGACTGCATTGCGCAACGATGCAGCGTTCGGTTTTGAAGAGATGATTGATCTCTGTGGCGTCGATTATTCGACCTATGGCGATGGTGCTTGGCGTGGTGCACGTTTTGCTGTCGTTGTGCATCTTCTTTCGGTTGTTCATAACTGGCGTCTCCGTGTTCGTGTATTTGCCGAAGACGAGAGCTTCCCGTCGGTTGCCTCGATAACTGGGGTTTGGACGAGTGCCAACTGGTTCGAGCGCGAGGCATTCGATCTCTATGGCATTGCTTTTGTCGGCCATGACGACTTACGCCGAATACTGACCGACTATGGCTTCATTGGGCATCCGTTCCGCAAGGACTTTCCAATTTCCGGTCACGTCGAAATGCGATATGACCCGGATCAGGCTCGCGTAATTTATCAACCGGTAACCATTGAGCCTCGCGAGAATACCCCGCGCATCGTGCGCGAAGAAACCTACGGGGATCCGGCACATGGCTGATATCCGAAATTTTACATTGAACTTTGGTCCGCAGCACCCGGCTGCGCACGGCGTGTTGCGTCTGGTGCTGGAGTTGGATGGTGAAGTCGTCCAGCGCGCCGATCCGCACATTGGACTCCTCCATCGGGCGACCGAAAAGCTGGCAGAAACCCGCACTTGGGTTCAGTCGGTGCCGTACATGGATCGTCTCGACTATGTCTCGATGATGTGTAACGAGCATGCCTATTGCTTGGCGACGGAAAAATTGCTTGGTATCGAGGTTCCGGAGCGCGGCAAGTATATTCGTGTCATGTTCGACGA
>WBZX01002730.1_pt1 | contig 11395 bp, 10 predicted proteins | sample 5204211 | NCBI WGS metagenome assembly WBZX01 (sample SAMN12344362, study PRJNA552823) | activated sludge metagenome | biome: Activated sludge suspended growth; feature: Nitrification reactor; material: Wastewater; isolation source: activated sludge from nitrification reactor of wastewater...
TTGTACTGGGGTAAGCATAGGCTCGGAAGGGCAAACAAAAACAGGCAACAGTGTAGATGGTTTAACGACTGGGTAGGTGTTTTTAGGGTTCCTTTAAATACCTATACAGGCTCAACACAATGAGACGCAGGTGGAGTATTGCCCTTCTCCTAATGTGCGCTGAAGCGCGAAGGCGTTAGTGTTAAACCGACCGGAAAACGGTTAAAATCCGTTCCTTAATGCAGAAACAGGTCAGTTAAGGTCATTAGTTTACAGGCTGTCAATACCAAATAGGTAAGAACTGAAGATTCAGTCATAAAAAAGGGTACACTAAAAAAATATTTAGGGAAGCCTAAAAAATAAATTAAACAAACAAAAAAATTATTTTAAGATTATGAAAAAAATCACATTTTTAATTTTGCTTCTCTCGTTTCTTAGTTGCAAAAAAGAGGAAGTAAAACCACAACCACAACCCGAAATTATAGGTATGAGGCTAATCCTGCAACCCGCCTTTGGGGATACGCTTAAAAACGTTGAAATAACATACCCTGACGGTAGTTTGGTAAAGAAATACCCAATATTAACAGTTGGGGTAATTGATTCGGTATATGCCATTGCAGGTAAATATTACAACATAGACGCTGAATGTAAGGGTCAAAGTTCTGTTTATTTACACCTTTTCTACTTTGATATAAGGGGTAAGTTACAGATGATTAACAGCGATTCTACGGGCATTCACAGCAAAATAATGTTAAAATAGGATAAGTTTTTTTTATTGGTAAATGTATTAACTTTGTTCTCACAAAATAAAGAACAATGGTTGAAACAAACTTTACCTCAGTTTTAAGCCTCGTAAGTAAGACATTCAGCCTTACTAATGCTTTAGACGGAATAGATGCCTCCCGACTTGATGTGTTTGCTGGCAAAATTACCAACCTTACAGCACCAGACGGGACAATTTTATATGCCAATTCCAGTTTTGCAAGTCCCGACACTACGGAATCTGCTATTACAAAAACAGGATTACCTACCCTATTAGACACAGACGGAAACGTTGTTCAGGGGGATTACGCATTTTCCTATCAGGTTCGCGTAAGACAAAACATCAAAGTGACCATTCCTCCAGACATAGCCGATTCATTTAGAATTAAAGGGGATTGGACTGATAACCTTCCTGCTGTGGGGCAAAATCTTACCATTGCAGGAGGGACAAACGCAGGTACACACCAAATTTCAAGTAAGACTTATGATTCTGGAGCCGATGAAACCTATGTGGTTTTTTCAGCTTTTATAGGGACATGGAACACTGGAGGATATTCAGACGGATTGGGATATGTTGAATTTACACTTGCCGCCACATCAAAAACATTAGATTTCACCTATGTATCCACAACCCCTTCTATTACCATTACCAGCGATTGCGCCAAGTCATTATTGACAAGCAGGGACACCACAGACCTTTCAGGGTATCTTTATACAATAAATTCTCGATTGCAGACTATTTCATATCCAAAAATGAAAGTCCCACTTTCGGATATTACAAGTTCTGCCCAAACAGTTAATGTTTCACCTATCTACACAAAAACGTGGACGGTGCAATTAAACTTAAATGTGACAGCTGACTTCGGGGATGGATTTACGGTTTACGAAGAACTTTATGCAACCAAAAACTACGATGTAACGTGTAGCGAGAAGTTGTGTAGCATATACACCTGTATGCAGACATTGGTTGATTCATGGCAAAGTCAACTGGGAAACAACCCTAAAAATGCAGAATTTCTGTACAATATTCTTAAAAAAGTAGAGGCACACTTCATGCTCTATCAGGTTGCTGTATCATGTGGCGACCAAGCCGCCCAAGAGGTTCAGTTAGGAATAATGATTGACCTGTTAAAAACAGTAGGTTGTTCTTCATGTACCACCGATACAGACCAACCAGTAAAGGTTATCTCATTGATTGGGGACGTGGAAACTCTTTTTGGAGGGTACACGTTTTACATGGCATCACTTACCCAATCAAGCACCAGTTCACCGACAGCGACCTTATTCAATAGTACCCTGAACGGCACACCCGTTTGGACACGTACAGGAACGGGTGTGTACAGGGCTACTTTAACGGGGGGGTTCCCGATAGCCACCACAGTTGTAACGGCAATAAGTTTAAACAACCCCACAGTAGGATACCATGCCTATGCGGTTTGGGGTGTTTCCGCTGACTATATTGAGGTAAAAACATTCAATGCAAGTAATGTGGCTGCCGATGGAATTTTATCAGGAGCGTTTATCGAAATCAGAGTACTCATATAATGAACTTAGGGCAAATATTTAACTTCTGTAATGCCAAACTGAATAAAGACCAGTCGGGCAATACGTTTTCCCAACAGCAAATAAACGCTGTACTTCCTGTGGTGAATTTGGAGTACATGAAGAAAAAAATAGGGCTGCCAGAGGACTATCAGTTAGGAGCGGCTTTAAGCCGTCAGGCATGGGACATCACACAGGTTATTACTCAACAGTTATCCCACCTAAAAGTACACATGGGGGATGGACAGATTCAACCGCTTGCAATTGATTCTTATGGTAGAGCAACCAAACCTTCCGATTTTATGTACCATAGTGCGTTGATATGGAAAGTAGTTGACATAAACGATGCTCAAACACCGGGGTTTTATTACAACTCAATAGAAGTTCTTACAGATGCAGAATACGCAGAAAGAATCAGCGATGCTATTGTGCTACCTACAAAAAAATACCCTATTGCGTTTTATCAGGCCAGCCAGATTCAGTTTTATCCCACAGACTTAAAATGGGCCAATTTCATATACCTGAGAAAACCAACCACCCCGTATTTTGACTGTGACGTTATTAATGATGAAATTTTCTACCTCCCACCGGGGACAACAAGAAAAGGGGAAACGGTAACACCAGTTGCCACAACTACAAACGGAAGTACTACTATTGTATTGAGCACTTCCACCACCGAAGGTTTGATAGTTGGTTCAACAATAACAGGTACAGGAATACCAGCCAACACTGTTATTTCATCGCTGCCAACACCAAGCAAGATTGTGATGTCAAATGCAGCCACAGCCAACGGTACAGTAACAGTAACCATAAATTCAGCAAACACACCAAGCCAAAGTGTGGAACTGGATTGGCCTGAACTTACACACCCCGACATTGCGAATTTAATTTACATATTAATGACCCAAAACCTTAAAGATGACAGAGGTTATCAGCAAGGCAAAATAAGACAAAACACAGGTGAATAAGTCAGAGTACATATCATTGGTAAGAGCCTCTTTAAGTGGAGGCAATCCAGTTACCGATACAAAAGGAAAGTACCACCCATTGCGTATTGAAAAATATATCGGGGAGGTGTTCACTACTTTTGTTCGGTTAGCGTTTAATGAAGCAGATATTACCAAAGACTATTCTGTGTTGGATTGGTATGTGAAACAATATCGAAACGTACCAGTTACCTATGATTCAGCACTTCAAAGTTACTATGCCATAGCACCGAGTACGGTAATGCCATTGCCAAAATTGGCTGCATATCGTTTGATATGCCCTATGCAAGACCAGACCTTTGCTTTTGCCCCTGAGTCGTCTTCATCAGAAGCTGTATTTGCAGAATTGGAAGTGTCCTCAATAATTCCTGTACCTTCTTTTTATGTCGAACACAATAAAATATGGTTTACTGGTAAAATGAGTTCCGACTACAATCCAGTACTTATTAAGGCTGTGACACGGTTTGAGGACTTTGAAGATACAGATGAAATTTATTTGCCCGGTGGTCAGGACACAAATTTCTTCAAAGAAGTACAGAAATTAGTGGAGCAACAAAGCGTGACACAGGAAGATTTACAGAACAATAATAACGGACGATGAGTGCATATAAAACGCTTTCTTATGTGGTTTATAACTACCTGAATGAATCAGGAGATTTTACCATGCAGAACTATAAAAGGTATCTGCAAATGGTTTGTGACTCCGTTAGGCAGTTAAATATTTATGACCTCAACCAAGTTAAAGTTGTTTACCTTACACCTAACAGTTCCAATCAGGTAGAACTACCAGATGACTATGTTCAATACACTAAGATAGGAATAATGTTAGGCAATCAGTTGTGGACATTAACGCTGAACAAAAACATTGTACCGTCACGGGATATTGAATGTGGGTTAGATATTCGTGTAACAAACTCAGGTGCGTCCACCTTTCCAAATGACGGTTTTGGGTTTGTGAACCATTGGTATGGAAACAGATTTATCTCAGGGTTATATGGACTTGGGGGTGGACTTAACACAGCATATTTCAGAATTGATACAGAGAGAAACCTGCTCGTTTTAGACGGGGTTGTGTACACAAATCAGATTATCCTTGAATACAAAACAGACGGGATAGGCGAAGGAACACCCGTTCCACCACAAGCAATCGAACCCATAAAAAGAAGGCTTGACTTTTTAAAACGGTGGCATGACCCGCGTGTGGGATTAGGCGAAAAGCACTTAGCAAAAGAACTGATGGATGAATCTCTATTTGCTTTGCAGTGTTTTGAAAACAAGGTAAACATTGACGAGTGGATGGATACTTTTTACGAAACAACCATGCAAGCACCTAAACGATGAGCGAATTTCAATCAGACATTATATTCTCACAAAATCCAAGATTAGACCTCGACAGCGACCCACGAAACGCACAAGGGTATAGAAACAACAGAAACCTTGAATTTGGTACATCTGACGATGCTCACGTAGGGTCGTTACAGTCCAAGGCGGGGAATCTATTAATAACACCAGAGGCAGACGCAGATTCAAAGGTTATTTTAAACTGCAAAGATTTTGTAAATAACACTGTGATATACGGTATCTATAATGCTGACCCCAATAAAAATGCTTTATTAGAATATAATCCCGCAACAGATACCATAACAGAAATATGTACAGGTAGTTTTTTACCATTCTCTCTTAACGCACTTGTTCTGAACCCACGCATTATTTATTACAATACAGGAAGAATAATGTACTGGACAGACGGCACTGCCTATCCTTGTAAAATAAATCTCGACAGAGCACAGATATATACTGAAGTAGGAGCACCTGCATATATTGACCCTTGGGATTCCGCAGGGGTATATGTAACAAATGACTTAGCACGATATGGTGGGGACATTTATAAGTTCTTAGTTTCATCTGTAAACAGCGATTTGAGCACATGGCAAAATATGGGTGCAGGGTATGCACAGCTAAACCAACAGACCATAGACTTAATTAAATACCCTCCTGTATATCCACCTACATATACTTATGCTACCGATAATACTTTTGCTCAAAATCTTCTTAACACAAGCATGTATCAATTTAGATACAGGTGGCTGTACGATGACAATGAACCTTCGGCTCTTGGAAAAATAAGTAAGATTGTAAACCCAGATGACGCAGAGTATTATTCTTACAACACAACGTATGGACTTGTTGCACCTCCGCCAGCAGCACCAGTAGTAAACGTTTATAGTGTGGAAAGTACTTATTATACAGGCTCAAATATATCCAGCACAACAAACAATCGAATTGACGTTGTTGTAAATACAGGTGATTCTACTGTAAGATACATTGAGATTTATGTAAGAAAAAACAATGACGGTAAATTTTATAAATGGAAAACTATTGATAAATACACCGAGTTTTACGGAGCAACAGCACTTTATCAGGATGATGCTAACGTAACAATTTCATTCTTTGGAAACGAAAACCTTTCAGTACTTAGTGATGCAGAGTCAGCGAAATTATTTGACCTTGTTCCACAGGTAGCGGGGTGTATGGATGTGTTGTACAAAAATACTCTCTTACTTGGCAATTGTACTGAGGACTATGATAACTTGGTAGTGGACATTTCCCTTTCACAAACCCAAACGCAGCAACCGCTTCATTTTGGCAATGAGGTAGGGCAGATTTGCATTTGTGATTCAGTAGCACCATACTATCAGGTAAACGCAATAATATCAGGAAACACTCAATATTTTTTATGTCTTGTGTTACCAGAAGAAGGGGATTTGGTAGGTATTGTTTCTGGGCTTGGGGTGTTTGTAAACTATATTTTACAGGCAGCAGACGTAGCAACAAAAACCGCCTTTTGTACCAAAATAAAAAGTTTAATAGATAATAATATTGACCCTCGATTATCAGGGGTGTTAGTAACAGGAGCTGTTGGGGCAACTCCGATAGGAGGAGAAACTGGTTTTGCAATTACAACTACTATATCTGTATATCTGCAAGGGTATATTTATTCTCAGGCAAAAAAATATAGTTCTTTCAAATCAGAAGCAGACCATATTTTTGGGATTGTATATTACGACAGAGCAAGCCGAAGTGGTACAGTACAAACTAATTTGGAGACCTGTAAGGTTTTTGTACCGATAGAGGATGTACTTACTGGTGTATCAGACCAAGTATCAATTGACAAGATAACAACAATAGACTGGGAGATAAAACACCTCCCACCTTCATGGGCTACACACTACCAATGGGTGTACACAAAAAACACGAGAACAGCCGCTTTTGTAGAATATGACACATTAGGGATAAGGGGAACAGAGGACGGGAAATTATCTGTGAACCTCACTTCTTTTATAAACTACGCTACCAAAAATTCTGCGTCAATAAAAACAACTATCCTACCTAATGATATTATTAACGTATATGACCTATTGCACAGTCAAAAATTCTCTCTCACGGTTATTAGTTTTGACACCGCAACAAACGAAGCATTATGCCAATATAGTTTAGACGGATACACAAACTTTTTCGGGGTGGATTCAAATAGCACACCTATTTATTCCAATATAAATGCACTTGTCGAAATTTATACTCCGCTTCCAAAAACAGAGGATTTAGTGTTCTATGAGTTCGGGGATGTTTATAGAGTTATAAGTGGGTTTGAAACGCCACCATATCACGAAGGGCCTGACCAAGACCAAGACCCACTTGACCCCGCAGGGACTCCCGCAAAAGGGACATTTACCGATGGTGATGTTTGGATAAGAAGAAGAAAAAACCCTATCATTAATGTTGCACCAACAGGGGTAGCACCTAATCAGTACTATGCACCATATCCCGACAAGAGAGTAACAGGGATTGAGGATTTCTCTTATAGTGATTTTTACTCCAGTAAAGCGTGTTCTCAGGGAAGAATAAACAGAATAAACATTAATTCGGAGCAAAAAACACTTGGTTATTTTTCTCGGTTTAGCAATGAGGTTTTCCCTGAAAGTAATATAAACGGGCTATCATCTTTTGATGCAAACAATTTTAAATCATTTCCTACCTCATATGGGGATATTGAAGGGCTAAGAAATATCGGTGATGTGCTAAAGGTGATTCAAAACTGTGGGTATATTTCTGTATATGTAGGAAAGAGGACATTGTATAGTGCCAACGGGTCAGACACGGTTGCATTGTCGGATAGTTTATTGGCTAATGAATATGAATTTGTTTCTGGTTACGGGTGTTATCATCCCGAATCTATATCCGTTGTAAAGGGCAAATTAATATTTTTTGATGTAAACAAAGGTTGTTGGTTAGAGGACAAAGGGAATGGGTTGGATGAGATTTCAAAATACTACGTAAGGAAATATTGGCAACAAAAGGGTCAGGATATTCGCAATAGAACCACGTTTGTAACATCTCCAATAAGGGTATTTTCAGAGTATAATCCATACAGCGAGAAAATAGTAATGGCAGTAGTAGATACCGACTTAGAGTTGTTGCAGACTACTATGATGTATGACGATGCAAGTAACGCATGGGTTATGTTCAGCGACTTTGAGAATATGGATATGATGTCCTATGCAGGTTCAAACTTTGTTTCATTCCTTGACGGTAACGTATATAAGCACTACGCAGGGGCACAGAATGAATTTTACGGAACTGTATATCCTAATAAAATTAAGGTAGCAGCAACAGTAAATCCAAAGCAAATTGTTACATGGAAGGCCATAAGCATACACTCAAATAAAAAGTTCTATGCAGAGGATGACGCTGTGACAATTCCCCTTAACGGATATAAAGGAAGAATCCCAGAAGGTAAGTTCAAGCGTATTCAAAAGGCTTGGTTTGCTACATTTGGAAGGGATATGAATAACCCTAATTTTTTAGGTACACAGAATAAAGGAGCAAACTCAGGAGAACCGAGAGCAGAGTATATCGAGGTTGAACTGACCAATATTCCAGACACTGAAAGTACGGTACTTTACAACATAAGCATAAAATCAACGGACAGTCCTTATAGTTACTAATGGCATTTGTATATCAACGCATAATATTTGACAATGACATTCAGTACCCCGCAGAATGGGCATTGCCTCCCCGTGTGTATGCTTTTATAGAAACAGACCCGAACGTGCCGGGCGTAGGGAACAAATACGCTTTCGTTATTAATTATCTGGCAGGTCTGTCACCGTTTCAAGTAGATGCACGAATAAAGATATACTACATAAACAGAGAAACAGAGCGATTAGACTATCTCACCACTACGCTTCTTTCGGCCACTTATGGTAAGACAGTTGACCAAGTGGCTGGAATGTTCGTGCCACTTCCAGAAGTTGTAATTCCAGAAGGAAGCGACTTGCCAATTGTAGGATTCGGGGACTTTAACAACGACTTTAACAACGACTTTTTAATTTCATAGCCATGAGCAAAACAACAGCACAGGAATACGTTAATAACAATATAACCACCAACGGTACACAGTCCATAACTGGAGCCGTGATGAACTCCGCACTTACCCAAGTAATAGATGCTATTACTAAAGAAGATGTAGGATTAGGGAACGTCCCAAATGTGGACGCTACGGTAGCGGCAAATATTACACAAGACGCTACACACCGATTTGTTACCGATTCCGAAAAATCAGATTGGAACTCAAAGCAAAGTGTTGGTGAAAAAGATGCCAGCAACGGATATGTAGGGCTTACTTTGTTTAAAATAAACATCAAAAACGTACTTGGGACAATAACGTCCTTTTTTACAAACAGTAATACAGCACAAAGAACGTACACTTTTCAGGACAGAAATGGTACAATTGCCGATGATACAGACTTGGCCGCAAAAGAAGATGTTGCAAACAAGTCCACTAATGTGGACACAGATAAGGCCAGTAATACCAAGTATCCAAGCGTTAAAGCTGTGTATGATTGGGCTGTTGCGTTGTTTCTTCAAACTGGAGAAACGGGGGCACTCAAATCACTTACCATAACAGGAACAAACGGGGATGGTCACATACATTTAAAACACCAAGCCTCAGATGCCACATCTACTGCAAGTTCTACTACCGTATTCGCTGATTCAAACGGGGATTTGAAATATAAGATTGACGGAAATTATTATACTACCCTAAAAACAAGTTTAAATACAGCAAATAGGGTTTATACCTATCCTGATGAAGCCGTCACGCTTGCTGGTATTACTCAAACGATAACCAATGGGGACACCACCAAAGCACCTTCTGGGGATGCTGTTTATGATGCACTGTCCAACAAACAAGACAAATTGATTGGACAGGCGTTCACAACAGGGCCAGTTACAGAAGCAGCGGGTACGACAATTTACCGTATAGATACATCTTTGTCAGCGATAAATTACCAAACCCTAAACACTAATACAACAGCCCGTTATGTAACTATTCAGAATATTTCTGGATTGAACCTTATCAGTATTAGTTCCCCAAGTGCTTTAACATTCAACGGGGCTGCAACGGTAACTTTACCAGCTATTGACGGGGCTATTGCTACTCTTATATTTGACGGCACAGCGGCAACGGACATAAAGGTAATTTTCAGCATCCCAACAAACGTAGTTAAGTTACTTTCAGTAGCTACTGCCACAACATTTGATATTCCTGCGGGATATATGATTGAAAACATTGCCATTGAAAACACCACGGCAAACGCAGTTACAGGGGGGATAAAATGGGGCACTACACTTGGAGGGGTGGACGTGATTGCCGCTCAAACGGTAGGGTCAAATGCGCTATTGGTGGTTGATGTGGTTGATATTTTGCTAAAAATATTCTCTACCAGTTCCACTCAAACCATTTATATTGATGCGGTGACAGCATGGAATGCAGCCAGTCTTAATATTTCAATTTCGTTGAAAAAATTACTGTGATAAAGAAACAGGACATAGAGCGGTTTTACTCCAAGGATAACGACCTGATAAGTACGTTTCATGTCCTTGCACCCACCTCGTTAAGCGAAGCCGTTGACCATACTTTTAACGCCATAAAAGAACTACACAGAGAAGGGGCTAAGACTTTTGTTTCTCAACATTGGTACGCTACCATAGTATCTGAGGGGCAATATACCATTTTATGTGCCTTTTTTATAGACTGCGACCACCGAAAAGACGAGATTATAAAGAGGCGTTTTATGGCAATGTTGGGCCTTCACAAAGTTACCCATGCGTGTGTTTGGGATAGAAATATTAGGGCAAAGCGTTTTTTTGAGAAAAATAACTTTAAATTTGTCCGTAATATGTTTGACGACACGGAAAAACAGGAATATTGTATTTATGAAAAGATTTAATTTTTAAGGGTATGCCAGCAGGGGGTCTTTTAACAGCAGCAGCAATAGCAGGAGGTGTCAACTCATTATTTAAAATTGGGGAGGGTATTTCGCAAAATGCGAAAGCCAACAAGATAGCCCGAACAAACAAAAGACCTTGGATGGAAATTCCGTCTGAGGTTTCGCAGGGTCTTAATAATGCCAAATACGTAGCAGCACAAACGAAACTCCCCGGCCAAGACCTGATAGAGCAAAAGATAGGTTCTTCCTTTGCCAATTATGCTAATGCACTTGAAAAGGTATCACCGTCAACAGGAACAACACTTAATGACCTAAGTATGGGTTATCAAAACAATCTTAATAAACTGGCTGATTTAGGGATTGCAGGGGCAGAAAATTGGCAACAAAACCAAGGCGTATTGAGAAACGAACTTAACAATATGGCCGATTGGCAACAAAAGAAATTCATGTATAATTTTGATGAACCATACAGAATAAAAGCAGCCACAGCATCAGCATTAAAAGGGGCTGGTATGCAAAACATAAACGCAGGAATTACAGATGCAGCGGGTACAGTAGCTAATTATGCGAATATGAAAAGCATGGACAATTCGTTTGATAGTTTTTTAGAAGGACTGAATAAACCAAATCCAGTTTCTATTCAAGAGGGGAATATTACACCTTCAACTATCACAACCCAACCCGTAGGATATGGACAAGGAACACCCGTTGAATTTACCCCAAAGACAGCCGCATGGTACAACTGGGATAACTTTATGAAAGAGGTTAAGGGTGGCAATAAAACCACCACTACAAACAACAGTCCTTACTATACTCAACCGTTGGGGGCTGACC
>WBZX01002864.1_pt1 | contig 11393 bp, 12 predicted proteins | sample 5204211 | NCBI WGS metagenome assembly WBZX01 (sample SAMN12344362, study PRJNA552823) | activated sludge metagenome | biome: Activated sludge suspended growth; feature: Nitrification reactor; material: Wastewater; isolation source: activated sludge from nitrification reactor of wastewater...
GTTCGTCTACCTGGCCAGCGACAAGGCCCGCAAGATTACCGGATCGCTGTTTACGATCGATGGGGGGCAGCTCGCGGGCTGAGCAAGGCCCGCGCTGCGGCATCGCCTTGCAGCAAGGCATTGTCGCGGCGGGTCGCCAGCCATCTGCCCTGGCTGCGTTCAAGCTGCCAGCGGTTGGCGGCAACGCGGTGCACTTCGAAGGCCGCGCCGGTCCAGCGCAGCACCAGCGAATGGCCGCGGGCAATCGCGGTGTCTCCGTCAAGTTCCACCGCCACCGGGCCCAGCACATGCGCGCAGCCATCCGCCATTAGTTGCTGGTGGTTCGCACTGGTGATCAGCGCGGCGATTGCGGCGCGGCCTTTCGCTTCGCCAAACCCGGCGATGGCATAGACGCCATGCTCGGCAAACAAGGCCGCCACTCCTTCGGCATTGCCGCTGTCGGCCAGCGGGCCGTACTGCGCGATCAGCTCGCGGACCGCCTCGCGGTCTTCCAGCGCTTGCAGCCGCGCCTCAAACGCCGGCATGTATCGCCTCGGCCCGGACTTTCAGCGCCAGTGCGCTATCGTCAAAGGCGCGTTTGACCCACGGCCCGGCAAAGCGGTGGACGTGGATGCCGTTGGCGCCCAGGAAGGCGTCGGTCGAATAGTAGCGGCAAGATTCCGGCCCGGTCGCCTCGATCACCTGATCGCGCCGCGCGGGGTAGGGCCAGAAGTCGAGGTTGGGAAAATCCCAGCTGAGCAGCTTCTCCGGATCGAACGCGCTGATGTATTCAAGGTTCGGTACAGTCGGCCCGCCGGCGGTGGCATAGTTGATCAGCGTCATCTCGATCGGATCGCCGATCTTCAGCGTCGAGACTGCGCGGATGCAGAACGGGTTCCATTCGTTGTAGCGCGGCAGGTCGGTCAGCACATCCCACACCACTTTTGCCGGCGCGGCGATCTCGACCGTTTCGGACCGGGTGATCGCATCGGGGTTCAGCCCCATCACCGGATCATCGAGATGGCTCCTGGCCGCTTTCATCCAGTCCAGCATTACAGCTCCTCCAGTTTGACCACCCGCGCGCGCGGCAGGGGGTGTTCGCTCGCTCCGGCCCAGCGCAGCAGGGCGGTGCCTTCGCTGTGGCCGCAGGTATCGATCCAGTTGCCGCAGCCCGGATCGCGCGGTGCGCAGACGATCCGCACCGAACCGTCCGCTTCGTATCGCGCCGAATGCTTGTTCACGGTGATCTGCTGGAAGCGGTAGTCGAGGCTTTCCATCCACCAGTTGTCGAGCTGGAAATTCCAGTAATAGCACTCGGGCGGGTTCACCTCGATCAGCCAGACCTCATCGGGAGCGAGTTGCCAGTAGGCATGGGCGTAGTAGATGTCTTTGGCCCCGCCGCCCTTCTGAAACATCGCCTGGTCGATCGCTGCGAACTGGTTCGGGTGTCCGCGGAACAGCCGGGTCCAGTCGGCGAAAGTGGCGGCGACGCCGTTCACGAACTGGCCCGCTGCGGCCAGGCCTTGCGACAGGCGTTCGGGGCTGAGCGGAGCAGGGGTGGCCGGTCCGCCGATCCGCTCGATCCGGAATTCTCCGCCGCGCTCGGTGGAGCGGTCGAGCGCGGACTGGCGCAGAACGATCACGCTGGCATCGGGTTCCAGCCGCAGCCAGTTCTTGCCGGGTTGCGGCTGGCATGAGGCGATGATCTCCACCTCGCCGTCGGGACCCCATTCGATTTCGCCATCCATCAGCGATCCGGTGGCATGGGCGCTGCCGTCGATGTGATAGCGCATGGCGTTGGCGACGATCGAGAAATAGAACATCGATCCGCGCTTGCCGGTGATCCGGTAGTCGCTGGTCCCCCGGATCGAGGCGTTCCAGTATTCGTTGTCGGGATTGTCGGCGCCGATCTTCCCGGTTGCGTGGCTCAGCTGGTAGAAGAACGGGAAGTCGGGATCGCTCGCCTCGACATATTGCTCCAGCGCCAGTTTGGAGAGGCGTGTCAGATAGCGAAAGCCTTCGGCGCGGGTCAGCGGATCGGCGGGCACATCGGGGGCAAGGATAACCTCGCCGGCCCTTGCCAGCGCCGCGCAATAGTCCTTCCAGGCCTGGGCCGGATCGCTCACGCCGGCACCCAGTCACCGCCGTTCACGTCAAGCATCGCCCCGTTGACCTCGCTGGCATAGTCCGAAAGCAGGAAATAGACCGCCTTGGCGCAGTCCTTGTCGGGCGGGATGTGGCCGACCGGGATTTCGCTGGCGCGCTGCTTGCGAAAGGCCACTCCGGCCTCGCCTTGCGAGGCGAAGAACTGGTCGAGCGGTACCCCGTCCATCCAGCCCATCAGCGCGGTGTTGACGCGGATGCCAGTGCCACTCAGCTCCACCGCCAGTTGCCGCGACAGTTGGTTCACTGCCGCCTTGGCCATGGCATAGCCGCCTTCGCCGGGCATCGGCTTGCGCGTGGCAAGCGTGGTGATGTTGACGATCGAGCCGGACCCTTGCGCCTTCATCTGCGGCACCACCGCCTTGGCCATGCGCAGCCCGCCGACCGCGATGACGTCAAGCGCGCGGGTGACCTGCTCGATTGGGTGATCGAGGATCGAGGCCCAGTCCGGGTGGTAATAGGCCGAGTGCACCATGCCGTCGATCCGCCCCCATTTGGCGATCGCGGCTGCGGCGAGCGCCTGGCACTGCTCGTCGCTGGCGACGTCGCAGGGCACGGCAATCGCCTCGCCCCCGGCGGCATTGATCTCTGCCGCCAGCTGCTCGATCGCATCGACCGAGCGGGCCGAGACCACCACCTTGGCGCCTTCCGCAGCAGCGCCTCGGCACATCGCCTGGCCCATGCCCGGACCAGCGCCGGTGATGATGACAACCTTGTCTTTCAGGATCATGGACGCCGCTCCTCGTTCAATCTGTAAGATAGCGTTGGTGATAGAAGGCGAACTGTTCGGTGATGCCGTCAGCAGTCAGCCCGAAGTCGGCGGCGCTGTACTTGTGGCGTGGACGGGCCTCGCGGGCGTTGTCAGCCACGCATTGCTCCAGCGCGGCGCGGGTGGCCGCATCGACCGGCAGGCCGAGTGCCGATAGCAGCCGTGCGCCGGTGCCCACCGGATCGCGCACGGTCTCTTCATAGCGCACGTCGATGACTTGGCCGGGCGGTAGAGCGGCGCGGATCGTCTCGAGCCGTTCGAGCCCGTCACGGAACCGCTTGCTCCAGTGCGCGCCTTCCAGTTCCTTGCGGTAGGTGGTCGAGCTGCCCACGCTGAGCGAGGCGCACATCGAGCAATAGCTGGGCAGCACTTCGCCGACATGGCGGTGGGTCATTACCAGCTTCACGTCTGGCCAGACCTTGAGCAGCCCGCCCAGCGCGCCCAGCACATAGTGCGGAGTCTTGAACACCCACGGTCGCCGCGGCTCGCCGCGCGCCAAGCGTTGGTGCTGGATCGCCTGCATGAACCGATAGAGGTCACGGATCGCCGGTTCGTGGTCTTGCTCGGCCTGCCAATAGCCATAGTCATGGATCGGCATCATCGAATCGTAGGTGGTCGAGAGGAACGTGCGGTCGAGCAGCACCACCTCCTCGTTGATCGCCATGGCATCCATCGGATCGATCGATTCAAAGTCGGGCCATTCGTTCAGCAGCCAATCGACCATCTGCTGCGCAGCCTGTTGGCGCGGCGCGGGATCGGTGGGAGCTTCGCCGGGGAAGGGCAGCGGGAAGGCGGTTTCCCACCACCACAGCGCTGTAAGCGCCGGGACGGCGCCCAGCAGGCGGTGGACCATGGTCGATCCGGTACGCGGCAGGCCGATGATCGCGCAGGCCAGATCGACCTTTTCATCGGCTGCCCCGGGATGGTCCTTGAAATACTGTACCAGCTTGAGCCGGTCAGCCAGAGCGCTCGAGATCCGCACCCCTGCGCTGCTTGCGGGCGAGACCAGCCCGGCGTCGCGGTTGACCCCTTCGACCAGCCGGGCGAGCGGTGCTTCGAACCAGCGGTCGCCATAGTCGAACAGGCCGGTCTCATCGCAAGCCTGCTGCATCAGCGCTTTGGGATCGAGCTGGTTGGCCATCCCCTATCCCTGCGCCGCAGTCCGTCCGGCCTGCCGCCCGAAGAAGGTGCAGTCGGCAAGGCTGAGGCCGGAGGAATAGCCATGCCCCCAGGCCGGCAGGCCCGAAGTGCAGCGCCCGGCGGCAAAGAGACCGGCTACCGGCGCGCCATCGCGGCCCAGCACTTCGCCCTGGGCGCTGGTCCGCAGACCGCCCAGCGTGAAGAAGCTGAAATAGCTGCTCTCGAAATTGAGCTCGAGCGCGACAAACGGCCCCTGGTCAAGCGGGGTCAGGATCGGCGCACGCTTGTCGAACAGCGGATCGCGCCCCTCACGGGCATGCGCGTTGTAGAAATTCATCGTGTGCGCCAGCGTGCCGGGCTGCATCTCCAGCTCGGCCTCGACCTCTTCCCAGGTCTCGCCGGTGCCCGCGATGCTCATCCGCGCGAAGTCCATCGGCTGGACGAAGTGCGCATTGTCGAGCAGCAGATAGACCTTGCCGCCCTCTTGATCGACCGCGCAGCGGCTGACCCGGCCGTGATAGCAATCCTCGTTGATGAAGCGTTGACCCTGGACATTGACGAAGACGCCCTTGGCGTGGCTTTCGGGCATGGTCCACGGACAGGTGGTGAAGAACTGCTCCATGTGGATTGCCTCGCCGCCTGCGCCCAGGCCCAGCAGGATCCCGCTGCCATCGTCCTTGTCGCCGATCGGGTCGTTGAGCTTGAACGTGTCAGGGCAGTACTTGCGGCGCATCTCCTCGTTGAAAACGAAGCCGCCGGTGGCCAGCACCACGCCCTTGCTGGTTTTCACGAAGCGGTTCTGGTTGTCGATCCGCACCACCGCGCCAACGATCTGCGCGCCATCGGCCACCAGCGCCACAGCACGGGCATCAGTCACCACCTCGACGCCCTTGGCCCGCGCGCTGGCTTCGAGCACATCGACCAGCGGGCGGCCACCGCCCCAGCCCATGTGCTGGATCACGTGACCGCGTGGGGCTGGCTTGGCGTTGTCGCAGAACGGCGCGGCGGCCTCACTGCCGGACCAGATCAGCGTGCTGTCATCGGTTGGCTCGATGTGCTTGCCGGGCAGGTAATTGCCGCGATAGGGCACGCCCTGGCCTTTCAGCCACGCGAAGTGATTGAGAGCCTCACGGCCATAAAGTTCGCACTTGGCATCGTCGGCGCAGGGGCCACCGGCCAGCTTGAGATAGGCCGTAAAATCCTCGGTCGAATCCTCGAACCCGGCGGCGCGCTGGGCATCGGTGCCACCGCCACCGCCGATGTAGATCTCGCCGCCAGACAGGCCCGAAGCACCACCGCTGCCCGAATTGCGTTCGAACAGCAGCACTTTGGCGCCGGCATCGGCCGCTTCGATTGCCGCGCAGGCGCCGGTTGCGCCGAAGCCGATTACCGCGACATCGCATTCGAAGTGCCAGCTGGAGACTTCGCTGGCGGGGTAGGGGCGGTGCAGCGAGACTTCAGGCATTTGTCTGGAGATCCTTCAGTTTGGTCATTCCGGCTTTCGAATGCGCGTCCAGTGCCTGGCGCGTCGCCTGATAGGCTTGGCTTGCCAGCTCGAGCGGTGACAGTCCCGCACGCAGCGCGGATTGCCTTGGTATTTCAAGGCTGATCGGGCAGTCCGGCGCAAGTGATGCGACGAAGCCGGCGATGTCGAATTTGCCCTGACCGGGCAATTGGCGCTCGTGGCTTGCTTCCCATTCAAGCCGGTCCGGGGCAGCCGTGGCCGGACCGTCGCAGAGCTGCGCGATGCTCACTCTGGGGTCCGGCATTTCCGTCGCTGCGCCCGACCGCATCAGGTGGAGGAGGTCTAGCGTCAGGCCGATATCGCCGCGCTGGACCTGATCGAGCAGCGCAGCCGCCTCATCCAGCGTGCGGACCCGCGAAGCAGGATAGAATTCCAGCGACAGCTCGATCGCATAGTTTTCGGCCAGTTCGGCCAGGCGGCACAGGTTGTCGGCCCGGCGGACCGGATCCGCGTCATAGACCAATACGTTCGCCCGGCTGCCGCCAAGCCAGGCCGCGATCTCCAGTGCGGGTTCCAGATCGCTGACGATCGTTCGGCCCGCGAGAGTGAAGGGATAGACCAGATCAAGCGTGAGGCCGCTGCTGCGCAAGGCATCCCGGGTAGCCTTTCGGGCGGGAACATCGTCATGCAGCGAAAAGGCCGGCATATCGGGCAGCACGGCCATCGATTCCAGAAACATGCAGACCCCCGAGAAGCCCGCCTGGCCAGCCGTTTCGACCAGCATCGCCGGTGTCGTATCGACGACCGTCAGATGATCGAGCGACAGGGGGCGGGGGCCAGTCATGCTATGTGGCCTGTTTCTTTGCCTTCAGCATATCGAGCGCCACGTCGACGATCATGTCTTCCTGCCCGCCGACCATCTTGCGGCGACCGAGTTCAAGCAGGATCTCGCGCGTGTCGATGCCATAGGTTTCGCTGGCCTTTTCGGCGTGGCGCAGGAAGCTGGAATAGACCCCGGCGTAGCCCAGGCTGAGCGTTTCGCGGTCAACCCGCACCGGGCGGTCCTGGAGCGGCCGGACCAGATCTTCAGCGGCATCCATCAGCAGGCCGACATCGCAGCCGTGGTTCCAGCCCTTGCGCTCGGCCGCGGCAACGAACACCTCGAGCGGCGCATTGCCCGCACCTGCGCCCATGCCCGTCAGCGAGGCGTCGATCCGCACCGCGCCGCACTGCGCCGCGACGATCGAGTTGGCGACGCCCAGTGAAAGGTTATGGTGCGCGTGCATCCCGCGCTGGGTTTCGGGCTTCAGCACGCGGTCATAGGCTTCGAACCGCGCGCGCACCCCGTCCATGTCGAGCGCGCCGCCAGAGTCGGTCACATAGACGCAGTGCGCGCCATAGCTTTCCATCAGCAGCGCCTGCTGGGCGAGCAGCTCGGGCTCGATCATGTGGCTCATCATCAGGAAGCCCGACACGTCCATGCCCAGATCGCGGGCGATGCCGATGTGCTGCTTTGACACGTCAGCTTCGGTGCAGTGTGTCGCCACGCGGACCGAACGGACGCCGATGTCATAAGCGCGGCGCAGTTCCTCGACTGTGCCCAGGCCCGGAAGGATCAGCGTGGTCAGCACGCATTTGTCGAGCACTTCGGCGACGGCCTCCAGCCATTCCCAGTCGGTATGCGCGCCAAAACCATAGTTGAAGCTGGCGCCGGACAGCCCGTCGCCATGCGCCACTTCGATCGCATCGACGCCCGAGGCTTCGATCGCTGCGGCGATCGCCTTGACGTGGTCGATCCCGTACATGTGGCGCACCGCATGCATACCATCGCGCAGGGTGACGTCCTGGATATAGAGCTTGTCACCCGCTTCGACGTTGAACTTGCTCATGCCCCCATCCTCCGCGCGGCGAGGAGTTCACCCGTGGCCTTGGCCGCGGCGGTCATGATGTCGAGATTGCCGGAATAGGGGGGCAGGTAATCGCCCGCGCCTTCGACCTCGAGCATGATCATAGACTTGATCCCGGTGAAATCGCCCATGCCGGGGATCTTCAGCTTGTTGTTGTCGCCATAGCGCTCGAACTGGACTTCCTGCTTGAGCCGGTAGCCGGGGACATACTTTTGCACTTCGGCCACCATGTCAGCCACCGAACGGCGGATCGCATCCTCGCTGCCGCCTTCGGATAGGGTGAACACCGTGTCGCGCATGATCATCGGCGGTTCGGCCGGGTTGAGGATGATGATCGCCTTGCCCTTGGTCGCGCCGCCGACCACCTCGATCGCGCGGGCGGTGGTGCGGGTGAACTCGTCGATGTTGGCGCGGGTGCCGGGCCCGGCCGAGCGTGAGGAGACGCTGGCGACGATCTCGGCATAATGGACCTTGTCCGAAACGCGGGCGACTGCGGCGACCATCGGGATCGTCGCCTGCCCGCCGCAGGTCACCATGTTGACGTTGGGCTGATCGAGGTGCTGGCTCATGTTGACCGGCGGCACGGTGAAGGGCCCGATCGCTGCGGGAGTGAGGTCGACCACCTGGATCCCGTCGGCGCGCAGCGCTTCGTCGTGGACCTTGTGGGCATAGGCGCTGGTCGCATCGAAGGCGATGCCGATGTCCTTGTAGAGCGGGTGCTTGCGAAGGCCTTCCAGCCCTTCATGGGTCGTCGCGATCCCGCGCTCACGCGCCATCGCGAGGCCTTCCGAGTTCTCGTCGATGCCGACCACAATGGCCAGTTCCATGTTCTGGGGGTACTTGATCATCTTGATCATCAGGTCGGTGCCGATATTGCCCGAACCGATGATCGCGGCCTTTACGCGTGCCATTGTGCTTCCTTCAGACGAACCGCGCGGTGCAGCTGCCCACACCGTGCAGGGTCATTTCAAACAGATCGCCCTTCGCCGCCGGTTCCAGCGGGACCAGACTGCCGGAGAGAATGATGTCTCCGGCATCGAGTGTGACGCCGTGGGCGCCCAATGTGTTGGCCAGCCAGGCAACCGCCTGCGCCGGATCACCCTGAACCGCACTGCCATAGCCTTCAGACAGCGGGCCGCCGTTCTTGGTGACGGTTACGTGCAGGCCGGGCAGGTCATGCGCGCGCGGATCGGCGCGGGTATCGCCCAGCACGAAGACGCCGCAGCTGGCATTGTCGGCGATCGTATCGACGATCCCGATCTTCCAGTCGTGGATCCGGCTGTCGACAATCTCGAAGCAGGGCACGATCGCCTCGGTCGCCTTGATCACATCGGCGGCGGTCACCCCGGGGCCGCTCAGGCCATCCTTTAGGATGAAGGCGATCTCGGCCTCGGCGCGCGGCTGGATCAGGGCCTTGGCCGCGATATCCACGTCCGTGCCGCAATGCATCCAGTCGGTCAGCAGGCCGAAGTCTGGCTGCGAAATCCCCAGCATGTCCTGCACCGCCTTGCTGGTCGCGCCGATCTTCTTTCCGACCACTCTCTCGCCATCGCCCAGCCGCCGTTCAAGCAGGCCGAGGCTGATTGCATAGGCGTCCTCGATGGTCAGTTCGGGATGGCGGGCGATCAACGGCGGCACGGTGCAGCGTTCGCGCAAACAGCGATAGAGTTCTTCGGCCAGCTGATCGTTCAGGCTCACAGATAGCCTCCGTCCTGGTAGATCAGCGGGGCAACCTCATCGCTGACCGATGCTTCCAGAACCCGGGCGATCACGATCGAATGGGTGCCATAGGCGATCATGGTATCGATCACGCAGCTGAGGTTCGCCTGCGCGCCCTGCAGCCGGGGCAGGCCGTCCTTGCCGATCTGCCATTCGCCCACGCCGAAGCGCTCATCGTGCGGCATCCCGCCGCCAAAGGCCGCCGAAACGTCAGCCTGGTGGCGCGAGAGCAGATTGACCGAGAGCGGGGCAGTGGGGTTGAGCGAGGCATGGATCGAGGTCGCGCGGTTGACGCAGACCAGCACAGCGGGCGGATCGACGGTGAGCGAGGTGATCGATGTCGCAGCCATGCCGACCGGGCCGTTGTCTCCCTGTGCCACCACGACCGATACCGAAGCCGCCAGCCGGCGCATCGCCGCCTTGAACTGGGCGGGCAGTTCCTCGGGAACCAGCGGGTAGCCCTCAGCCACGCAGGAATTCCACGCCATAGGCGTTGAATTCGGCCGCGCGTTCGACCTGGACCCAGTGGCCGGTGCGGCCAAAGGTCATGCAGCGCACATCGCTGCAGGCATCGAGGAACAGCCGTGCGTGGCTTTCCGGGCAGAACTCGTCGTTGAGGCCCCACATCACCATGATCGGCTTGTCGAGCTCGCCCAGCCGCAGTCCCAGGTTGGGGGTCTTCATCCGCACCAGCACGTCCTTGGGCTGGGTGCAGGCCACGGCAAAGCGTTCGGCGACCAGTTGATCGGGAATCTTGCTGGCGAAATCGGGGTGGACCAGATTGCTGACCAACCGGCGCTGTTCGTCCAGATTGAAATCCGGCCCGCCAAAGTTCGAAACCATCTTCGAAATGCCCGGCATGGTGAAATAGCTGGCCTGCTCGGCCACGCAGCCCGGCGCCATCAGCAGCATCCGCTCGGTAAATTCGGGATGGTCGAGCGTCATCTGGATCGCGACCCCGCCGCCCAGCGAATTGCCGACCAGATGCGCGCGTTCGATCCCGTGCGCGATCAGCGCTTCATAGAGCGTGTCGGTGAACAGCTGCAGCGGATAGTCCACGCCTTCGGGCTTGGAACTGGCCCCATAGCCGATCATGTCGGGCAGGATCACCCGGAAGCCGGCAGCGACGAAGGCGTCGATGTTCTGGCGGAAGTTCGAAGCGCCCGAAGCGCCTGGGCCGCTGCCGTGGATGAACACCACCGCCGGACCCTGACCCGCTTCGGCCAGGTGGATTTCGTAGTCGCCGCTGACCCGGTAGGTCGCCCGCTTCAGTTCTGCCATGCGCAATCTCTCAGAGGAATGTGAACGTCGGCGGTTCGCCAAACAGGCTGCCGACCACATCGCCATAGCGGTTACCCGGATCGTTGGCGACATGCGCGCGGCCAGCGTTGAGATCGAGCCAGGGCTGGATGATCTCACTGTGCATATAGATCGCCCGGCCGCCCAGCAGCTGCATGATATCGTCCACCAGATCGGCCAGACGGCGGACCACGTTTGACGAGTTGTAGGTGTAAAGCGCGCGCTTCTCCATCGGGATCGCCTCGCCGCGATCGGCGTAACCCATCAGGTCATCCATGCTGAGCCGCAGCGTGGCTTCCATCTCGAGGATCTGGGCATGCGCCCTGGCAATTGCCGACTGGAGGTGCGGATCGCTTTTCGAAGCCTTGCCGGTGTTGGTCGATACCCGGTTCTCGGCGATCTTGAGCGCGGCAATGACCGCCGCGCGCGCGCCGCCGAAGGCCGCGGTCGAGACCGAGCGGGTGAAGACCTGCGCCCAGGGCAGGGTATAGAGCGGGCCGGTGTTCTCGGCCTGGCCCGGGTTCTGGCACAGGAACCCGTCGATCGCGCGGTGGGTGCGATAGTCCGGCACGAAGACGTCGTTCACATGGATGTCGTGGCTGCCGGTGCCCTGCAGTCCGAAGGTCTGCCAGGCTTCGGTATCGATCGTATAGTCGCTGCGCGGCAGCAGGAAGGTGCGCATGTCCGGCGCACCCGAGCCGGGCTCGTTATTCGGCCAGACCAGCGCGCCCAGTAACACCCAGCCGCAGTGGACCGAACCGGTCGAAAAGCCCCAGTGGCCCGACAGACGGAAGCCGCCTTCGACCGTCTTGACCTGACCGACCGGCTGATAGGTCGAGGAAACCAGCATATCCTCGTCGCTGCCCCAGACCTCTTCCTGGGCCTGGTTGTGGAACAGCGCCATTTCATAGGGGTGGCAACCCAGCACGCCATACATCCACCCGGTTGACAT
>WBZX01002865.1_pt1 | contig 11390 bp, 9 predicted proteins | sample 5204211 | NCBI WGS metagenome assembly WBZX01 (sample SAMN12344362, study PRJNA552823) | activated sludge metagenome | biome: Activated sludge suspended growth; feature: Nitrification reactor; material: Wastewater; isolation source: activated sludge from nitrification reactor of wastewater treatment...
GGGCAAGGCGCTCGGGCAGACGGTGGTGGTGGACAACAAGCCTGGTGCGGGGGGCACCATCGGTGGGCTCGACGTGGTGCGTGCCGCACCAGATGGCTACACGCTGATGCTGTCCAACAGCACGCCTACCTCGATCGGGCCGTTCACGGTGCCCAAGCCGCCCTATGACCCGGTCAAGCAGTTCACCCACGTGGGCATGCTGGGCGTCGCGCCGGTGCTGCTGATGTCCAACCCCAAGACGGGCCCGGCCAGCCTGAAGGACCTTCCCAAGGCGGCCGCCGCGCCCGGCTATTCCTTCGGCTCCGGCGGGCCGGGGTCGATCGGCCACATCGTGGGCGAGATGACCAAGGACGCGATGAAGATCCAGATGACGCACATCCCCTACAAGGGCGGTGCGCCGATGACCACCGACCTGATCGCCGGCCAGATCCCCGTCGGCATCGACGTCATCACGGCCTTCGTGCCCATGGTCAAGGCCGGCCAGATCAAGGCGCTGGCCGTCACCACCCGCACCCGGTCGCCGCTGCTGCCGGACGTGCCGACCGTGGTGGAACTGGGCCTGCCGCAACTGGTGGCCGAGAACTACTTCGGCGTCAGCGGCCCGGCCGGCCTGCCCAAGGAGGTGACCGACAAGCTCGGCGCCGCCGTGGCCGCGGTGGTGGCCGATCCCGCCATCGTCAAGCGCTTCGAGGAACTGGGCATCACCACCGTGAAGATGGGCAGCGCCGAGTTCTCTGCCTTCGTGGCCAAGCAGGTGGCCGACTGGCAGCCCGCCATCAAGGCGGCCGACCTCAAATAGGGTTAGCCCGGATCAGGGTGGATACGGACGTGTATACACTTTGATCGACGTCGCCGCGGAGCCCGACGCACGCCAGGTGCGTCGGTCGCGACATCCGCTCCCCACAGAGCCCGCCGTGGTGGGGGGATCGTGCCGGCCAGGCTGGTGGCCCTGCCACCGACCGGCTGGCGCAGTCCCCCTGCGTGCGAGGTCCCCATGGACGCCTACCTGCTGGACTGGCTCAACCTGCTGTTGCGGTGGGCCCATGTGGTCACGGCGATCGCCTGGATCGGCGCGTCGTTCTACTTCGTCCTGCTCGACAACAGCCTGACGCCGCCCGAGGGCGAGGACCTCAAGGCCAAGGGCGTCGACGGCGAACTGTGGGCGGTCCACGGGGGCGGCTTCTATCACTCCCAGAAGTACATGGTCGCGCCGCGCTGGCGCGCGCTGCCGGACAACCTGCACTGGAGCTACTGGGAGAGCTACAGCACCTGGCTCACCGGCTTCGCGCTGTTCACGGCGCTCTATCTCTTCAATGCCGGCACCTTCCTGGTCGACAAGACCGTGTTCGACTGGTCGCCGGCGGCCGCCGTGGCGTCGGCGCTCGGCTTCCTGGCGGCGTTCTGGGTCGTCTACGACGGGATCTGCCGCGTCTTCGGGCGCCGGCCGCGCGGCGACCTGATCGTCGGTGCGCTGGTGTTCGGATTCGTCGTGTTCGCGTCCTGGCTGGCCTGCCAGCTGTTCGCGGGCCGCGCCGCGTTCCTGCTGGTGGGCGCGATGCTGGCCACGGCGATGAGTGCCAACGTGTTCTTCTGGATCATTCCCGGCCAGCGCACGGTGGTGGCGCAACTGCGCGCCGGGCAGCCGGTGGACCCGGTGCACGGCCAGCGCGGCAAGCAGCGCAGCGTGCACAACACGTACTTCACGCTGCCGGTCATCGTGGCGATGCTGTCCAACCACTACGGCTGGCTCACCACGGGCCCGAACAACTGGCTGGTGCTGGTGCTGCTGATGCTGGCCGGCGCGCTGATCCGCCACAGCTTCGTGGCCCGCCACAAGGCGCATGTGCAGGGCCGTCGCACGCCGTGGGAGCATGCCGTCGTGGGCACGCTGGTGCTGGTGGGCCTGGCGCTGTGGATGGCGCCGCCGCCACCGAGCGCGCAGGCCCGCGCCGCTGCAACGCAGCCCGCCACCACGGCCCAGGTGCAAGCCGTGGTGCAGCAGCGCTGCGTGATGTGCCACAACGCCCAGCTCGCGCAGAAGAACGTGGCGCTGCATACCCCCGAGCTGCTCAAGCAGCACGCGCAGGCGGTGTACCAGCAGGTGGCGGTGCTGCGGCTGATGCCGCTGAACAACGCGACGCAGATCACCGACGAAGAGCGCGCGCTCGTCAAGCGATGGTTCGAGGGTGGCGCGCACGGCCAGTAGCCGCCCCGACCGACTACAAGGAGACCCCATGGACGCGACGACGACCACCCACCCGGTGGACGAGAGACTGCCTGCGCCGCGGCTTGCCGCGCTGGGCCTCCAGCATGTGCTGGTGATGTATGCCGGCGCCATCGCGGTGCCGCTGATCGTGGGGCGGGCGCTCAAGCTCACGCCGGAACAGGTGGCTTTGCTGATCAGCGCCGACCTGTTCTGCTGCGGACTGGTCACGCTGATCCAGTCGCTGGGCGTCACCCGATGGTTCGGCATCCGGCTGCCCGTGATGATGGGCGTGACCTTTGCCGCAGTGGGACCGATGGTGGCGTTTGCCAATGCCATGCCGGGCGTGGACGGCGCGCGCGCCATCTTCGGCGCCATCATCGGCGCCGGCGTCATCTCCATCCTCATTGCGCCCGTGGTCAGCAAGCTGCTGCGCTTCTTCCCGCCGGTGGTCACCGGCACCATCATCGCCATCATCGGCATCAGCCTCATGAGAGTGGGTGTGGGCTGGGCCATGGGCGGCCCGGCGCCCCTGGCGCAGAGCGTCGACGTGCCGAAACTGGTGGCCATGGTCGACGGTGCCAAGGCGGCGGCCGCAGCGGCATCGGCGTCGGCGCCGCCGGGAGCCGTGGCCCCGCCGATGCGTCTGTCGGGGCCGGTACCGATGGTCGACAACCCGGGCTACGGCGCCCTCGACAACATGGCAGTGGCTGCTGCCGTGCTGGTCTTCATCCTCCTGCTCGTCAAGTACGCCAGGGGTTTCATCGCCAACATCTCGGTGCTGCTGGGCATCGTGGGCGGTTGCATGGTCGCCGCGGCGATGGGCAAGATGCACTTCGACAAGGTCGCCAAGGCCGGCTGGTTCGAGTTCGTCACCCCCTTTGCCTTCGGCATGCCCACCTTCGACATCGTGATGATCCTGACGATGACGCTGGTGATGATCGTCGTCATGATCGAGAGCACCGGAATGTTCCTTGCTCTGTCGGACATCACCGGCCGTCGCATCGGGCAGGCCGAACTGGCCGCGGGTCTGCGCACAGATGGCGTGGGCACGCTGATCGGCGGCATCTTCAACACATTCCCCTATACCAGCTTCAGCCAGAACGTGGGCCTGGTGGGCGTGACGGGCGTCAAGAGCCGCTGGGTCTGCGTGGCCGGCGGCGCGATCATGATCGTGCTGGGCATGCTGCCCAAGATGGCGGCGTTCGTCGAGTCGATTCCGACCTTCGTGCTGGGCGGCGCAGGGCTGGTGATGTTCGGCATGGTCGCCGCCACCGGCATCCGCATCCTGTCGACGGTGGACTTCAAGAGCAACCGCCACAACCTGTACATCGTGGCCCTGTCGATCGGCTTCGGGCTGATTCCGCTGGTGGCCCCGCGCTGGACCCAGCAGATGGCCCATGGCCTGCATCCGCTGCTGGAGTCGGGCATCCTTCTGACGGCCGTGGCCGCGGTGGTGCTCAACCTCTTCTTCAACGGTGCAAAGGGCGACATGGCCGGAGCCGTCGAGGCTGCCCGGACCGCTGAGGCGCACTGACAACCATGCAGGGCAGCACCGAGGCCGAAGTCCGGCGCGACCTGGCCGCCGCCTATCGGCTGGCGGCGCGCCGGGGCTGGGACGACATCGTCTGGACGCACCTGTCCGCGTCGGTGCCGGGCGAGCCCGGTGCCTACCTGATCAACCGCTTCGGCCTTCGATTTGCCGAGGTGCGGCCCGACAACCTGGTCAAGGTCGACGTGTCCGGCCGTGTCGTCGACGGCTCGGACGCGCCGGTCAATCCGAGCGGCTTCGCCATCCACGGCGCGGTGCATGCCGCGCGGCCGGACGCGATGTGCGTCATTCACCTGCACACGCTTTGGGGCCAGGCGCTGGCGGCCTTGCCGCCGGTGCCGGGTGGCCTGCTGCCGTGCTCGCAGCCGGCGATTCGTCTGTGGCGCCGGATCGGCCACCATGCCTATGAAGGTCTGGCCTTCGACGCCGAAGAGCGCGCGCGGCTGGTGGCGGCCCTGGGCACGCTCGACGGGCTGATCCTGCTCAACCACGGCACGCTCACCGTGGGCCGCGACGTGGGCGAGGCCTTCGTGCTGATGCACCTGCTGGAGCGTGCGGCGCAGGTGCAGCTCGCGGCGATGGCGGCGGGCAGCGTGAACTGCGTGGACGACGACGTGGCCGAGCGCACCCAGCGCCAGTGGATCGGCGACGGCCGTGTGCCCGAGGGCCGGGACGAGTGGCCGGCACTGCTACGCTCGCTGGACGACTGAGCCGCTTTTCGGCCCGACACCTCCAACGCACCGGAGCCCAGCCATGCCCACCATCCGCGTCGAACTCTTCGAAGGCCGCACGCCCGAACAGAAGGCCGCCCTGGCGCGCGAGATCACCGACGCCTGCGTGCGCGTGCTTGGCGGCAGCGCGGGCGGCGTGGACGTGGTCTTCCACGACATCCGGCGTCATGACTGGGCGACCGGCGGCGTGCTCTGGAGCGACGTGCCGCCGGCGCCGCCGCGCGCCGGCTGACACCGTGCGGCGCGTGACGCCGCAGCAGGTTCAGGCGGCCTCGGCCGGCGTGGTCGGCGCCTGCGGTGACGGCGCGTCGGCGTCGGGTCCCGCGGCGTGCAGCACCACGGTATTGCGCCCGGCGCCCTTGGCCTGATACAGCGCCGCGTCGGCATGCGCCAGCAGCGCACCGGCCTGCAGGGCGCCGTTGTCCACCGCGGCGCCGATGCTGACGGTATAGGCGATCGCGTGCGTCGTGCCGCCCACCATCGGCGTGCCGGCGATCGCGGCGCGCATGCGCTCGGCCACTCCGCGGGCCACGTCGGCGCCGGCGCCGGGCAACACCGCCAGGAACTCCTCGCCGCCCAGGCGGCCGAGCCGGTCGCGGTCGCGCAGGCCACCGCCGAGCACGCGCGCCAGATGACGAAGCACGTCGTCGCCGGCGGCATGGCCCCAGGTGTCGTTGATGCGCTTGAAGTGGTCCACGTCGATCATCAGCACCGCCACCTCGGCGCGGTCGCGCCGGGCCTGGGTCAGCGCGTCGTCGAGGAAAGCGAGCGTGGCGCGCCGGTTGGCAAGGCCGGTGAGTTCGTCGGTGGAGGCCAGCTGCTGAAGCCGCCGCGCCTGCAGCACCTTGCGCACCGCGAAGGCCACCATCACTCCGAGCAGCACCACGAACAGCGCCAGCGCCACGGCCTGGGTCTGGCGCAGCTTCAGTTCCTGCTCGTGCAGCTGGCGCAGGGTCGCCAGGTCCTCGCCGTCGCGGTCGCGGTTGAACTGCTGCCGCAGCCTGGCCGACTGGTCGGACTGTCGCTGCCGCGCGAGGCCCTCATCGATCACGATGGCCTGCTCCAGCTCCCGGTAGGCCTCGGCCCATCGGCCCAGCGAGCCCAGCGCCTGGCCCCGCGCCCGGCCGTAGATGGCCTGCATGTGCAGGTCGCCTCGATCGCGCACGCGCCGGTCCACCGTGTCCAGCAGCACGACCGCCTCGCCCGGGCGGCCTGCGCCGGCCAGCGCCTGGGCCCGGGTGATCACCTGCGACTCGTACTGGCGCGGGTCGGCGGCCCCATCGAGCAGCCTCATTGCCGTGTCGGTGTGAGGGAGGGCCTCCTTCGGCCGGTTCAGCCTGAGAAGAGACGTCGCCAGGCCGTTCTCGGCGTAGGCCATGCCACCGCGGTCGGCCAGCTTTTCGCTCAGTTGCAACGCTTCCAGGAACGCGGCCTGCGCGTCGTCCCATTTCCGCTGCTCCTGGTAGGCCTGCGCCAGCCCGAAGGCGAATATCGACTCGTCGTAGGTGGCTCCGCGCGCCCGTGCACCGGACTGCAGCAGCTTCAACAGTCGCAGCGATTCGTCGGTGTCACCGATGCGCTTGTAGTGGCCCGCCAGGTGAAAGCGGCACAGGTCGCGGTCGGCGTCGGAGCCGGCGTGGCCGAGCACCTCGCAGGCGGAGAGCAGGTCGGCCTGGCCGCGCTGCAAATCTCCGCTGCGCGAACGGTGGACGCCGCGCTCCAGGCGAACCAGCGCCCGGGGCACCTCAAGCTCGGGTGCGCTCGTCTGCACCATCAGCAATTCGAACTCGGTTCGCGCCGGCTCCACGTGCCCCAGCTCGACCAGCATGCCGGCGCGACAGGCCCTCAGGCGCAACCACCAGGGTCTCGCGTCGCCCGGCGGGCCGTCGGCCGAGGTGCCTGCCGCGGCCAGACCGGCGTCCGCGACGGCGAGCGCCTGCACCGCGTCCGAGTCGCCCAGGATGCGGCATTCGGCCTCGTCGGCGGCCAGGCGCTCGTCCAGCCGGCCGGCGGCGATGGCTTCGGCGCGCAACGGGGCCAGCATGACCAGACCGCGCTGGGGTGCCACGGCTGCCGATTCCCGGGCCTGGCGCAGCCGGTCGGTCAGGGCGCCCGCGGCCCAGGCTTGCGCCCCCAGCACCAGCAAGCTCAGGACGACGGCGGAACGAAGCATGTGAGCCACTGTGAGACTCTATCGGCTCGCACCCGCGCCGCCTTGAGCTTCCACCCAGATGAAGGCCCGCGGCCGACTCCGGACATTCCCGGGGATACCGGGCGACCGGGCCCCGTGGGAGCCCCTGGCCTGCGCCTAGGCCGGCCGCTCCCACCAGGCACCGTCAAGGGCGGCGCGCAGGTGTTCGATGAACGCGCTCACCTTGCCCGGCACCAGCTTGGGCGACGGGAACACGGCATGGATCTCCTGCGTCGGCAGCGCAAAGCGTTCCAGGATCGGCAGGATCGTGGCGTCGGCCACCGACTCGCGCGCCACGTAACAGGGCAGGATGGCCACGCCCAGGCCCTCGCGGGCGGCCGCCAGCACGGCCGACAGGTTGTTCGACCGCAGGGGGCCACGCACCGGCACCACCTGCTCGGCACCGTCGGGGCCGGTGAGCATCCAGCGGTCGTCGCCCTGCACGGTGCTGTAGATCAGGCAGGCGTGCTGCGCCAGGTCGGACGGCTGCTTCGGCGTGCCCTTCGCCTTGAGGTAGGACGGCGCAGCCGCCATCACCCACGGGTTACGGCCGAGCCAGCGCGCGCCGAGCGTTGAGTCGGCCAGGCGGCCCATGCGCACCGCCAGGTCCACGCCCTGCTCGACCATGTTCACGTAGCGGTCCTCGAAGCTCAGGTCGACGGTGAGGCTGGGATGCTCGCGCATGTAGCGCATGGCCAGCGGCACCAGCACGCGCCGGCCGAACGCCACCGACGTGCTGATGCGCAGCGTGCCGCCGACGCCCGCCTGCATCAGCGTGGCCAGGTTGTCGGCGGCCTCGATCTCGCTGGCGATGGCCTTGCAGCGGTCGTAGTACAGCGCGCCCACCTCGGTGGGGCTGACGCCGCGCGTGGTGCGGTGCAGCAACCGGGCCCCCAGCCGCTGCTCCATGGCCGCCACGGCCTTGGTCGCGGTGGGCTGCGTGATGCCGAACTCGGCCGCCGCCTTGCTGAAGCTGCCGGACTCGACGATGCGGGCGAACAGGGCGACGGCGGTGACTCGGTCCATGGCCCGATCCTAGCCAGTTATTCCGCCACGGAATAGCAAACATGCCCGTGCTGGCATTCACGCCCCGGCCCGCGCGCCCCAGGATCGCGACCATTCGAAACCGAGACCCAGGAGACCGAGATGGCAAAGATGAAGGCCGCCATGGCCGCCGTGCTGGTGATGGAGAAGGAAGGCGTGACCCAGGCCTTCGGCGTGCCCGGTGCCGCGATCAATCCGCTGTACGCCCAGCTGCGCGAGCGCCAGGGCATCGCGCACATCCTGGCCCGGCACGTCGAAGCCGCCAGCCACATGGCCGAGGGCTACACCCGTGCCAAGGCCGGCAACATCGGCGTGTGCATCGGCACGTCGGGCCCGGCAGGCACCGACATGGTCACCGGCCTGTACTCGGCGCAGGCCGACAGCATCCCCATCCTGTGCATCACCGGCCAGGCGCCGCGTGCCCGCCTGCACAAGGAGGACTTCCAGGCGGTCGACATCGCCTCGATCGTCAAGCCCGTCACCAAGTGGGCCACCACCGTGATGGAGCCGGCGCAGGTGCCGCGTGCGTTCCAGCAGGCCTTCCACCTGATGCGCTCCGGCCGCCCCGGCCCGGTGCTGATCGACCTGCCGTTCGACGTGCAGATGGCCGAGATCGAGTTCGACATCGACACCTATGAGCCGCTGCCGGTGTACAAGCCCGCGGCCACGCGCAAGCAGATCGACAAGGCCCTGGACATGCTGGCCCAGGCCGAGCGCCCGCTGATCGTTGCCGGCGGCGGCATCATCAACGCCGACGCGTCCGATCTGCTGGTGGAGTTCGCCGAGCTGACGGGCATCCCCGTGATCCCGACGCTCATGGGCTGGGGCGCCATTCCGGACGACCACCCGCTGATGGCCGGCATGTGCGGCCTGCAGACCAGCCACCGCTACGGCAACGCGACCATGCTGGCCAGCGACTTCGTGCTGGGCATCGGCAACCGCTGGGCCAACCGCCACACCGGCAGCCCCGAGGTCTACTGCAAGGGCCGCAAGTTCATCCACGTCGACATCGAGCCGACGCAGATCGGCCGCGTGTTCGCGCCCGACTACGGCATCGTGTCGGACGCCAAGGCTGCGCTGGAGCAGTTCGTCCAGGCCGCGCGCGAGCGCAAGGCCGCCGGCACGCTGCCCGACGTGGGCGAGTGGGCCGGCCGCTGCGCCGAGCGCAAGCGCCTGATGCATCGCAAGACCCACTTCGAGCACACGCCGATCAAGCCCCAGCGCGTGTACGAGGAGATGAACCACGCCTTCGGCCGCGACACGGTGTACGTGACCACCATCGGCCTGAGCCAGATCGCCGGCGCGCAGTTCCTCAACGTGTACGGCCCGCGCCAGTGGATCAACTGCGGCCAGGCCGGCCCGCTGGGCTGGACGATCCCCGCCGCGCTGGGCGTGGCCGCGGCCGACCCGACCAAGACCGTGGTCGGCCTGTCGGGCGACTACGACTTCCAGTTCCTGATCGAGGAGCTGGCGGTGGGCGCGCAGTTCCGCCTGCCCTACGTGCAGGTGCTGGTGAACAACAGCTACCTGGGTCTGATCCGCCAGTCGCAGCGCGGCTTCGAGATGGACTTCTGCGTGCAACTCGCCTTCGACAACCAGAACGTCACCGACCCGGCGCTGCAGGGCTACGGTGTCGACCACGCCAAGGTGGTGGAAGGCCTGGGCTGCAAGGCGCTGCGCGTGACCGACCCCGAAAAGATCCGCGACACGCTGATGCAGGCCAAGGCGATGGCGCAGGAGTTCCGCGTGCCGGTGGTGGTGGAAGTGATCCTGGAGAAGGTGACCAACATCTCCATGGGCACCGAGATCGACAAGGTGATGGAGTTCGAGGAGATCGACTGCCGCCACCCGCAAGGCAAGCAGGGCCTCGAGATGGCCGGCCTGCTGGAGTGAGTGCGATGCCCCGTTTCGCCGCCAACCTGACGATGCTCTTCACCGAGCATCCCTTTCTGGACCGGTTCGAGCATGCCGCCAAGGCCGGCTTCAAGGCGGTGGAGTTCCTGTTCCCCTACGCCTGGCCTGCCGAGGAGATCAAGGCCCGGCTCGACGCCCACGGGCTTCAGCTCGTGCTGCACAACCTGCCCGCCGGCGACTGGGACGCCGGCGAGCGCGGCATCGCCTGCCTGCCCGACCGGGTGGACGAGTTCCGCAACGGCGTGGGCCGGGCCATCGCCTATGCGAAGCAGCTCGGCGTGGGCCAGCTCAACTGCCTGGCCGGCAAGGTGCCGTCCGGCGTGCCCGAGCCCATGCTGCGCGCCACCTTCGTGTCCAACCTGCGCCATGCCGCGGCCGAGCTGAAAGCGGCCAACCTGAAGCTGCTGATCGAGCCGATCAACACGTTCGACATCCCGGGCTTCTATCTCCATCGCACGGCGCAGGCGATCTCGATCCTGGACGAGGTGGGCGCTCCCAACGCGTACCTGCAGTACGACGCGTACCACATGCAGCGCATGGAAGGCGAACTGGCCGCCACGATCGAGAAGCACCTGGCGCGCATCGCGCACATCCAGATCGCCGACAACCCGGGCCGCCACGAGCCGGGTACCGGCGAGATCGATCACGGGTTCCTGTTCCGCCACCTCGACCGCATCGGCTACGCCGGGCACGTGGGCTGCGAGTACAAGCCCGCCACCACCACCGAGGCCGGCCTGGGCTGGCTGCAGCGCTTCGCCCTCTGACGCCTCCACCGGACCGTTCCGCATGACCTCTCCACCGCAGAAGATCGGCTTCATCGGCCTGGGCATCATGGGCGCGCCCATGTGCGGCCATCTCATCGCCGCGGGCCACCAGCTGTTCGTGCACACGCGCAGCAAGGTGCCCGCCGCCATCGCCGGCAGCGGCGCCACGCTGTGCACCACCGCGCGTGGCGTGGCCGAGAGGGCCGACGTGGTGTTCCTGATGCTGCCCGACACGCCCGACGTGGAACGCGTGCTGTTCGCCGAGCAGGGCGTGGCCTCAGGCCTCGTGGGCGGCAAGGTGGTGGTGGACATGAGCTCCATCTCGCCGATCGCCACCAAGGACTTCGCCGCGCGCGTGCGCGCCACGGGTGCGGACTACGTGGACGCGCCGGTGTCCGGCGGCGAGGTGGGCGCGAAGAACGCCACGCTGTCGATCATGGCCGGCGGCGAGCCCGCCACGTTCGAGCGCGTGAAGCCGCTGTTCGAGCGCATGGGCAAGAACATCACGCTGGTGGGCGGCGTGGGCGACGGCCAGACGGCCAAGGTGGCCAACCAGATCATCGTGGCGCTGAACATCGAGGCCGTGGCCGAGGCGCTGGTGTTCGCCGCGAAAGCCGGCGCCGACCCGGCGCGCGTGCGCCAGGCGCTGATGGGCGGCTTTGCGTCGTCGCGCATCCTCGAGGTGCATGGCGAGCGCATGATCAAGCGCACCTTCGACCCGGGCTTCCGGATCGAGCTGCACCAGAAGGACCTGAACCTGGCGCTGGCCAGCGCGCGCGCTCTGGGCGTGTCGCTGCCCAACACCGCCACCGCGCAGGAGCTGTTCAACGCCTGCTCGGCGGCCGGCGGCAAGTCCTGGGACCACTCGGCCATGGTGCGAGCGCTGGAGAAGCTGGCGTCGTTCGAGATCGGCGGCTGAAGGGCTCGGTCGCTGGGGCTGCCGCTGGCGGTCTCGGTCTGTGCGTTCTCTGCCAGGGCCTTGCTGGCGCTT
>WBZX01002866.1_pt1 | contig 11390 bp, 8 predicted proteins | sample 5204211 | NCBI WGS metagenome assembly WBZX01 (sample SAMN12344362, study PRJNA552823) | activated sludge metagenome | biome: Activated sludge suspended growth; feature: Nitrification reactor; material: Wastewater; isolation source: activated sludge from nitrification reactor of wastewater treatment...
TTGAATAGACGCGACGCTTGCGGTCCCCAGACGAAACGACGATGGCGACGCCCCTGCGTCGCAGTCCATACCTCCTCGCGCGGTCTTTGCACGACGCCCCCCGTTTCAGAGTAGAAATCGACGAGCGGCGCGCTGGACGGATTTCGCACGGGCCATCCGGTCCCGCGCCCGCGCACGATACACCCGGACAAGCCCCCCGGTCCACCACCGCCGCAACGATCCTCCCACCCCCGGCTCGAGCGCGCGCCGGGGAGCCGGCAAGAATGGCCGGGAGCCAGGATGGACGCCAAAAGGAAAATGGCGCCGGGGATGGTGTATAGAGGTCGTGTTCGGAAGGAGGCACGCGTGCTGGGAGAGATGGTGTCCGGTGAGAGGCTCGCCCCGACGAGGGGGCTCGCGCCGCTCGTGTTGCTGGCAGCGGCGTTGGGATGCACCAAGATCCTGCCCCCGCTCACCCCACCGGAGGCGGGCGGCGCCCCCTGGCGCGAGATGGTGTCGCAGCACATCGTCCTGCGCACGGATCGGGACGAGGCGGACGCGCGGGAGGCGCTCGTCGATCTGGAGCAGACCTACGTCGCCCTCCACGACATCGGGTTCCCGCAGCTCGACGTGAAGGGGAGCCGCATCGTCGTCATCCACTTCGACAGGCAGCGCGACTTCGAGAAATTCGAGCCGGCAAACATGGCCGGTATCTTCCACTCCCGCCTCCCGAACGACCTCCACCGCGAGCCGACCATGGTCGTGTGGGGCAAGCTCGACGCCGGCGCGCGCGTGACGCTCCAGCACGAGCTGACCCACTTGTTCGCGCGGGCGAGCCTCGGGCCGATGCCTGTGTGGTTCAACGAGGGCCTCGCGCAGTACTACGAGACGCTCGCCGTGGAGGACGGCTTCGCCTACGTCGGCCGGCCGCTGCTCACGAAGCGCGCGTGGGCGAGCTCCAACTGGAAGACGATGCGCCAGGGCGCCTTCATGACGGTGTACGTCCCCATCGGCTACGTCCCGGAGGTCGAGAAGCTGACGGCGATGGATCCCGCGGCGTTCTACGTGTGGACCGACAGGGGCCGGCAGCCGCTCGACGACGAGATCAAGCACCAGACTGGCAATTACGTCGGCGCCTTCGGCCTCGCCCACCTCATCCTCCAGGACCCGAAGTACCAGCCTCGCTTCGACAAGCTCATGGAGCTCGTGGGCCAGAGCACGCCCTTCGCGGACGCCTGGGGCACGGCTTTCCAGGGCGTGGACGCGGGGGGCCTCGAGACGGACTACAGGCAACACCTGCTCAACAAGTTCGAGACGATGGTGCTGCGGACGCCGTACGCGCTCCCCGCGGTCAAGGCCGACGCCGAGCGGACGATGGACCCCGCGGAGGTGCACCTCCTCTGGGCCCGTCTCCGCCCGTGGCACGGCGCGGATCTGCCGGTCGCCAAGGCCGATGTCGACACCGCCAAGGAGATGTCGCCGGCCTCTCCCGAGGTGCTCTACGTGAGCGCCGAGCTCCACCTCGCGCTCGGCGAGCTGGACAAGGCCGTCGCCGAGATGGACGCCGCCCTCACGGCGCGGCCGGACGACGAGCGGTTCCTCGTCGCGGGGCTCGCCGTGGCGCAGGCCGCCGCCCTGAACAAGGACCCTTCCGCCCGCGTGCTCACCGGCAAGGGAAAGGCCATGATCGACAGGCTCTCGAAGGTGGCCTCTTCCGGCGACGCCCTCGACTTCCTGGCGCGCTACCACGAGGCGCAGGGCGCGCACGACGACGCCCTCGCCTTCGCGAAGCGCGCTGTGAAATCCGACGCCACGTGCGTCCGGTGTTATGCCACGCTCGGAGAGGTCCTCTTCGCCCGCAAGGACTACGCGGCGGCGCTCCGCGCGACCGACGTGGCGCTGAGCCTGCTGCCGGACGGCGCCCGCGACGAAGCTCTGGAAGCGCAGCGCCGGGCGCAGCTCGAAGCGACGAAGAGAGCGCCGCCTCCCCAGCCGGCCCCGCCGCCCGACTCCCCCTCTCCACAGGCCCCCTCGCCCGCCCCCGCCCCGACGAAATAGGGGCGCCCGGCGGACAGCGCCCGCCTCTCCCTCAGATACCGAATCGGCCCGCGTCGCCGCGCGTGAACATCACCTGATCGGTGCTCTTCCCGTCCGGGATGAAGAAGTGCCGGCACGCGATGCGCGCGTAGATCGACGACGCGAACGCGCCGCAGGACCCGATCGCGGCGCCCATGAACATGAGCCCCAGCCCGAGGTCGCGCCCGACCGAGAAGACGCCGAGCAGGACGCCGATGAACGCGAACATGCCAAACGCCCCGACCTCGCGGATCGTGTTGAGGATGCTGAGCTGGTAGATCTGGATCTGGGAGCGATAGGCTGTTTGCAGCAGGCTCCCGCGCCGATAGACGCCAATCTGGTTGCCCCAGAAGACCACCTGGAGCCGGTGCATCCGCCTCCAGATCTCCCCCGCTCCGAACAGCACAGCGCCGAGGAAGCAGCCCCCCGGGAGGTAGAGCTGCTCGAGCTCGCGGAACCCGTATTTCTGGATCCCGATGCACGAGCCGAGGAGCCCCAGCACCCCGCCGATCGCGAGCGAGCCCGGCGTGAAGGCGAAGGTCTCCGTGAGGCGCCCTTCCGCGGGCACTCCGTCGAGCGTGGGTGGGAATTGCGAGGGAGGATAGGCGCCCGGCTGCATCGTCGTTCTCCGTGGGGACAGGCCCCTCCCCTACCAGACTCGGGCCCGCGCGCACAACGCCGCAGACAGCAGAGCAGGGGGCAGGCCAGGCGCCTCGTCGACCCACCGGCCCCCCCAGCGCCTGTCTCCGTGCCCCCCACCACGCCGCCTGGAGCCCCTACTTCTTGGGGTTCGCCTTCAGCCACTCCATGGTCCGCGCGATCCCCTCTTTCGTCGGGACGAGCGGCTTCCAGCCGAGCGACTTCAGCTTGGAGTTGTCGAAGCGGTTGCCCTTCCACGAGGCCGCCGTTCGATAGGGCGTGAGGATGGCCGGGAGCTGCCCCTTCGACGTCTTCGAATACCAGCTCACGGCCCGCGAGAGGAGCTGTGCCGCCCCGTACGGGACGGGGATCGCCGGCACGTCGCGGACGTACTTCTTGTATTCCCGGAGGTACTCCGTGCAGGTCGGCAGGTCGTCGTCCACCACGTTGTAGACGTCGCCGTCCTTGCCATTCTCGCCCGCGGCGAGGATCGCGTCGGCGCAGTTCTCCACGTACGTGAGCGGCAGCCTGTTGTGCAGCCCCATGTTGAGGAAGACCCCGAACACATCGAGCCCCACGCGGCTCGACATGGCGTTTCCTCCCGGGCCGTAGATGACGCCGGGCCGGACGATCACGAGAGAGAGGCCGAGCTTCGGCTCGTATTCGCGGAAGATTCGCTCCTGCCGGAGCTTGGTCTGCGAGTAGACGTCGCGCTGCTCGATGTGCGCCTCCAGGGGAGTGTCCTCGTCGACCATCGCCCCGCGCGGCAGCTCCGCCACGCCGTAGACTCCGAACGACGACACGACGACGACCCGGGGCGGCGCGTGCCCCTCGGCCTTTCGCTGCGCGATCGCCTCGAGGAGGTTCTTCGACGCGACGACGGTGCCCATGTACATGTCCGCCGGAGAGCCCGCCATCGCCGCGGCGAGGTGGTAGACGAGAGTCACCCCTTCGAGCGCGGGCTTGATGTCCGCCGCGGAGGCAAGACCGGTGTTGCGCACCTCGACGACGGCCCCTTCGTGCGCCCTCGCGAGCGCTTCGAGCTTGGCTTTGCTCGCGCCGGGCCGGACGAGACAGGCCACGTGCTTCACGCCGCGGGCGAGGAGGTGCTTGACGAGCGTGCTGCCCAGAAAGCCGTTGGCGCCGGTGACGAGGATCACTTGGCACCTCCCTGCGCGCCCTGCGGCAGCTGCCGGAAGATCTCGTCGAGCCAGGCCGACACGCGGAGGATGTCGTCGTAGGGGATCGGCACCGCCGTGTTGTGCAAGATGCTCTCGTAGTAGCTGCGGATGAGGTGGTTGAGGCCGCTGAAGAAGTGGAACTCGCTCTTCGCGAAGCGGGCGACGTTGCGCGCGCCCTCCTTGAGGAACCGGGCGCCGTGCTGGAAGGCGGGGACGACGCGGCCGATCGCGCTCGGGAGCGTGGCGTCGGGGTCGAGCGTGACCGTGCGAGACACGAAGTCGGCGTGGGCGGTGGCCTTGGTGCCGTACACGCGGACGAAGTGGCCCACCGGCTTCACGTGCGAGGTGAAGGTGCCGTAAAAGGTCGTCCGCTCGCCGGCGACGACGACACGGAGCTCGTCGAGAAAGTCGTCGCGCGCGTCCCCGAAGCGCTCTGGACGAAGCTTGTTGCCGACGGCGAGGATCCTGGGCGAGGCGTCGGGGACGAACTCCAGCGCCTTGTTGAGCAGGTGATCGATGTTGTTGTGGAGGAGCTTGCCGGGGAGCCCGTGCACCCAGTGGCGCCCGTCCCCCATCAGCACCTTTCCGAAGGGCCCGCCGAGCCCGTAGCCGAAGAAGGCCTCGACGTGCACGATGTCGCCGAGCACGCCGCGCGCCCGCAGATCGCGCAGCTCCAGGGCCGGGGGATCGAAGTAGTACGTGTACCCGATGGTCAGCTTGCGATCGTGGGCCACCGCGTAGTCGACGAGCTGCTTCGAGTCCGCGTGATTGAGGGTCAGCGGCTTCTCCACGTAGACGTGGGCGCCGGCGTCGATGGCGGCGCGCGCGAGGGCGAGGTGCGATCCCGGGGGCGTCGTGATGTGGACGACGTCGGGCCGCTCGACCTGGAGCAGGCGCGCGAAATCGTCGTAAAACGCAGGGATCCCGTACCGCACGCTCATCTGCTCGGCCATCAGCCCCTCGCGATCGCAGACGGCGATCACGCGGCCGAGCTCCGGCATCTTGGAGATCTCTTCGAACTGTCCGTCGGCGATCTTCCCGCAGCCGACGATGGCGATCTTGAGCGACATGAATGCGACCTAAACGCGGCCTCGAACGTCAGGCCTGGATGGGGGGTCCCGCCGCAGGCGGAGGGAAGGGCGAAGCTCTTCCCTGGGATGGGGTGTCCCGCCGCAGGCGGGGGGAAGGGCGAAGCTCTTCCCACTTCTACGAAAGGCGCTCCGCGCTGTCATCCGCCGTTTTTTCGGGCCCGGACATTTCGTGGGTCGTGATACTCTCCGCGGTCCGCCTGAGCCGGCCAGGAACGCGTGAAGGTACTCTGGGTCAAAAGCGAGCTTCTTCACCCCGTCGACAAGGGCGGGAAAATCCGCACGCTGGAGATGTTGCGCCACATGATGCGCGACCACCACGTGACCTACGTCTGCCTCGCGAGCCCCAACGACGCGCAGGCAGCCTACGAGAGCGCGCGCGAGTACTGCCACCGCCTCGTCACGTTCCCCTGGAGCGAGCCGCCCCGCTTCTCCCGCGGCTTCTACGCCGAGCTCGCCAAGAACGCCCTCGCCCCCCTCCCCTACGTGATCGAGAAGTACCGGCAGCCCCAGATGCGCGAGTGGATCGCCCGCGAGGATCGGCGCGGGAGCTACGACGTCGTCGTCTGCGACTTCCTCTCGCCGAGCGCGAACGTCCCCGACCAGCTGTCCGCGGCCACCGTCGTCTTCGAGCACAACGTCGAGACGATCCTCTGGGAGCGCACCTACAAGAACGAGAAGAACCCGGTCAAGCGGGCCTATTTCTACGCGCAATACCTCAAGATGCGCGCCTACGAGCGCAAGCTCTGCCACCACTACCAGGCCGTCGCCGCCGTCTCGACCAACGACGCGGACGCCATCCGCGACATGTTCCGCGTGAGCGACGTCTACCCGGTGCCGACGGGCGTCGACGTCGATTTCTTCTCGCCTCTTGTTGACGATGGGGCTGCGGATCGCGCAAGCGCGTCCTGCGCCCCAAACCCCCCGACGGATCCCGCGCGGCCCGGCCGCCCCGCGAAGCCCGCGCGCGAGGAGGCCGACCTCGTGTTCACCGGCTCGATGGACTGGATGCCGAACGAGGACGCGATCCTCTACTTCGCGGAGAGCATCCTCCCGCGCATCGCCGCGAGCGTCCCCGGCGTGAAGGTGACGGTCGTCGGCCGCAACCCCACCCCCAAGCTCAAGGCGCTCGCCGAGAAGGAGCCGCGCATCGTGCTCACCGGCCGCGTCGACGACGTCCGCCCGTACATCGATCGCGGCACGGTCTACATCGTCCCGCTCCGGGTCGGCGGCGGAACGCGCATCAAGATCTACGAGGCGATGGGCATGGCCCGCGCCGTCGTCTCCACGACGATCGGCGCCGAGGGCCTGCCGGTGAAGGACGGAGAGGAGATCGTCCTCGCCGACGATCCTTCGCAGTTCGCCGACGAGGTGGTGCGGCTGCTCCACGACGAGCCCGCCCGCGTGAAGATCGAAGAGGCCGCGCGCAAGGCCGTCGTGGAGCGGTTCGGGTGGGACAGGGCGACGGAAGCGCTCGTGCAAATCATGGAGCGAGCGCTCGCGAAGCACGGCAAGAAGGCCGGATCGTGATCGGGTTGGTGAGGTAGGAGGCAGAATGAAGCTGTCGGTCTTGGGGCTCGGCTACGTCGGTTGCGTCTCGGCAGCGTGCTTCGCGAAGCGAGGGCACGAGGTCGTCGGCGCCGACGTGAGCCAGGTGAAGGTGGACATCATCAACGGCGGCAAGAGCCCCATCGTCGAGCCGGGCATCGAGGAGCTCATCTCCGAGGCCGTCGCCGCGGGCAGGCTCCGGGCCACCACGGACGCGGGCGAGGCGGTGATGCAGACGGACATCTCGCTCGTCTGCGTCGGCACGCCCGGACAGCACAACGGGAGCCTCGATCTCACGTACATCAAGCGCGTCTGCCAGCAGATCGGCGCCGCGATCGAGAAGAAGTCGACGCGCCACGTCGTCGCGATGCGCTCGACGATGCTCCCCGGGACGATCCAGGACGTCGTCATCCCGACGCTCCAGGTCTACTCCGGCAAGCAGGCGGGCAAGGACTTCGGCGTCGTCATCAACCCCGAGTTCCTCCGCGAGGGGACCTCGATCTACGACTTCGATCACCCGCCGTTCACGCTCCTCGGCGCGGACGACGAGGAGACCGCCGAGCAGGTGAAGCGCCTCTACGCGCACATCGACGCGCCGCTCTACGTCACGCGCGTGAAGGAGGCGGAGATGGTCAAGTACGCGTGCAACGCCTTCCACGCGGCGAAGATCGTCTTCGCGAACGAGATCGGAAACCTCTGCAAGAAGCTCGGCGTCGACAGCCACCCCGTGATGGAGGTGTTCTGCAAGGACACCAAGCTCAACCTGTCGCCGTACTACCTCAAGCCCGGCTTCGCCTACGGCGGGTCGTGCCTGCCCAAGGATCTCCGGGCGATCACCTACAAGGCGCGCACCGTCGACGTCGAGATGCCGCTCCTCAACTCGCTCAACGTCTCGAACCACCAGCAGGTGGCGAACGCCGCGAACATGATCCTCCGCACCGGCAAGAAGCACGTCGGCATGCTCGGGATGAGCTTCAAGAGCGGCACGGACGACCTCCGCGAGAGCCCGATCGTCACGCTGATCGAGACGCTGCTCGGCAAGGGCATCCGCCTCTCGATCTACGATCGCGACGTCGAGCTGGCGCGCCTCTTCGGCGCCAACAAGGACTACATCGAGCGCGAGATCCCGCACATCTCGTCGCTGATGAAGCCGACGCTCGCGGAGGTCATCGCCACGTCCGAGGTGATCGTCGTCGGCAAGAAGGAAGAGGAGTACCGCGCCGCGCTCGCCGGCGTCGGCCCCGACGTGAAGGTCGTCGACCTCGTCCGCCTGGGCGGCCCCGTCGAGTCGCTCCGCGGCTACGACGGCATCTGCTGGTAGGCGCGGCGCTCTCTCGCCTCCCCGGCGCGGCAGGCCCGGAAAAAATGCTGCCGGCGCCGCTCTCCTGAAAAAATCCCACGGCCTTTTTCGAAGACCGAACTACCATGCGCGGCTGCGTCGCGGTGCGTCGCGGCCCGCAGCATTCGGAGCTCAAGGAGATCGCAATGGCCTACGGTGGCGGAAACTTTGGCGGCGGATACGGTGCACCTCCCGGCGGAGGTGGTGGCTACGGTCCGCCCCCCGGCGGCGCTCCCCCCGGCGGCGGCTGGGGCGGTGGTGCGCCGCCTCCCGGCGGCGGCTGGGGCGCGCCCCCCGGCGGCGGCTACGGATCGGCCCCCGGCGGCGCGATGATGGGCCCGATGATGGGCGGCTCGATGATGCAGTACTCGTCGAGGGAGCAGGGCACCGCGTTCCTCCTGTCGGTGTTCCTGGGCGCCTGGGGCGCCGACCGCTTCTACATGGGCCAGACGGGCCTCGGCATCGCCAAGATGCTCACCTGCGGCGGCCTCGGGATCTGGTCGGTCGTCGACGCGATCCTCATCGGCATGGGCAAGATGCGGGACAACGACGGCCTGGCGCTCGCGCGCGAGCCCGCCGCGGGCAACCCGCAGAAGAGCCAGGGCACGGCCTTCCTGCTGGCGTACTTCCTCGGCATGTTCGGCGCGGATCGCTTCTACCTCGGCCAGACGGGCCTCGGCATCGCGAAGCTCCTGACGTGCGGCGGGCTCGGCATCTGGGCCGTCGTCGACCTCATCCTCATCGGCATGGGCAAGATGAAGGACGCCGAGGGCAACTCCCTCAACTACGACATGTGACGCCCGCGGGGCCGCGGGCGCGCGAGCGCGCAGGCCCCGACTCCGCTCCCTCCCCACCGACTCCGCGGGGCGCACGACCGCGCCCCACCTTCTCCCGGATCCCCTTCTTTCGCAGGCGATCTCAGCGCGCGCGCCGCTGGCCGCGATCCGCGCTGTGCGGCCCGCGCGCGGGGCGTGACCGCACCTCTGCCGTCGCGCTCCCCGGCGCGATCGCGGCCGTGATCGGCCCCTGCTCCGCGGCCGGCGGCAACGCGCCGTCGGGGGGCGTGGGGGGCGTGGGAGGCGCCGGAAGACGGGCAGTGGACGGCGCGCGGACGAACGCCGCGAAGTCCACGGCCGGGCTTCGATCCCGGGCTCCGGCGGCCACCGGAGGGCCCGAATCGAGGGCGACCCCGCGGCCGGGCGCGGGCCCCGTCGTCGCGAACGTGAGCGCCGCGATCGCCACGAGCGCACCGAAGGCGACGCTCGCGGCGCCCCGGCGATCCAGCCTCGGGTAGATCCGCCGCGGGCTCGCCGCCGACGGCTCCGGCGCGCGGTGCTCCACCACGACGGGCGCCGGCGTCCCGTGATCACTGTGCGGCACCAGGCTCCCCACGGCGGCGGCGGAAGGATCCGAGGCCGCGACGACGCCCGGGGCGGCGCCGCTCCAGGTGGACGCAGGTGCCTTGTCGCCCGGCCCGCGCGACGACCGCCGGGAGCCCCTCTCGCGGGGCGCCTGGGGCGCCGGCGATCGCGCCGTGTCCGTCTGTGCCACCGTGACGGCCGCGCCCTGCCCCGCGGCCGGAGCGGCCTTCGCGGGCCCGTCCCAGACCGCGGCGTCCGGCATGGCCAGCGCGAACTCCGGCACCTTCGCGATCTCGGTCCAGTACGGCATCCCCTCGCGCCACACCTTCGTCTTCGGGGTGATCTCGTCCTTCGCGAGGGCGAGCCAGAGATCGCACGTCTTCATGGCCACCAGCGTCGGGCCGACGTCGACGCACCAGCCGGGGCGATCCGACAGCCACACCCCCGACGGCGGCGCCAGCTCCGCGGGCATCGTCGACGTGAGGGAGCGCCTCGTCATCTGCCGCCCCTCATTTCGCGCCAGCCGCGCACCGGCCATCGAGACCTCCGTCGGGTGGCCACCTCGCCACCTCCCGCGCCGTTACCGTGGCCGTCCGGGCCGGGCCAAGTTTTGCTTTCCGATGATCGGCGCGACCTCGCGAGGGCATCTCCGCACAGGCCCCGTTCCGCCGGATTCCGGCCGACCTCTCGCGCCGTTCTTCTGCTCCGGCGAAAAGCCCGCTACGCTGCCCGAAGGTGCTTGTCATGCTGCTTGCTCGTAGAAACGACCTCTTCGTCCGCTGCCTCTGGCTGACGCTCACGGCCCTCCTCGTGCTGTTCGCCGCCGGCTGCGGGCGTTCGACGCTCAACCCCGGCCCCGGCACGGGCGGCACCGGCGGCGGCGGGGGCGGGACCGGCGGCGCCGAGTGCGGCCCCGCCACCTGCCCGAACGGGTGCTGTACCCAGGACGGCCAGTGCAAGGACGGCAACCAGATCGACGCGTGCGGCGCGAGCGGAGACGCCTGTACGGACTGCGCGTCGCAGGGCCTCGTCTGTCAGCCCAACAGCAAGACGTGCGCGCCCGCCTGCAACTGCGGCAACCTCTTCTGCGAGCCGGACTGCGGCGAGAACCCCAAGACGTGCCCCGGGGATTGCAGCTCCTGCGTGTGCGGCAACGGCATCTGCCAGCTCGACTGCAACGAGGACACCTTCTCCTGCCCCACGGACTGCGGCTCCTCCTGCGAGTGTGGCAACGGCGTCTGCCAGCCGAACTGCGGGGAGAGCTCCGGCACCTGCCCGCAGGACTGCGGCGCCTGCCCGCCGAACACGTTCTGTGGTGACGGCAAGTGCCAGCCCGAGTGCGGCGAGGACGAGAAGGTCTGCCCCCAGGACTGCGGCAGCGTGTGCGTCTGCGGCGACGGCGTCTGTCAGCCCGGCTGCGGCGAGAACCAGAACAGCTGCCCACAGGACTGCGGGTCTTGCCAGCCCGGCTCCTTCTGCGGCGACGGCAAGTGCGACCCCAACTGCTTCGAGACCTCCGGCTCCTGCCCCCAGGACTGCGGAGGGTGCCTGTGCGGAAACGGGAAATGCCAGCCCGAGTGCGGTGAGTCCCAGTTCACGTGCGGCGCCGACTGCGGGATGACCTGCGCGTGCGGCGACAACTTCTGCGATCCCGCCTGCGGCGAGAACACGGCCACCTGCGCGATCGACTGCCAGTGCCTGTGCGGCAACGGCATCTGCCAGCCTCAATGTGTCGAGTCGCAGAACAACTGCCCCATCGACTGCGGCGGCGGCTGCCTCTGCGGCGACGGCAAGTGCGACCCGGCGTGCGGCGAGAGCGTGGACTCCTGCCAGATCGACTGCGGGATGATCGTGTGCGCCTGCGGCGACGGCAAGTGCGACCAGGTGAACTGCTTCGAGAACCAGAACACCTGCCCCCAGGACTGCGGCGCGTGCGTCTGCGGAAACGGCATCTGCCAGGCGATCTGCGGCGAGAACCAGAACAACTGCCAGCAGGACTGCGGCTCCGTCTGCAAGTGCGGCAACGGCTTCTGCCAGCCGGAATGCGGCGAGTCTCAGGCGAGCTGCCCCGGTGACTGCGGCATGGGCTGCGCCTGCGGAAACGGCGTCTGCCAGGCCGCGTGCGGCGAGTCGACGAACACGTGCCCCCAGGACTGCGCGCCGGTCTGCGCGTGCGGTA
>WBZX01002868.1_pt1 | contig 11387 bp, 8 predicted proteins | sample 5204211 | NCBI WGS metagenome assembly WBZX01 (sample SAMN12344362, study PRJNA552823) | activated sludge metagenome | biome: Activated sludge suspended growth; feature: Nitrification reactor; material: Wastewater; isolation source: activated sludge from nitrification reactor of wastewater treatment...
AAATAAAACGATGTAAACCGAAATACACATTAGAATTTAAGCAGGATGCTGCCAGATTAGTTTTAGAAAAAGGCTATACCCATCAACAAGCGGCGGATAATCTAGGGATATCACTTAGTGCAATTGGTCGCTGGGTCAGAGCAGAGCGAGGATCGACAACAGATGGCGAGACAAAAGAAGCTGTTCTGAATTTAGCTGACCAGGCTGAATTAGTCCGCTTGCGTCGAGAAAATGAACAATTACGAATGGAGCGCGAAATCATAAAAAAGGCCGCTGTCTTCTTTGCCAAGGAAATCGAGTGAAATACGGGTTTATTCGAGAGCAACAGAAGACCTATCCAGTGACCGTATTATGTCGAGTGATGCAGGTGAGCACCAGTGCCTTTTATATGTGGCTTAAAGCACCTACTGATATAAATAAACAAATGGAAAAACTTGAGGCCAAAGCTTGTCAGCTTTTCAATGAATATAAGCAAACCTATGGTTATCGGCGGTTATCCGATGCACTAAACAAAGCCGGAATGAAATCGGGGCATTATCAAGTTCGTCATTTGATGGCTCGGCTAGGGTTGAAGGCGCGCTATCCAAAACGTTTCAAGGTGACCACTGACAGCAACCATAACGAACTGATTTCCCCGAATACTTTAGATCAAAAGTTCGATGTCGTTTCTCCAAACCAAGTCTGGACGACAGACATTACTTACGTTTGGACGCCACAAGGTTGGCTTTATATGGCAATTGTGATGGACTTGTTCTCTCGTCAAATTGTCGGTTGGGCCATTGCCGATCACATGAGGACATCCTTGTGTGTTAGCGCGTTACAAATGGCTTTCTGGCGAAGAAAACCGGAGCCTGGATTACTCCATCATTCCGATAGGGGTAGCCAGTATGCAAGCCATGAATACCGTCAGTACTTAAGGGTAATGAAAATGGAGCAAAGCATGAGCCATAAAGGCTGTTGCTACGATAATTCGCCAACAGAACGATTCTTTCGTAGTCTTAAACACGAACAACTATTCTACGAAAAATTCGAAAATAAGAAAGCAGCAAAACTCAGTATTATTGACTATGTTGCTTTTTACAATGGAAAACGTGCTCACTCTAAATTAGGTTATCATTCCCCTTTAGAATATGAACGTATTTTCTGGAGAAAGACTGCTTAATAAACTGTCCGGTCTTTGTGAAGCATTACATGTTGAAAGAAAGTGAATCAAAGGTTGAAATTATCGTTTGATTTTCAACGATGAGGTTTTAAACTGAAACTGTAATGAACCAGTGCCCAGATTATCCGGCTTAGTGAACCATTTTAGGCTCGAATAGATGACCGCCATGGATCGGTTGCGACAATTCACCACTCTCAAAAGCCGGCATTCACTACTGGTGGATTCGTATCGGAATCGATGGCCTGAATGGAACCGGAACTGGTTGTTGGAATACGCAAAATAGGTTTATTCAGTGTGACAAAATTTTCTGGGGTTCCGGCTTACAACCCCATAAATATCATTTGATACTTTCAATCGATTTTAAGGTAGGCTCTCTCAATTCGTACCGTTGTTCTTCATCCTCAAACGTCATCGGCAAGCCTTTGGCGATCTGATTAAGTACGGTCAAACGCATCGTGACATGAAACCAATCCAGCAGGTGTTCGGCTTACGGATTAAGGTAGAGCTGTAGATTACGTACAGTATCGCCGCCATCAGAGAAAAAAACGATTTGCTGATTCAGTTGCATGCCTTGGCCCTTAAGCATCTCGAAGAGCCGTCGTTTAGGTTTGTCGTCATAGGATTGCACGAAGCCAAAACACTTACTGGTACCTTCTTCAGGGATGGATTTACCTACGATCACTTCAAAGTGAGTCTTTTTGTCATTCCAGTTCCTCACGTAACCACCATCAATCCCGACGTTGAGTGGTGCCGGAGGACGAGGCAATGCAGCCCAATCTCGCGGGCAACCTTCGATATATGCAAACCGCTCCTCACCAAGCTCAGCTTCGGTCCGCCTGGCCACGCGTTGCAGATGATTGCGCACACTGGTCGTGCGAACGTGGGTGCCGGCAGGCAATATGTCTTCGAGCAGATTTGCAGCAAGCTCAAAAGATACTAGTGCTGACCATTTCGTTTCCAGATACAAGCGCTCGGGTGAGCAGTGATCGGTGAGCAAATCGACAAGCGGACTGAATGTACGGGTTTTGTGCGGCTGGCAATTACACTGGAACCAGCGCGGGCTGGGAATCTTCAGGTTCCCAAACAACGTGCGAAATACCACCGGATGCTGGCCTTTATGACGGAACGCCTGAGTACAGTTAGGACACTGCTGTCGATTGGAAAGGAAAGCTGCAATTTGTTGTTCAACAACCTGTTTTTGTAGGTTAGCAAGTAAAGCCTTAGCCTCAGCTAAGGATATACCGATTGCCTCGAGCCCCTCAGTTTCCCGTTCCAGGCAAACCAGTTCATGGATTGTCTCACCTGTTTCACCTTGGGTGATCAATTGAATCTTGAATTTCATGGCTTTCTCCTTTCAGGATGAAAATAGCCAATCGCGGTCGCCCCTCTCGTATTGCTGTAAACGAGCATTAACTTCGCGGCGGGAAAAGCTATCCGGATCAAACGATTGATAGTCCGACAACTCTTCGTCTTCCCTGTCGTTTTCGTCGTCAAAGTCATCATTCATTCCACTGTCGCTAAACAGTGCGCGGTATTTGAGTTCTTTCCGTATTTGCATATAAGCCGGCGCACCACCACAGTCTTCCGGCGGCGCCGCATGTTTGCCATCGATGCAGACCGGGTAAGTTCGCTTAGGATCGAGCGGAAGACGTTTTTCAATACGAACTTCATGCAGCCAAGCATCACCAAAGTCGTATTCATAGAGAAAACGTTCGCGGGTTCGAAAACTAAAAGCGGAAAGAAGCACTTGCTCAGGATTATCGGCAAACCCCATTCCGCCATCATGGTAAACCCCAAAGTCCTTGCCACGGATGTGGAACCGATTCAGATGCACATCATCCCAGCCAATTGCGATCTGAATTATGTAATGGAGATCGGCTATTGTGCTATCACTGCGAACCAACAAGCGCCGCCAAACCATTGGACTAATTTCCTGAATCCAAACTTTCAGTTGATAAACATGAACTGAATCGAGCTCTGGCATCGCTTTACTCTGTAATTTTAACCTGTCTAATTGAATCGATAAAGCCGATCAATTATAGCGCCGAAGGGAGCACCAGTCTCACTTTGCTGCTTTTACATAGTATAAATGGACAGATAAAACCCAACGAACGTTATTATATTTCTACTACTTGGAGACTACTTTTCTGACTGCCTCCCCCGGTTTTGCATGCTCTCGTTTTGTTTCGCACTAGATACGTATTAAGATCGAGGCCGTTTTCGATATAGTCATCGGCCGGTGAGGGAAAACCGGCTGGAATGCGGTGTTGCAATAATGGCAATCGGCACACGACCGGATTATGCTTTGCCAGTTGCAAGGGCGGTAGAACAGCGGGTGCGGTTGCGTGTGATAATGAAATGATGGTTGCCATGTGAGGTGTTTTTAGTCCACTATAATCGTAGCAGTATAAACATCCCTTTTCCTCATGACAATTACGTTATGTGCGGTCGTTTTTCTCTTGCTTATACCCATACCAGTCATTGGGCACATGAACCCGATATAAGGTAAAAATTTATTGAATATGTGCTCATATAGGAGTACATTTAGGTTTGTATGTGTCATGACAAGGTTTAGAATGAATAATAAAGATGATCGTGTACAAGCTAGAATTGAACCGGATCTTAAACGGGCTGCTGAACTGGTTTTTAGTCAACTTGGAATTACTTCTGGTGAAGCCATACGCATGTTTTATGCTCAAGTAAAAATGCGTGGTGGTATTCCGTTTGATATTGCCATTCCTAATCAGGAAACACTGGAAGCAATTGAGGAATCAACCAATCCTGAAAATTTAGAGAAATATTCGTCTTTTGGGGATTTACGTAAAGAGCTTGAGGTATAAGTCCTGTTTTCTATTGTTCCAACCAATCGTTTCAAGCGTGATTTAAAGCGTGTTTCGCGCCAGAATAAAAACATTGATAAGTTGGAAGCACTGATTAATCTCATTGCAGAATGTAAACCATTACCAAAAAAGAATAGAGATCATGGTCTTATCGGAAATTATGTAGATTGCAGAGAATGCCATGTTGAGCCAGACTGGCTTTTAATTTATAGCATTAACAAGGAAAAAAGATTAATTGTTTTAGTGCGCACGGGAAGTCATTCTGATTTGTTTTGTTCTTAGAAATGAACCGGGTTAAGGGAGAGCATTGGCAACCTCTCAACGCCAAAGTGATGGTACTGTCGCTCCAACCTCAGTTACTTGGCGCAACACATGGGTTGCTTGATCTGAATTTTCATCCTCGAACAACCAAGCTAGTGCCACTGAACTGTCAAGAACCAGATTCACGGACGACCTTCATTAATTAGATCCTTAATTTTTAGTCCCTCTAGTTTAACGCCAACTTCTGGCTGCAATATTGACCGCAGCTTGCCGTGCTTTGGCCCGATCAAAGCCAGGTGAAGCAGAAATCATTCGTGCCACAGCTTTACCATGTTTGGTAATCAATACTTCTTCGCCACTTTCGACCCAGTCGAGTAATATGCCGAATTTATTTTTGGCCTCAAAGGCTCCAATGTCTTTCATAGGATTCTCTCTATAAACTAGATCATATATTAATAATAATACTTACCGTCAGAATAAAATTCTTGAGTAAGTGAGGTGTATTTTTTTAAATCAAGCGGCTATTTTCAATATCGATGATTGATGGGATAGTTTTTTATTCTGCACAGCACTGAAAACGGTTAAATTTTCAGTTTTGTGCAAATCATTGAATTTCTAACCAAGTGCTGCGGAAGGTCTTGTTCTGGGTTTTAGCCAATGCTTTGCAATTCTCACCGTTGATCGATTTTGATCCATCATCACTAAGTATCTTCACTCTTGTCTTTTCCATCGGGTAAACAATCAATGCTTCCGGATGTAAATCTTTAAAATCAGTTTTGATTAAAACGGGTGTTTCAGAAGAACTACCAGACCATTGATAAAGCTGGAAACTACCATCATCGTCGTAGGGTCCTGCAACAATGAAGTATGCTTGATAGGTATCGGAATACTCAATACTGCGTATGCCCAGCCCATTTAATGCCAGAAGAATTGGTTTGCCAAACTTTGGTTTTTCATTTCTGGTAATGATTTCTTGTGGATTTTTCAATGGAACCAACAATGCCTTCCCTTTCGGGATAGGGTTGCGAAAACCGATTAACAAGTTTCCTTGTGGGGTTTTAGTTAGCCCTTCTATGTTGAGTCCATTCTTGGATTCGGGGGCTTTTTTAGCAGCTTTTCCAAGATTATACTTTTTTAATTTAGCGGAATCATCAAAAGCTTTGACTAAGCCAGTGAAGGGTGTGCCAAACGGTTTCAAGCTAAATTTGCCGTCGATAGTTTCGATATCTGTCGCAAAAAATCGGTGACGGTTAGGGCGCTCCTTGCCATCTTTATTGGCGCCGTGTGAGGTGATCCAGTAGATACGATTGTTAATGAGGGTAGCGCCTTCAATATCGGCTTCCGGGTGTTTCGGGTTGATTTTCAGAAAAGCAGAAAGATCCTGCGAGTATATGGAATTGCCGGATTCATTGTTTTTATAAATTCTTAGTGTATTGTCTTCGTCATTGGCGACGACAAACAGATTGGTTCCTACAGGGACAGCGGCGGATGCATCGCACATTCCATAATGCTTGGTGATAGGTGAGAGTGTGCCGGCGAAAACAGGTAGTGTAAGAATCGTAAGGGCGATAGTGATTGCTATAATGACAAGTCTTTTGTTCATAGAGATTCCGTTGGTTTATTTTTTCTGCTAAGCACATGTTTTAGTCGGAAATATGTGTCGATACCTCAGATAATTGCGAATTAAATCACCGTGGCATCCACTCCAATCAGCAGCACCGCATCATCTTGCTGATAATTATGAAAATTGTCATGAACACCGTTATCCTGCCAGATAGCCCATATTCATCCAGCATTTGAGTAAAAGTTTGGCAAATACTCTATTGATTTATCATATTGTTTCTGTAGAATTTGCGGCTTCTTTAAGGAGGATAGCCATGATACTGGGATCTGCATGCTTCAAATTCAAGAAATTTATCAGCCTATCAGTATTTTTGCTTCTTCCGCTTCTGATATTTAATTCCAGTTTAGTTAAAGCTGAAATAATTTCTTATCCTGCACAAGTTGAAGGGTGCTGGCTTACTTTTTTTGGCATGCAAGCTATGCCTTTAAAGCCCACCTGCCAGATTGCATTTGCGTCTGGATCAGGATATACAAACTCTAGTTGCAATCCCAATACAGTCACGCAATATTCACAAATTTCATGCACTTTCCTCGACCCATCAAGCGGCAACAATTTAACATGGAACTCACTTGATACATATCCAATATACACCTGTCCAAATGGTGGAAAGGGGCATAATTGGATGTCAGAGAACGGATATAATACTACTGCTTTTACGTGTGAAATCAGTGTTGATAATACTAATGTTATTTCAGCTAAGAATATTGGTGATAATTCAAGTTGTAATACTAATTACGTAGGAAGCTACATAGGGAATCCAGTTCATGCAAGAACTGGAAACAAGTATGAAACTTCAATAGATTACACTTCACCAACATTTGAATTCACACGTCGTTACAATAGTAAGCTTAATAAGCTTGATCGACAAATTGGCACCCAATGGCGCCACAGCTATAGCTCCAGACTAGCTTTAAATCCTTCTGCCACCCCACCTATTACATTTTCAGAACGACCCGATGGAAAGATAATACACTTTCGATTCAGTGGTGGTCTGTGGGTAGGCGATGGTGATATTTCTGATAAGTTAACAGAAATCTCCGGAAATGGTTGGCAACTAACAACTTCCGACGACACGATAGAAGCCTATGATACTTCAGGCAAACTACTTTCGATTATCGACCGCAACGATCGCACGCAAACACTGACCTATGATACCTATGGCCGCCTGAGTGCAGTCACCGATGATACAGGCCGTGCGTTAAATTTCACTTACGATGGTTTCAGTCGCATCCAAACCATGACCGATCCGGGCAATGGCGTCTATCAATATGCTTATGATACCAACGGTAATCTGACTTCAGTTATCTATCCCGACGCTAAAACCCGCACCTATCATTACAACGAATCAGCGTATACCAGCAATACCAATCTACCCAATGCATTAACCGGCATCACCGACGAAAACGGCAACCGTTATGCGACGTATACTTATGACACCCAGGGCCGCGCAATAATTACCGAGCATGCTGGCGGTGTTGAGCGGTATGCCTTGATATACAGCACCAATGGCAACAGCACTATTGTCACCGATCCGCTGAACAGCCAATATACTCACAACTTTCAGACCATCCTCGGTGTGGCTAAAAGCACCGGTCAATCACAACCAGCCGGCTCAGGTTGCAGTGCCGCATCTTCTGCAATGACTTACGATGCCAACGGCAATGTTGCCAGCCGCGCCGACTTTAATGGCAATAAAACTTGTTATGCCTACGATCTGAACCGTAATCTGGAAATTGCTCGTGTTGAAGGTTTAAGTTCCGGCAATGCCTGTCCGGGGGATTTGATCGGTTATACGCCAGCCGCTAATAGCGCTGAGCGTAAAATCCTGACGACCTGGGATGCCAATTTCCGGCTGCCTGTGCTAATTGCCGAATCCAAACGTGAAATCAGTTTTGTCTATGACACGCACGGCAATACGACACAATTTAAAATCAAAGACACTGCTACCAACGCCACGCGCACCTGGAACACCAGCTATAGCTATCACCCCAGTATTCCCGGCGTGATATTACAAAAAATCGAGAATGGCCCACGCACCGATGTGTCGGACATCACCACCACCGACTATTACGCGCCGAATGCAGCCTGTACCGGCGGCCATTTCGGTTGCCGGAGTCAGATTGCCAGCATCACCAATGCACTCGGGCATACCACACAAATCACGCGGTATAACGCGCATGGCCAACCGGAAGTAATCTTTGACCCCAATGGCCTTACCACCACATTAGCTTATGATAACCGCCAACGCTTGTATTCACGAGCGAGTGGCGCGGAATTTACTAACTACGAATACGATGGCGTTGGCCAGATCAAGAAAATCCTCTTTCCGGATAGCAGTTTTTTAAGCTACACCTACGATAATGCCCATCGCTTAACTGCAATTGTCGATAACCTGGGTAACCGGGTGCAGTACACGCTGGATAACATGGGCAATCGCACCCAGGAAGAACTGTTCGATGCAGGCAATAACCTGGCACAAACTCAACAACGCGAATTTGACGCCTTGAGCCGGTTATGGAAAGACATCGGCGCACAAAATCAGACTACCCAGTATCAATATGACGCGCAAGGCAATCTAAAACAAGTCACCGACCCACTGCTGCATAACGCCTCCTATCAATTTGATACGCTCAATCGGCTGATACAAAACACCGACCCGCTCAACGGGCAGACCCATCAGCAACAGGATGCGCTGGATCAGATCACGCAAGTCACAGACCCCAAGAATATCGACACCACGTATACCTACAATGGCTTGGGTGACTTGTTGCAAGAAGTGTCAGCCGATCGCGGCACCACCACTTACACCTATGATAGCGCCGGTAATGTTAAAACCATCATCGATGCCCGGGGTGTCAAACACACCTATACCTGGGATGCCTTAAACCGACCCACCAAACGCGCTCACGTCACAGTGAGCGGTGTACCCGGTGTGGCTGCACTCATCTGGGGATACGACACCGGCAGCAACGGCATCGGGCGCTTAACCAGCATGAGTGACGAATCCGGCAACACCAGTTTTAGCTACGATTTGCATGGCCGTTTGCTCAGCAAAACACAAATCGCCAAGATCAGCGCCATCGACTATACCCAAACACTGGGTTATCAATACGATAGCTTTGGTCGGATCAATCAAATGACGTACCCCTCCGGCACTATAGTGGCCACCACCTATGGTGCCGATGGCCGCCCGATAGAGATTCGCGTCAACGGCAATCTGCTGATGAGTAACATCACATATCACCCGTTTGGAAAACCCAAAAGCTGGGTATGGGGTAACAATCAGGCACATAACCGCAACTTTGATTCTGACGGCAGACTTAAAACCCACCCTGTCGGCGGCGACATCCGCACATTAACGTATGATGCGGCCAGCCGCATCACGAACACCGTCGACACCAATCCGATTTATAACCGCAGTTTTGATTATGATGCAGGAAGTCGCTTAATCAGCCAGTCAGACAACACCAGCTTCAAACTCTGGAGCTATGATGCCAATAGCAACCGCACCCAAGCGCAGGCCGGTGGCAGCAGCCACCCACCTTATACACTGGATGTAGCTAGTAATCGATTGCTGAATGTAATCGCTCCGATTGGCAAAACGTATACCTATGATGCTGCCGGTAATCCACTGAGTGATGGCGCCACAACTTTTACCTGGAATGCTGCTGGGATGCTTGCCAGTACGGTCAGAAACGCCAAGACGCACACCTACAAAACCAATGCCTTGGGTGAACGCATCAGCAAAAACGGCCCGTTGAGCTCGAAGTTTTCGTTCTTCTATGATTCCCAAGGACAGCTGATCGGTGAATATCGGGACAATTCCTCGACAGCAACGCCAACGGATGACTGGTTAGTCCGGCAGGAAACCATCTGGTTGGAAGACATTCCAGTGGCGGTAATAAAGAAACCGACCGCCACTAGCCCGATTCAGACTTACTTCATCCACGCCGACCATCTCAACACACCGAGAGTGATTGTTAATGCAAGCAATATACCCGTTTGGCGCTGGGACAACGTGCATGCCTTCGGTTCCAACCTGCCGGATGAAGATCCGGATGGTAACAGTCAATTATTTGAATACCACCCCAGATTCCCTGGGCAGTATTTCGATAAAGAAACGAATCTACATTACAATTACTTTAGGTATTATGAACCTGAAACTGGCAGATATATCAGTCCTGATCCTATTGGGTTGGCGGGGGGGCTTAATACATATCTCTACGCAACCGCAAATCCACTCAGTTTTATCGACCCATACGGATTGTTTGAATTGCCAGTTCTATCTCAAGGATTTGTCGATGCCACTGCAGGTTTTGGCGATACCATCAGTTCGGGGCTTGGCCTATTTAATACAAGCCTGACTGAATTAGCCAGAGCAGCTTTAAATGTTAATAGCTCTGTTGATCAGTGTTCAGCTGCATATTCAAGTGGTCGATATGCCGGTTATGGCCTAGGAATCGGGATTACTGGTGCAGGACTATATAAAGGCTTTCAACTTGGATGGGAATTATCTATTGGAAAAAATTTCCGTATAGCGCCTTTTGGGAATAGAACAGGCCATCCGACTGGACGATTCCCTCACTATCATCGAAGAGGCATTGACCGCAAAACAGGTGAAACAAAGCCTGGGCAAGGAATTGGTAGGCATCGTCCCTTGGACACACGTAGCACCGATAAATCATTTCTAGATCGATTCTAATGAAATTACCTATTATTATTATTGAGCATGGCGATGTGATGATATTTGATTCAGTTGCTAAAGCAGAATTAGGATTGGAACCTATAGATATAAAAAATCGCGAATACGATACTTACGATGGCAATGGTTATCTTTTGAAATTAATCATAGTTCAAAAAGAAAAAATCTCTTTATTTAGAAAATCTGAATTCTTAGATGTTGTGAATATTGTTGATAACGATCAGATTGTTGATGCTTCGAATAGTTTACAAAAAAAATTAATTAATTTTTTAAGAAATACTCGTACCTATACTGAAAATGATGAAGCACTGACATTACATGACTTGATTGATAAAGTAATTAAAAAATTTGGCTATACTACTTAGCAAATCAACTACTTTAGAGATTATGATCCTGAGACCGGGCGTTATATCTCTTCTGATCCGATTGGACTGGCTGGTGGGCTTAATACTTATGGGTATGTGGGTGGAAATCCACTGAGTTTTGTTGACCCGTTGGGCTTGAACCCAGTTACAGGCGCTATTGTCGGTGCAGAAGTTGGCACAGTTATTCTTCCAGGAGTAGGAACCGTTGCTGGAGCCGTTATCGGTGGTATTGGTGGCTATCTAGTTGCTGACAAGCTTGGTAACATTATTTTTGCTAAGCCTAAACCTGGCTCAAAGCCTAAAAATTGTCCTACAGGGGAGAGCATGCAAAACCGGGGGAGGCAGTCAGAAAAGTAGTCTCCAAGTAGTAGAAATATAATAACGTTCGTTGGGTTTTATCTGTCCATTTATACTATGTAAAAGCAGCAAAGTG
>WBZX01002869.1_pt1 | contig 11386 bp, 13 predicted proteins | sample 5204211 | NCBI WGS metagenome assembly WBZX01 (sample SAMN12344362, study PRJNA552823) | activated sludge metagenome | biome: Activated sludge suspended growth; feature: Nitrification reactor; material: Wastewater; isolation source: activated sludge from nitrification reactor of wastewater...
CGCCGAGGCGCGCGTGCTCGGGAGCATCGCGCAGATGCACCTCGATGCAGGGCAGATCGGCCTGGCCACACCGGCCTTCGAGGAGGCGCGCCAGGTCGCGGCCCGAGTCCAGGACTTCGACGCCCGCGCGCACGCGGCCTGGGGTCTGGCGCGGTGCAAGATCGCCGACGGCGATCTCGACGGTGCGGTCGCGCCGCTCCGCGACTGCATCCATTGGATCGAGGCCCGGCGGATGGTGCTCCGCCGGGACGAAGCCAAGGTGCGGTATCTGGGCGGCCGGGCCGATGTCTATGCGCTCCTGATCTCGCTGCACGTCGACCGCGCCAAGAAGGCATGGAAAGACGCTCTCGACGTGGCCGAGAGAGGGCGCGGCACGGCGCTCCGCGACCTGTTGCTCGAGTGGGACAGCGTGGATTTCGCACCTCGGGCGCCTCTCGCGGACTGATGGCCTCGAAGCAGCCTTTTCGGCCGCGCCGGGAGCGCCGGCCAGACTCTGGAGCGGACATGCCCAACGACGAGAATTCGACCCCGGACCCGTCCATCGAGCGCGAAAGGAGGCAGGAGCCATCGCCGGACATTTCCTGGTTGCCGCCGCAGGCGTCGCGGCTCGTCCTGCACTGCCTCGAAGACCGTACGGTCGTGTTCGCGGTAGGGCCCGACGGGACCGTCGTCGGGCACGTCCACCCGCGGGGAAGGGCGGAGATGGCAGCGTCGGTCGCGGCGCTGCGGCTCGCCATGGGCACCTCGGACGAGCGGCGTGGAATGGCGGTGCGCGGCGCGAACCGGGAGGTCACCGTGTCCGACGCGCCGCGGCGGGACGCGGGCCCGCTCCTCCGCGGGCTCTACCGGGATCTCGTGGCGCCCGTGGAGCACGCTTTGCCGGAGGGCGTACCGCTCTTGATCGAGCCGCACGGGCCGCTGTGGCTCGTGCCGTTCGCGGCGCTGCCCGACGCTCACGGTCGCTGCCTGGTCGATCGGTGTCCGCTGCTCCACGCGCCTTCGCTGGATGTTCTCTACGAGATCGCGAACAGGCCTCAGGCGGGCGCCCCGGGGTCTCTCCGCGCGCTCCTCGTCGGGGACCCGACGCCGCTCGCGCCGCAGAGCCACGGAGATCTGGAGATCGTGCTCGCTCCCCTCCCCGGCGCGCGGGCGGAGGCGACCGAGATCGCGGAGCTGCTGCCGGGACGGGCCTTGTTGCTCCTCGGCGACGCCGCGAGCCTGGACCGCGTCGAGGAGGAGATTCCCGGGCACGCGATACTGCACTTCGCGACCCATGGCGTCGCGTGGCCGGACGACCCACTCGGGTCCTTTCTGGCGCTCTCGGACGGCGCGCTCACCGTGCGCGGCTTCCTCGAGCGCGCGCGGAGCCGAGCCAGCGTGAAGGAGCCCGAAGCGGCGGAGACCACCGCGACGCGCGCGAGGGGCGTCACGGACCTGGTGGTGCTCAGCGCCTGTCAAACCGGCCTCGGGCAGATCACCGGCGACGGCGTGATCGGGCTCACGCGCGCGTTCCTCATCGCGGGCGCGCGGTCCGTGATCGTCAGTCTCTGGAGCGTGGACGACGACGCCACGCGCGCCCTGATGGTGGCTTTCTACCGTCACTACCTGGAGCTCGGCAACAAGGCGGTTGCCCTTCAGCGAGCCATGCTGGAGGTCCGGGGCGTGGACGGCTGGGGGGAGGCGCGCTTCTGGGCGCCGTTCGTGCTCGTCGGCGCAGCGCGCTGAGGACACGGGCCGCCGTCATGGCACTCATCCCCTCGCAGGAGATGGGGTTTCCTGGCGTGCAGACTCCGCCCTTGCAGCGATCTCCCGTGGAGCCCGCGCTCGCCTCGGTGAGCGGCGATCCGAAGGCTCTCCCGGTCTCCTGAAATCGAAGGGGCTGCCTCCTTCGAGCGCGCCGATGGACTCTGAATACACGAGCGCGTCGGGCTTCACCATGGTGCTCACGCCCGCCAACGACGCGCTGAGCGCCGTGATAGACCCGTTCGGGGCGGAGCGTCCCGGGATCGTGGTAGGAGTGGACGTTGGTGACGAAGCCCTGGAGCTCCTCCTCGACGGTCTCGGCGTCGCCCCCGAGGAGGGCTGTCGTGAGGGCGGCGAGGTTGCCGCCGGAGGCGCGGAGGCGCTGCTCCATCCATCCGCGGAAGGTGGTGGCATAGACATCGAGGTTGTTGAGGGTCTTGCCGAACCTGCGCGGTCGGGGGAAGAGGAGCACCTGGACGCCCGCACGATCCACGATCTGCCGGATGAGGTCCGACTTATCGACGTACTCGAGCTCGGACTGGCGCACGGTGCGGCGCGCTTCGCCTCGAATCAGTTCGCGCAGGGGACGTTCGTGTCACCGCTCGTCGCCGCGGGGAAATCGTTGTCGCACTTCACGATGTTTCCGGTCGTCTTGTTCGTGATCTCGATGCCCCACGTCTCGATCACCGCGTCGCTCTTGTTGCCGGAGAACGTGTTGTCGCTGCCCGAGCCGTCCAGCGTGTGAAAGTGCGTCTGGTACCCGGCGGTGAGCAGGCCGGTGCCCCCCGTGTTCTTCCCCACGTTGTCTGCGACAGTGTACCCGACACCCTTGATGTCGACCCAGCTATCCGCGGAGTTTGCCCCGTTGATCAGGTTCGCGTCGAAGGTATTTCCGCGGATCTCTCCGTCGAAGGTCCCCTCTTTCGCGTCGATGCACTCGGAGTAGATGTCGTAGATATCGTTCCGGAGGACGTGGTTGCGATCGCTCCTGTCGTCCTTGTTTGTGGCCTTGCACACGCCTGTGTTCGTGCCGATGTACACCCCTTCGGCGAACCCGCTCGATCCGTCGTCGGCCTTGCCACTGCCGTGGATGACAGAGTCTTCCACGGTGTTGTCCGAGCTGCTGCACCGGAAATGGAGGATCTCCATGCCTGCGTCGCGCAGCTCGAGATCCCTGAGGCGGTTGTGGTTCGCCCCGTCGAGCATCAGGCACTTCTGCCCGCGCGCGATGGTGAAGCCCGAGAGGATCCAGTGGTCCGCTTCGAGGTGAAACGTGTAGCCGCTGGTCCCACCCTGATCGAGGATCGCGCCTCGGCTTCCACACAGGATGATCGGGTCCTCCTGTGTGCCATTCGTGCCCGGAGCGACGCTGAACTGCCCGTCGTAGGTGCCGTCCGCGAGGTGAATCTTGGTGCCGGGCGTCGCGCTCGCGAGGGCGCCTTTCAACGTGCTCGCGTCCGTCACGAGGACGGTTGTCTTGGACGGGAAATCACATGGATCCGTGGGATTCGTCGTGCCCCCTGTCCCGCCTCCGCCAGGGTTCGTGCCCCCGGAGCTCACGCCGCCGCCGCTCGCTCCGCCGCTCGACGTGGAGGTCCCTGCGCCGCTGCCGCCCGCTCCGCCGCTGTTGATCGAGCCGCCTGTGTCCACCGTCGCGCTCCCGCCCCCACCGTGGCCTGCCCCGGAGTCCGCCCCGGAACATGCCACACCTCCAAGGAGGAGGGCGGCCATGCTGAGTGCGTGGCAGGAGTGGGCGAGACGAGTCCGCCGAACAGAGAGGATGACAGGAGCTGAATGATGGGCCATGAGTCTTCTATCTCCACGGCATCGCCGCCGTTGCACCCCGCCGCTGCACTCGGCGGGCCAGGCCGCACGTCGGCGCGAAGTGCTTGTTTTCGGGCGCTTTCACAGGGCCGTGCCGGGACGGGTGCGATCGGATCGATCCTGTCTGCCGATCTCTGTGATCGATTCGATCACCTGGGTGACCGAGAGCGTCCCGGGACCGTGGTAGGAGGGGACGTCGAAGGCCGCGCGCCGGCTCGCGAGGCGCTGGAGCCCCCTACTTCTTGGGGTTCTTGGCGGGGGCGGTCTTGGGGCCGCAGCCAAGATGTCCATCACGATCCCGCGGATCTTGCATCCAGGACGGCGTCTTCGTCGGCTCGTGCGCCATGCCGTTCACCGGCGGCGATGATCGCGGTCAGAGCGAGATGACCTCGTCGGCGGGGAGGCTCACCAGGCGGTACTCCGCAGACTGGATGTCGGTACACCGCTGGATCAGATAGACGTGGTCGGCGTCGGCCGCGAGCCCGCCTGCGTGCTTGCCGTAAGGAGGCGTCGAGCCGGGAGAGCTGTCCGGCGCCCAGGCATCGGTCTTCGCCATCGGGGTGAACGGCCCCCCCGACTTGGGCAGGCGCACCAGCACCCCCACGAACACGTCCCCGGGCTGCCGGAGGACGACGTTCGCAAAGAGGGTGTCGCCCGCGACCGCGAGGTCCGCCACGAACCCGTCGAGCAGGATCTCGGGTCCTGCGCCTCCTCCCGCGGTCACCCGTTGCAGCGCGGATTCCAGGGTGCTGTTGCTCGTATTGTCTGCGCCAAAGTAGGCGAACCCGCCCTCCTCCACGGGAGACCCGAGGGTGCGCGCCTGAGCCTTGGCGAGCACGACGGGGGCGTCCGAGGCGGGGATCAAGACGAGATCGTCGGAGCGCTGGACGAGGACGCCATCGCCGGCCGGGGCGAGCCCGCGGACGTCTTGCTCGGGATCCAGGGGCAGGATCTCCTGGGAGGGGCCGCCGCCGAGGGGGGTGCGGATCACGGGCGCGGGCTGCGCCGGCGCGCCCGCCGTGACGAGGTCCTGGCCGGAGATGGTCCACTCGCCCGGCGCGGTGCCGATCGACTCGGGGTCTCCACCGTCGGCGGGCGCGCGGAAGACCTCGCCGTCTCTGGACCAGAAGACGCTGTCGCCGCGAACCTCGACGCGGCTCCCCGCGGAGTCGGGTGGGGTGAGCGGCTGTGGAGCCCCGAACGCCTTGGCCACGCGCCAGATGCGTCCTTCCGAGGCGAAGTAGAGATAGTCCCTGTCCGAGGCGAAACGAAATGGGTCGGCGCCTTTGCCCCCGGGCAGCGGGGCGATCCGCGCGAGGGGAACGGCGTCCGGCGCCTGTCGCGCACAGTCGGCGACGCGAGGGGCATCGGCGACAGCGGTGTCGTCGATGGCGCTGCGCGCTCCGCACCCCGCGGCGAGGCTGGCGAAGAGGAGCCCGGCGAGGGCGGGAACGAAGGAGGACACGGCCGGAGGCTACGCGCGGGCCCCCCCGGCGGCAAGACGGGTGATTCCGCCGGCCTCTCGACGAAGGCCGCGCCGGGCAAGCCGCCAGTCGCGGTCGACCGTCCGCTGCGGCGCCTCGCTCTGGGCGGAGTGTCGCCTCGAAGTTGCTGGCGCTCTCCGACTGGCTGCATAGGATCGGGCGCATGCAGACCCGAGAGATCGACGTTGCCACGCCCGACGGCGCCATGAGCGCGTATGAGATCATCCCCGATGGCGAGGGCAGGCGCCCGGCGATCGTCTTCTTGATGGACGGCCTGGGCTACCGCGGCGCGCTGAAGACGATGGCGGAGCGGCTCGCGGGCCACGGCTACCACGTGCTCCTGCCCGACCTCTATCACCGCGTGGGCAAGCACGTGAGCTTCGACCCCGCCGTGCTGACGCAGCCCGAGAAGATGGGCGAGATGCGCAAGCTCATCGGCAACCTCACGACGGAGATGGTGACGGCCGACGTGGCCGCGAGCCTGGATGTGCTCGCCTCGCGCCCGGACGTCGACGCGACGCGCGCCGGCGCTGTCGGCTATTGCATGGGCGGTCGCATCGCGTTCCTGGCGGCGACGCGCTTGCCCGATCGACTGCGCGCGACGGCGTCCATCCACCCGGGCGGCATCGTGACCGCGGACCCGGCGAGCCCGCACCTCTCCGCGGGCGCCGCGAAGGCGCGCATGTACTTCGGCATCGCGAAGGACGACATGTTCTTCACGAAGGAACAGGCAGAGACGCTCGACCAGACGCTCTCCGCGCTGGGCAAGCGCTTCCAGATAGAGCACTACCAGGCGCGTCACGGATGGGCGGTGATCGACACGCCCGTCCACGACGCGGCGGAGGCGGAGCGCCACTGGGAGGCGATCCTCGCGCTCTTCGCCGAAGAGCTCGGCGCGTAGCCCCTTCTCCGGCTGGGTAGTGCGTCGCGGAAGGGTCGCCGGGCCGTCGCGCTCTGCGATAGAGTCGCTGGGCTCGCCGCGGCCGGGGCGCGCGATCGCCATCACGGGGATGTCACCCGCGTCGAAACCGCAGGCGGCGACCAACGTACAGACCGAGGTGCTTCGTCGAGGACGCACCTCTTCGAGCAAGGAAAAGGCGATGAATCAACAGCAGCTGAGCGCGGATGAGGCGACGATGGTGGCGGTCTGGGAGCAGCACCTGGCGGCCGAGTTCGGGATGAAGAGCGCGAGCGCCGCGCTGGACACGATGACGGCGCATCCGTTCGTCGTCCTCGTGCCGGTGGCGACCGGAGGGACGGGGCGGGACGGCGTGGCGAGCTTCTACGGCGATCACTTCCTGCCGCATATCCCCGGGGACATGGAGATGGTGCCTGTCGCGCGCACCCTCGGCAAGGACCGCCTCGTCGACGAGCTGGTGCTGAAATTCACGCACTCGCTCCGGATGGACTGGTTTCTGCCGGGAATCGAGGCCACCGGCAAGAAGATCGAGATGGCCTTCGTGGCCGTCGTGGAGTTCGAAGGGGGGAAGATCGCGGGGGAGCGGCTCTACTGGGATCAAGCGTCGATCCTCGCGCAGCTGGGGCTCATCGATCGCTCGCTGCCCGTGGTCGGCGCCGAGGGCGCGCGGCGACTGGTCGACCCGACCGTGCCCATGAACGAGCTGATGCACCGCGCGCAGTCCTGAGAGGGATTGTCAAGCACCTCCTGCCGGGCGACACCCGGCCCGTTCGGTCGCGGTTGCCGAGGGGGATCTCGGGACTTGCGGTGCCGGGGGCGCTCGGTAGGATCGCGCGGGATGTCGCAGGACCGAGACGACGACGAGGCGGCGCGGCAGCGCATCGAGGCGCTGGAGAGCGCCCTCCGGGAGCGCGAGGCCGAGCTCGCCGCGCAGCGGGCCGCGCTCGCGCAGAAAGGGGCCGAGCTCGCCCAGCTCAAGCGTGAGCGCGCGTCCGCGCCCGATCCGTACGAGGCGGGCACCTCGCCGTACGCCGTCCCGGCGCAGCCCCAGTACTTCCCCCCGCAGGACGAGCCGTCGCCGTACGCGCCGCCCGGGGAGCCCCCGCCGTACGCGATGCCGGGCCCGCAAGGCGCCTTCGCGCCGGGGTTGCCCCCCGCGCCGGCCCCGATCCATGCGGCGATCAGCCTCGTCTTCGCGGGCCTGTCGCACGTCGTCTCGTTCTTCGGCATCGTCCTCGGGTTCGCGAGCTGCATGGGCGCGGGCACCTCGTGCGACGCCGCGCAGGCCGAAGGGCACGCCACGTTCATCGACTCGGGGTGGGCCGGGTTCGTGACGGCGGTGATGGGGCTCGCGCTCGGCGTGTACACCCTGCGAAAGGTCTCGCGCCTCGGAGCGGGCTACCGGCGAGGCATCCTCGGCACCGTGTTCGGCGTGACTGCCATCCTCGCCTCGATGGTGCTGTTTCTCCTGGCCGCCTTGAGCTCCCCCGAAGGCACGAAGAACCCGACGGGCGAGCCCTGGTGGACGCCGAAGAAGCTCCCCGATCACTGGTTCTGACGGCCGGCGCCGTCGATCGCAGAGCGCCTTCTTCCGCGAAGGCGAACAGGCCTCTCGCGCAGTGGGAGGAGAAGGGGCGCATGGTGGTGAGGCCGTATTGCAACGAGAGCTCCGACCCTTGGCCGATGGAGATCACCCTGCTCTCCCCCGCGGCGAGGGAGTGGAGCCCCCCTCACCGTTCAATGTGCCGAGTGACTCCCGGACGCCGGACGGGCTCCGCGCCCGTTCGCGTTCTCCTTCGCCGTGCTCGCGGCCGTCTTCGAGCGCGCGACGCTCTTGCCGATCGCGGGCAAGTGCACCCGCGCTTTCGTGCCCGCGCGCGGAGCCCGCGGCTCGCCCGCCCTCGCCTGGAGCTGGGCCTTCTTCTCGGCGAGCCGCACGCCGAGCGCGTCGAGGTCGAGCTTGCCCCCCGCGACCAAGGGGAACATCTCGCGTTCCTCCTCTTTCACGTGATGCTCGACGTACTCCTTGAGCACCGTCAGGTTGGCGTCGAAGAACGGATCCGCCGGCGAAGTGCCGTCGATCTCTGCCATCAACGTCTTCAGAGTGCGGTGCTCGACAGCCGCCTCGTCGAGCAGAGCGTCGGACTCCGCCCCCAGGGCCTTGCGGGCCGCCGGATAGAAGATCGCCTCTTCACACTCGGCATGAAGGGAGAGCTCCCGGCAGATCTGCTGCGCCAAGGCGACCTTCCGGTCGTCTTCTTCGGTCTGTTCGAGCTGCTTGAAGAGCGCTCGCACCTTTCGGTGATCCGTCTCGAGCAGCTCGACGGCGTTCATCGCCGCCGGGCCCGTCTCCTTGTGGGGCTGGGTGTCCGCGCTGGTGCCGTTCTTGTTCATCGAGCTCATGGGCTGTCTCCTCTTCTCTTCTCGTTTCCGGAGGGCGATCACGCTGCCTTGCTGGACTTCGAGTGGGGGACGCTCTCCTCTCCCACCGTCACGACGTCCGTGGCACCGTGGCGCTCGAAGACCGCCTTGGCAGTCCTGCGCGCGCCGTCGTCCTCGGTGTGGGCGGAGATGAGGATGTTTCCGCCCCTGATCTTGCCTTCGTATTGCTTGGCTTCGATCTCGGGGATGCCCATCCCGACGAGGCCGCCCGCCACCCCTCCGAGGGCCGCGCCGGCCGCGACGCCGCTCAGCGCCGCCAGGATGGGGCCGGCCGCGATGAACGGTCCGAGGCCCGGGATCGCGAGGGCGCCGATGCCCACGAGGAGGCCCAGAGTACCGCCGACGGCCCCGCCCGCGCTCGCGCCGACCACAGCGCCCTCGGGCGCCTTGGTGTTCTGCTCGTGCGCGAAGTCGCGTGTCCCCTTCTTGTCGGGGAAGAGCACGGAGATGTCGTTGTTGGGAAACGCGGCGGCGCGGAGATCGGTGACGATCGCCTCGGCTTGCGCTTGATTGCCGACCAGACCCAGGACTGCCTTGTTCGATGACATTGTCGTTCTCCGTTCGCCGCTCAGTTGGCGGCGATTTCGAGCTGGTTGTCCACGCGCTTCACGCCTTCGGTGCCCCGAGCGATGGCGAGGATGTTCGCCCGTTCCTTCTCGCTCTTCACGGGGCCACGGAGCGTGACGACCGACCCCACGGTGATGATCTTGACGTTCTTCGCCGTCGTCGACAGGAGATCGTCCTTCATCACGCCTTGACGGATCGTCCGGGTGATCGTGAGATCGACTTCGCTGTCGCCTTGATCGCCCGGCGTCAGCGCGTCCGCCTTGCGATCGCGCTGGTTCACCTCGGTGTTGTCGGGGGCTCTCGCCCCGCTGCCCTTGTCGTCGCAACCCATGGCTGCGATCGTGATCCCGAGCAGGACTGCGATTCTGGTGATCATCTCTCTTGTCTTCTCTTGTGAAGGGGAAAGTGCCGAGCGCTCAGCGTCACGCAGAGAGCGAGCGCCGGCGGACGATCAGGTGGTACCCGACAGTCAGGACGATGGCGCCCAGCAGCGACATCACGAACCCCGCCGGCTCGCCCTCTCGATACATGTTCAGCCCCCTCCCGAGGAACGCGCCGATGAACGAGCCGGCCACGCCGATGAGCAGGGACACGACCCAGCCGCCCGGCTCCTTGCCGGGGACGATGAAGCGCGCGAGGGCGCCGACGACCAAACCAAACACCAGAAAGAGAATGAATTGCATGAATGTGCCTCCGTTGCCGCCCCGGGTTGCAATTCGAAAGCCAAAGGGGGTTTTCACCAGGATCCAGCCTCGAATTCTCGTGATCGAGCCCCCCTGTCGCCGGCAAGATCGCCACATGGGACATTCTGCGTGACGCGCTCCCCTTCGGGCGCCCGGTACGCCGCGAAGAGGATCGCGAAAGCGACAGTCGCTCGGAGCGGGGCCGTCCTCCGGCGGAGGTCGTGCCTCTCGCGCTCGTTCGCCTCCTGCCATGAGCACGAGCGCACCGCCCCGGCGCGGATGCTGGTACCCTCGCCGCACACGCTCGGTACGGCTCCGAGCAAGGCAGGACAAGGAGCGACATGGGAAGCTTGGTCGAAGCAGCGGCGAACGCCGCGGCGCAGGGCGCGGCGGCCGTCGCGAACGCGGGATGGACGCTTCCGGAGGAAGGACAGGCGCTCCAGCTCGTGGCCGTCGACTACGAGAACGCGGCGCGGGAGCTCGACTGCGAGACGGCGGCGGTCCACGCGGTCGCCGACGTCGAGTCCGGCGGGCGCACGGGTTTCGACCCCAAGAAGCGGCCCAAGATCCTCTTCGAAGTGGCGCGGTTCCGGGACAACACAGGCGGTCGCTTCGACAAGTCGCACCCGGATCTCTCGGCGCCCTACAAGAGCAAGGCGCGCAAGGCGAGCTACAAGAAGGACCAGTGGGTGGTCATCAAGGCCGCCTTCGCGCTGGATCCGGAGGCGGCGCTGAAATCAGCCTCGTGGGGGATGTTCCAGGTGCTGGGGAGCAACTTCTCCATGGGCGGCTGGACGACGGTCTACGCCGTTCGCCGCGGGCTACAACGGGCCCGACTACGCCTCGAACGCCTACGACACGAAGCTCGCGGCCGCGTACGACCGCTACAGCGGCAAGGCCCCTGTCAAGAAGGGCGCCACGAAGCACCGGAAGCGGAAGCGACACTGAGCCTGCACGGCGCGCAGCGCGGGAACCGGACGCGCGTCAGGCCGGCGGCTCGATCGCGGCGCGGACGCGCACGTCCTTGCCATCGAACGCGACGGCGAACGCGTGCACCGGTGAGGCGCCCGCGGCGCGAAGCTCGGCAGTGTAGTCCATCGCGCGGAGCTGCGACAGCCCCTCTTCCAGCGCCTGATCCAGCGTCTTCTTGCCTGCTCTCGCCACCTTCAGCTCCAGCACGACACCCGGATTGCCGGGGTGCGTCGGCCGGATCAGCACGTCGGAGCGGCCCTTTCCAGACTCCCTGTTGGAGCGCACCTGGTGGCCCGGCTCCAGGACGGCCAGGAGGCCCACGAGAAAACCGTGGTAGACGCGCTCCGGGTGGAGCTTGCCCGGGTCGTGGAACGAGAGCAGATTGGTCACGAAGGCTTGGAGCTGCTCCTCGAGCGACTCCGCATCTCCGTCGAGGAGCGCGCGAGTCAGCCCCGCGAGGCTCCCGCCGTGCCCCTCCATGCGGCTCTCCATCCACGCGCGGAAGGTGGTGGCGTACACCTGGCGCACCTCGCGGTTGGGGATCGAGAGGCGGTAAGCGATGCCTTCCGGTGTGTCGCCGGGCACCTCTTCTGCTTTGAGGTAGCCGGAGAAGAGCAGGAGGCTCCAGAGCGCGCTCTGGCTCCGATGGAGATCACCGAGCGCCACGTCCTCGTCGACGACCCGCTCGATGCTGCCCCCTTCGAGGAGCACCTCGAACACCGGCTGAAGCTCGACCGCGTACCGCAGGAGCA
>WBZX01002200.1_pt2 | contig 11384 bp, 10 predicted proteins | sample 5204211 | NCBI WGS metagenome assembly WBZX01 (sample SAMN12344362, study PRJNA552823) | activated sludge metagenome | biome: Activated sludge suspended growth; feature: Nitrification reactor; material: Wastewater; isolation source: activated sludge from nitrification reactor of wastewater...
CCAAGCGGTTGTACTTTCAGCTAAGGACACAGTTGCCGTTGCAGTCGAAGCATTATTGCCGGGGCACGAAGTGATACTGCCAGATGGTATGTTAGTGGTTCAACAGCCCATCAAGATGGGGCACAAGGTCGCCTTGCGACCCATAAAAAGGGGGGAGGCGATCTTCAAGTACGGTCAAGTGATCGGTGTAGCTAGCCAGGATATTTCGTCAGGTAGCCATGTTCATTCGCATAACCTGGTAGCAGAACTCTTCAAACGGGATTACGCCTACTCTACCGCCTGCCCAAGTACACCAAGATCACCAGAAGTACGGCGAACTTTTGAAGGATTTGACCGCAGTGATGGACGCTATGGCACAAGGAACTACCTGGCCATTATCAGTACCGTGAATTGCTCAGCCAGCGTCAGCAAGTACATCTCGCAGCGATTCCATGCAGCGGATCTGCTCAAGCACTATCCCCATGTGGATGGTGTGGTGGCCATCACTCACAAGGCTGGTTGTGCCATGCAGTATGGGGGTGAGGATCACCAACAGCTAGACCGCACGCTGGCTGGGTTTGCCAAGCATCCCAACGTGGCTGCATACATCCTGATTGGCTTGGGATGCGAGACGGGCCAGGCGATACACCTCATCGAACAGGAACACCTCATTCAACTGGATGGCAGCAAACAACCTCCGACGGTACTTGGCATTCAGGAATGTGGTGGCATCGGCAAAACGGTGGAAGCTGGGGTTGCAGCCATTGCTTCCATGCTACCGAAGATCAATGATCTTCGCCGTACCACGCTTAGTGCTGACAAGCTCGTGCTTGGAACCAACTGTGGCGGATCAGATGGCAATAGTGGCATCACAGCCAACCCTGCATTGGGTATTGCCAGCGATCTGCTCATTCAACAAGGTGGGACCAGCATCCTGGCGGAAACACCTGAGATCTACGGAGCAGAACATCTTCTTACCCGTCGAGCTATCAGCAAGACAGTGGGTGAGAAACTGGTGGAACGCATTCACTGGTGGGAAAGATATACCGGGCAGTTTGGTGTCACCATGAACAACAACCCTTCACCTGGCAACAAAGATGGTGGCCTGACGACTATCTACGAGAAGTCTCTTGGTGCCATCGCCAAGGGAGGCAGCACGGCACTGATGGATGTGGTGCACTATGCAGAGATGGTAAAGAGCAAGGGGCTGGTCTTCATGGATACTCCAGGATACGACCCAGTCAGCATGACAGGAATCGTCGCTGGTGGTGCCAATGTGCTGGTGTTTACCACTGGTCGTGGATCGGTGTTTGGATGCAAACCTGCGCCGTCGATCAAGGTGGCTACGAACACACCACTATATGATCACATGAAGGATGACATGGATATCGATGCAGGCGTGATCTTGCATGGGACACCTGTTGAAGCTGTTGGCCAGCAGATATTCGAAGAGATTCTTGCCGTCGCCAGTGGTAAGAAGACCAAAAGCGAGTTGAGCGGTGTGGGTGAAGAAGAATTTGCTCCGTGGAGCATTGGGCCAACACTGTAATACAATGTTCTCGTCATGCCGTTTGATGCATGGCACAGGAGTATTGTTCAACATGACGGCTATCATTTTGGCATTGTGTCTGCTGCAGGCTGATCCAGAACGGCTGACGATGCAGGAAGAGAATGAACTCAACGAGATGTTGGCGGTCACATTGAAAGCCAAGCCTGGTGAGTATGCTCTTTTGCTTGCCGATGCTAGCGTCAAGCGTCAGTTCGATCTAGCCAGCCGGGTGGCACAGTTGGGGATGCTGAAGGTCAATCGAGCTATCCACGATAAGAAGTACGAATCCAATTCGGACTTTGTCGGGTTCTACGTCTCGCGGTTCGGCATGCTCTACGAACCCAAGATGCTGCGGACCTGGGTGCTGGCTTATGCTGAGAACAACAAGCAAGAACGTGATCTGTTTACCAAAGCCCTCAAGGATACCGGTCTCAAAGGCGAGAAGCGAAACACTGTGGTGTATTCCTTCTACAGTCTCCTCTATCCTGCGGAGAGGCTCTTCTACCTCGAGTTAGTGGGTATTGTTTACAAGAATGGTGAAGCGGACTTCTCGAAGCTCAACAAACGTGCCAAGGACTGGATCGCCAACCGAAGCGATATGTTCCCCTAACACTTATTCCATCCGCAAGATCTTGTTAATCATCTCATCCAATGTCGCAAGAAACTTCGAGCGATTCTTGGAGGTCATGGACGATGGACCGGCTGAATGGTTGCCTTCCTGGCGCTGATAATCCCTGATCTCACGCATAGCTAACGCATCAGCGATGGTGTTTTCAGTGAAGGCATAGCCTTTCGGATTGAGGACCAATGCATCATTGAGCAAGCAGCGTGATGCCAGGGGAATGTCGGAAGTTATCACAATATCCCGTCGGCCTGACTGTTCAGCAATCCAGTCGTCTACTTCTTCGAACCCAGGACACACCATCAGGGTGATCAACTCATTCTCGGGTACACGCATGGTGGCTTTGGCACAAACCACCACTTTGAGTGAATAGCGCGCAGCCACCCGGTAAGCTTCTTCCTTCACCGGGCAGGCATCGGCATCTATGTAGAGTGTGAGCATGGTAGCTTTAGTGTACTCAATCCTTCTTCGCAGGTTGTCGATATGATCGTTCGACCATGTCATGGGGATCAGTTGATACCGGGCCATCCCGCCACAGCCAGCGCATCATCTCAGGCATAATGGCTCCGCCAAACTTCTGGCCATGCAGGTTCATGCCCCAGGAATAGTTCACATCGTAGCCTTTTTCCGTCAGCGCCTTCATCAGGCGAACGTTCTGATGAAACCAGTCTCGCTTCTCGTCATACACACCGTTTCGCAGGCCACGATTGTCATTCCGTCCATCACACAGGTAGACGCGGATAGGCTTCTTCTCGCTGGCGAGTACCTTTTCTGGATAGACATGGCCACCACGAAGGTTCACGAAGCTACCGACGTTGCTGAGTACCTTGCGGAACTGATTGGGTCGTTCCCAGGCCACGGTAAAGGCAGCGATGGCACCAGAACTGGAGCCTCCTATGCCTCGCATCTCGGGGTCTTTCGAGATGTTGTAATCCTTCTCGAGCGCAGGCAGTAATTCCTCTGTGATGACACGGGCATACTTGTCATCGAGAGAGTTATACTCCGTAGGACGGTTAGTATTGCGATCCCCCCATTCACGTGGCGATGGTTCAGGCTGCTCAGGTGTTCGACCAGGATTGATGAACACGCCAATCATCACCGGGATTTCCCGCCGGTAGATTAGATTGTCCATGACATTCTGAGCACGCATATCCCCTTTTTCATCCTTGAAGGCTTGTCCATCCTGATAGACCATTAGTGCAGCTGGAACAGCCTTGTCGTACTGTGCAGGCACATACACCCAGTAAGTATGCTGGGTACCTGGATAGACCCGGCAAGGCAGTGTGAACGGCCCACGAATCTCTCCCTTTGGCACACCTTCCTGGGGCAGCGAATCAGGACCAAGGCGGTATTGCGAGTTGCCGTTGGTGGGCTCTTTGGCCTTTGTGGGAGCATCCTTGCCTTGCTGTGGCAACGGGTTATGTGCAAATGCGATGGCTGTCAATCCAGCAAGGGACATAGAGGTGAGGAAACTGGTCGAACGATGCATGCAGAACTCCTGAAGCGGAACATCATTGTCTTATAGGTACAGCGGTGCAGTTGATACCCCTAAGTCTTAAGTACAGACACTTGGGCAGTTGCATTTATCGATGATTCGCAATAGCACCCTGACGTGCTAAATAGTAAAGTATCCTAGGTAGTACAGGCAAGGATCGCTGCGTATGGCCATACCTTCTGAGACAACAAGCAAGTCGCTCGTCCGTGATTTAACCGCCGGTATCGTAGTCTTTCTTGTAGCACTCCCCCTTTGCCTGGGGGTGGCACTGGCTTCGAATGCTCCTCTTTTCTCAGGGCTGCTTGCGGGAATTATCGGTGGCATCCTCGTCGGCATCTTGAGCGGTTCGCATTCCAGTGTCAGTGGGCCTGCAGCAGGTCTGACTGCCGTTGTTGCCATGCAGATAGCAGCGCTGGGCTCGTTTCAGGCATTCCTGATGGCATTAGCCATCGCCGGTGTCATGCAAGTGGTGCTAGGTCTTGCCAGACTGGGGATTATTGCAGAGTTCATCCCTTCTAGTGTCATCAAGGGCTTACTAGCCGCCATTGGGGTTATCCTCATCATGAAGCAACTCCCTATAGTAGTGGGCTATCGAAACGCTGGAGTTGGCGCAGAGGGTTGGAACTTTTCGGCAATCCTTGCTCAGTTACACCTGGGATCAGCAATCATTGGAATCGCCTCGATTGTTATTCTGGAGATATGGTCGCATTCACCCGTACTGAAAAAATCGCAGATACCCTCGCCATTGATTGTAGTGCTTCTGGGCATTGGAATGAGTTCACTATTCAAACTATTCCAAGGAGAACTGGTGCTCGATGCTTCACTGCTGGTACAAGTCCCAGTTGCTGCCAGCATCAAGGAGTTTTTTGGATTCCTGCAACTTCCAGACTTTGCTCAACTGGCAAAGCCTGTGATATACACGTCCGCATTTACCATTGCAGTTGTAGCTTCCCTGGAAACATTACTCAACCTGGAAGCTGTCGACAAAATCGATCCGCAGAAACGGCTGTCACCACCCAATCGAGAACTGATCGCGCAGGGGGCCGGAAATTGCATCAGCGGACTTATCGGCGGGCTTCCTATCACCTCGGTGATCGTTCGAAGTTCGGTGAACCTGAATTCGGGCGGAAGAACCAAACTGGCGACCATCACCCATGGAGTGTTACTGCTTGTGTCCGTGTTATTATTGCCGGCCTGGCTCAATCAGATTCCGCTATCCTGTCTGGCTGCAATCCTCGTCACCACAGGCTACAAACTAGCCAACCCGGCCCTGATTAAGAAGAAGTGGGGCAAAGGATACACACAGTTTCTGCCATTCATCGTCACTGTCATTGCCATTGTGGCCACTGATTTGCTCATCGGTGTGCTCATTGGCTTAAGCGTTGCGATCTTCTTTATCCTGTACAGCAATCTCAAGACCCCGGTGCGTCAGACGATTGAGCATAATGCCATTGGCGATGTGGTTCGAATTGAATTGCCCAATCAGGTGAGTTTCCTGAATCGTGCATCGCTGGCCCATGCACTTCATCAGGTGCCACGAGGTGGACATGTCATCCTGGATGCTCGATCAACGCACTATATTGATCCCGATGTCATCGAAATGATTCGTGATTTTACAGAACAGACCGATCCCAGTTGCGATGTTCACGTGAGTCTGCTTGGCTTCAATGGGAAATACGGCTTCGAGGATGATCTCCTGAATGATCCCGGCATGCATCCATCAGTCAACTGAAGGTATCAATGCTGCTGGGCCACGGGTTGAGGTTCGTCCTCTCCATCACTAACGACACCTCTCCCCATAGGCCCAGCATTCTCACACTGATCTACACCATCCTGATGGTGAATACAGATGCATACGCATGGCTCAGCAACTAGGTTTGCGAGATGCGGAGAATCGTGATAGCTGGTGCAACTAGTGCCTGAAAAACCATTGGCAGACGACAATAGTTCATCGTCATGCCTTAATACAGGCACTGAGTGAGAGAGGTTCGCAACTGTTTCTTAAAGCCTCGTCAATGCTTGAGAGAGAAAGACGTTGTCGTCTTGGCATTGACGAGGTATTCGAGCATCAGATTGCGATAGATGCATGTGATACCATGCAGGCTGCATGAACGCAACCGCAAACTAGTGAAGACGGGCAAGGAAGTTCAATCGTGTTCTGAATCTACTTGATGTAGATGGGGTTCGAGTAGATCCAAGGTCGATATTCGCCATCCAGTTTCAGCCAGGCTTCGACTCGATAGGCCCCTGGTTCTGTCGGCTTGTAGATCCATGTTGAAACGTTGTCGGCCTTCGCCACCTCTTTGCCATGTCGCAGCATTCGAACATAGGCTGAGACTGGCAATTTGATGTGAAGCTCCGTTCCCGATTGCAGCGATACTTCATCTCCCATGATGTGCTGATTGCCAGCAGCCGAGGCCGTGTATTGAAAGCTGGTTGGATTACACATCCAGTCGTGACTGACATAGGCATGCCCGGCTTGCAAGGCCTTGCGGATGTTCACTTCATCCAGTTGCGGAGCAAGGATGTGTGTAGCTGAATTCTTGAACGAGATGCTGTAGGGATCGATATCCACTTTCGAGATGACATCGCCAGGCTTCTTCCCAGCCATCAGTGTCTTGAGTCCGGGTCGAAGATCGGTTGATACTTTCCGCATGTCTTTATCCTGGTCAACAATGGTACCGAGGATCGCGGTCTTTTCATCCACCATCTTCACGATCATCACCTGGTTATGGTGGCAGTCGTTAGCTGCAACGCCTGTCAGTCGCCGTGTCTTGGTGCCTTCATCCCACTTGTTTAGATAAACCGTTGGGTAGTCGCATTGAAAGGCAAACAGTTCTGCAGGGTACTTCTCGACAGCCTGCTGCAACTGCTCCAATTGCTTCGGATCGGTCAGCATCATGGCTACTGCAATCAGTGAGCCCATATCGCGATTGGCATCGTAGTGTCGATTGTAAATCTCGAGGCCAGTCAGCCCATCCAAGGGATGATCTTTCCGCTCTTCGATGTGCGAGAGAAAGATCATACCTTGATCAGCGTTCACCGTTTCGATGAACTCGGGTGTCTTAAGTTCCATGCGGCTCAGGATCGACTTCGAGGGATAGATCAAAAAGCCACGAATCTCCGACCCGGGAATGAATAACACACCTTCCTTGAACCCACGCCAGCGGCCATTAATGAAGTCGCGGGGTGGCCGGAAATGATCACTGAGCAGGATGCCGTGCACCCCTGCCTTCTTGGCTTCGCTCAGCATCTCTGGAAGGGTTCCACCGGTGTGAGTAGAGTCTTCGGCATGGGCATGCAGGATGCAGTGGTAGTCGTTGTAACCAGCAAGCGCCGGAATCGTTTGCCGTTGTTTCTTGATGCGTTCTACATCTTCATGCACAGCTTGCAGGCGAGCGAGTTGCAGCCTGGCTACGTTCGAGTACTTCCGGGCTGGTGGTTCCTGTGCGGAGAGTGAAATCCAACCCCATGTAATCAACAGCATCGTCAGATAACAACGGAACAAGGCAGGCTCCCAGGCAGAAGAGTAGCTACTGGCGGTGAGGTAGATATGATAGCGACAATCTGTCAGGAACCGATGTATGGCCAAGCTCTACTTCTATTATTCAACCATGAACGCGGGCAAGTCCACTTCCCTGCTGCAAGCCAGCTATAACTATGCTGAACGGGGCATGCGTACCCTGCTCTTCACGGCCAAGATCGATGACCGTGCAGCAGGCAAGATCGCATCCCGTATTGGTATCGGTGCAGACGCCTCGCATTTTGATGCACACACCAATTTCGTACAGCATTGCACCTCCATCAAACCCGACTGTGTGCTGGTTGATGAGGCCCAATTTCTCACCAAGGAACAAGTGCGGCAGCTTGCGGAGGTAGTTGATCAGGCTAACATCCCAGTTATGTGCTACGGACTGCGTACCGACTTCCTGGGCGATTTGTTCCCCGGTAGTGCCGCCCTCCTCGCCTGGGCAGATACGCTGGTAGAACTGAAGACCATCTGTTACTGCGGTCGCAAGGCTACCATGGTAGTTCGTGTTTCGCCATTAGGTAAGGTGAAACAAGCAGGACAGCAAGTCGAGATCGGCGGCAATGACCGCTATGTTTCCCTATGCCGTAAGCACTTCTCCGAATCGATGCAGACCGGCCACTGCGCTGGTTGGCATCAACTTGAGCAAAAATAACACCGAAACCTCATTTCTTTCGCATGCCTTCCCGAATACCTTGCAGGTTTCTTACAGCTTATCACCGCAAGACGACGATAAAGGAGAAACCGTACACTGGGAACGTGTGATGCAGTGCTGGCAACGGAAGACTTTGCTGATTGTCGGCGGAACCGTGATTTCGCTGGCTGGCTGCACCTCTTCCAATACTGTTCCGATGGGGCACTTGCCTAACACTGTTTCGCAAGCCGATGTTCTGATGCCTGCCACCTTTCAGAATGTCAGGCCGTCTTCGGCACCAACGCCGAACAATAGCAAGACTTTTGAATTGCCTCCCGGGCTGAACGATGTCAGTAAGCCTGAGGGCAAATCGGACATTTTGCCCGTGGTTGCCAGCAGTGAACAAGTGACAGGCGATGCCATCACGCTGGCTCAACTGCAGCAGTTAGCGTCTAATTCCAATCCGACCCTTCAGCAAGCCCAGGCAAACATTGAAGCTGCTGCGGGTGCCATGCAACAAGCGGGGCTCTACCCCAATCCTGTCGTAGGTTACCAGGCCGACCAGATGCAGCCTTGGGCATTACCTTCGGGGACACCCGGTCAACAAGGTGCTTTCTTCAGCCAGGTCATCAAGACGGCAGGCAAGCTGAATCTGCATCAAGAAGTAGCAGGGTTTGACTACCTCAATGCGATTGTCAGCGCTCGCCGCATTCAGATCGATGTGACGAACCAGGTACGGGCCCAGTACTTCTCGATCCTGGTTGCACAGCAGGCCGTTGATATCAACCGTTCGCTCGTGAGCCTGGCTGATGAAGTCTATCAGTTGCAGAAGAAACAGGTTCGTGCTGGCGAAGCAGCGGCCTACGAACCTCTGCAGTTGTATGCTCAGGCAGTACAGGCCCGGAATGCCCTTAAGCTTGCCGAAGCCAATGCTACATCAAGCTGGCGACAGCTGACCGCTTCACTTGGTCAACCTGGCCTCGCCTTGAAACCCATTGCTGGTCGGGCAGATGGCGCACCACCCAGCTTGAGCTTCGACTCACTGAAATCTCGGTTAGCTGAACAGCATACCGACCTCTTGACTGCTCGCAACAAGCAGCTGCAGGCAGAATCCAATCTTCGCCTGCAACAAGTGACACCGATCCCTGATCTGAATACTAACCTGTACGTTCAGTACGACAACGTCATCCGAACCACACAGTTCGGTGTTCAGCTTGGCGTATCGCTGCCACTCTATGATCGCAATCAAGGCAACATCCGCCAAGCGCAGGCAACACTCGCCAGCAGCCACGATGCCATCCCCGCTGCACAGAACGCACTGATTGCCAAGCTCGCTGAAGCCTACGGCCGCTACGATGCCAGCCGGGTACAAGCACAGAATTACCGAGAACTGGTACTGCCCAATCTGACAACAGCGTATCGTTCCATGATTCGCCGCTATCAGATCGAACCAGACAAAGTTCAGTTCAACGACATTGTCGTTGCCCAGCAGAACCTGGCACAAGCACTGCAAGCCTATCTCAACAGCCTGGATACGCAATGGAAAGCCGTCGTCGATCTAGCCACCATTGCTCAAGTCGATGAGTTATATCCAGGTGCTGAAGTGAAAAAGTAATCCCCCTCTCCTAGCAAGGAAAGGGGGAAGGGTTTCTTCTGTATTGACCCCTGTTATCGCTCCGCACACTTGCACGATGCCTCAATACTCACATCCGCCCGGCTCCAGGCTCGCTGCCATTGCAACTCGATAGCATAGGCTTCCTGCGTTTTACCCTGGGCTTTCAGGCTCTTCATCAACCCATACAGTGACCAGCCGTTGTGAGGCCAGCGTTTCAGGTCTTCTTGGTAAACCTTCTCCGCCTCTGCTGCCTCACCGTTAGCGAGAAGGAACGCACCCAGTGGATGGCGTGCAGGAATGATCCAGCCCGGTGGCTCATCGTAATGGGTCAGGTCATCCTTCTGAACTGCAGTGCGAAGTTGGGCGATGGCATCGGTCAGCTTGCCTTCCCTGAAGAGAATCTCCCCCTCCAGTGTAGGCTCTGCCACCGCATACAGATCATGAGCTTTGTTGTTGCCAAACATCGCTTCGGCTGGAGTCTTGGTGAAGGCTTCCCGGAAGAGCTTCTGCTCTGCACGGGCTTCATCGATCTTGCCAAGTGCTGCGTAGGCCACACCCCGAGCATAGTGTCTGAGCGTTCGGGCTATCGGGAAGACTTCTGGCATCTCAGGTTCTTTGAGAATCTCTTCCCACTTGCCAAACCGCATCATCACTTTGAGGGGAGCAGCCAGGAACCCATCGGCGATGGCTGCATTCTCTTTCACCGCTACCCATTCAGCAGGCACACCTTTGATCATTTCACGTATGGTGGCGAGGGCCAGTTTCGATTGTCCGCTCATCATCGCAGCAAAGGTCAACATGTGAGCATTGTGTGCCATGTAGAGGTGATAGAAATCCTGCTTGGGCGAACGCTTGCGGTAGTTGGCATCTGCTTCGATGGCTCGTTCGTTGGCTTCGATAGCCAGTTGCCAACGACCGGTTCGCACATCGATGTGGCTAGGCATATGAACCATGTGCCCGAGGCCAGGCTGCAATTGCCGTAGTCGATCTGCAGCCTCCACTGCCTTCTCAGGATGGGGCGATGCTTCGACCGCATGGATGTAGAGATGCAGTGCCAGGGGGTGATGGGTGTTGACTTTCATCACTGCTTCGAGTGCCGTCAACAGTTGTGGCGTGCCGGGGTGAGGCTTGCCATCGGATGTCCACAAATCCCAGGGACGCAGGTTCATGATCGACTCTGCATAGAGGGCACCGATATCAGCATCATTTGGGAACTTCTCCCAGGCCTGCTTCATGGCCTGCGAATAAGCATCGTTAAGAGGTGTACGATCTTCCGGAGCGTTCTCGGCAAAGCGAAGAGCAATTGCATCAATCAGCGCCTGATCCTCTGCTCGACAGTTGGCACGTTTCAGTTTGGCTGCTCGGATGGCAGCCAGGGCTTGCTCATTCTCCTTCGGCTTCACGAATGGCCTGTTGATGTGCGAACCATAGGTAATGGCAATACCCCAGTGGGCCATCGCACAATCCGGGTCTTCCACGCTGGCTTGCGTAAACGCCCGGCGGGCCTCATCATGATTGAAGGCAAACAGGAACGCAACTCCTTGATCGAAGCACTTCTGCGCCGATTCCACCTTACTGACAGATCTGCTGTGTTTGCCCAGTCCGTCGAACAACGGCAACTCACCTACTCTGTGTTCAGCTTTTACCCGGAGATCTTTCTCATCATCGAAGCTCATGCCGATTCCGCAGATCAAGAGCCCTGCTATCAGAACCGGAGACGACCATAACAGTATTCGTCCGTACATTATTCACCTTCTTTCGACCAATGTTACTGCAGTGTAACCCAGTAACGATAGGCTGTGAAGTTGTAGAATGGTTATTGCGTCAAAGAAACGCAAACCCGTTACCATGTAGTACATCCGCAAGCGCTTCCCCATCGGCCAAAATGGAGTCAACTGATGCAAGATTCATTTGTTGATCTGGTCGAACGACTGAAACAAGGCGACAATTCAGCAGCGTCC
>WBZX01002871.1_pt1 | contig 11381 bp, 9 predicted proteins | sample 5204211 | NCBI WGS metagenome assembly WBZX01 (sample SAMN12344362, study PRJNA552823) | activated sludge metagenome | biome: Activated sludge suspended growth; feature: Nitrification reactor; material: Wastewater; isolation source: activated sludge from nitrification reactor of wastewater treatment...
GGTGAAGCCCATCGGCGACACGTGCACCGGGTCGTGGGTGCGCAGTTCGTCGTAGAACGGGTACGGGTCGGCCCGGAACGCGGGGTCGAACGGGTTGAACAGCGGAGCCGTCGGCGTCGAGGACATGGACACGATGTAAACACGGGTGTATACATGTGTCAATGGCGACCCGCCTCCCCCGTGACGAACGACGCGCTCAGCTGGTGCGATGTGCCGCCGCCGTGTTCGTGCGCGGTGGTTTCGACGCCACCTCGATGGACGACGTCGCCCGCGAGGCCGGCGTCACGCGGCTGATCGTGTACCGGATCTTCCCGTCGAAGGAGGACCTGTACCGCGCGGTGCTCGACGCGGTGCTGATCGACACGGCCGAGGCCGTCGACGTCCGCCGTCTCGAGCGCGACCCGGACGATCCCCACCACACGATCGTCGGCGTGATGCTCGGCGTCGCTCGCCGACACCCTGACGGCTTCCGGTTGCTCTGGCGTCACGCCGCGCACGAACCCGGCTTCCGCGACACGGCGGTCGTCGTGAAGGCGGCCAGCACCGAGTTCGCGCTCGATCTGCTGGGCACGTCGATCGACGACCCGACGATGCGGCTGTGGGCCGCCGAGTCGCTGGTGGCGACGCTGCACGAGAGCATCTGCCTCTGGCTCGACGACGGCGATCCGGCACGTGACGACGAGGTGCTCGCGATGCTGCTCGACAGCTTGCGCGGCACGGTCGAACGGTGGGTCGCGCGAGCGCGGTTCTCAACCCCGCGCCGCTGAGCCAACCGCCGACCCGACCCCCGCACGTAGGGGGTTCGTCTCGGAACCGTCGGGCCGACGTCAAGGACCCCACCCGGCAGGCCGAACACCAGGGTGCTATGCAGGCGGACACCCCCGGGCAGCAGCCCTCTCCCAACCGCCGGCGGCTCGACATGGCGGACGTCAGCAGCCGGCTCCTCGGTCGCGACGGCACGAGCGAGATCGGCGACGACGCGCGCCGACTCGTCGACGGCCGGCGCATCCTCGTCACCGGTGCGGCCGGCTCGATCGGCAGCGAGCTCGTCCGGCAGATGACCCAGCTCGGCGGGCAGGTCTTCCTGCTCGACCACGACGAGTCCCGGCTGCACGCGCTGCATCTCGAGCTCAGTGGCAGCGGGCTGCTCGAGGCCGAGACGATCGTGCTCGCCGACGTGCGCGACCGGCCACGCCTGCACCGCGTGTTCGAGCGGATCGCCCCGGACGTGGTGTTCCACGCGGCGGCGCACAAGCACCTCCAACTGCTCGAACGAGCGCCTGCCGAGGCCGCCAAGACCAACGTGTACGGCACGCAGAACGTGGTCGACGCCGCGCTCGCCGCGGGCGCCGAGCGGTTCGTGCTGATCAGCACCGACAAGGCCGCCGACCCGTCGTCGGTGCTCGGCACCTCGAAGCTGTTGGCGGAGTACGTGGTGCAGGGCACCGCCCACCACGGCATGCACGTCGCGTCGGTGCGGTTCGGGAACGTGCTCGGCAGCCGCGGTTCGCTGCTCGACACGCTGCGTTGGCAGCTCGCCAACCACCTGCCGGTCACGATCACCCATCCCGACGTCACACGGTTCTTCATGTCGATCCCCGAGGCCGTCGGGCTGGTGCTCGAGGCCGGGCTGATGGCCCGCCACGGCGAGACGTACGTGCTCGACATGGGCGAGCCGATCCGCATCGTCGACATCGTCGAACGTTTCAGCGAACTCACCGGTTGGCCGGTCGAGTCGTACCGGTTCAGCGGGCTGCGCCCGGGCGAGAAGCTGCACGAGGTGCTCGCCGCGCCCCACGAGGCGCAGTTGCGCACCACCCACCGGCGGATCAGCGTGATCCCGTCGCAGCTCACGGGTCGGCGGATCGACGTGCTCTTCGACCTGCTGCCCGACCTGTACCGCGCGGCGATCCGCGACGAGGACGACGTGGTCCGCGGGTTGATGCTCGAGGGCGCTGCCGACCTGCGCGCGCCGCTCCGCCCGGCCGTCGCCGATCACGTCGGCGACAGGGACGGCACCGACGACGACCTCGACGACGAGGTGTTGATCGGCGTGTGACGCGATGACGGTGGCCGGATGACCGCGTTCGAGGTGGTGACGATGCTGGTGCTGTTCGCACCGGCCATCCTGCTCGCGCTCTCGGAGATGTCACCGAACATGCGCGCCTCGCGACACGCGACGGCCCATGTCGACGCCGACAGCCGTCGCATCGAGAACTTCACCGTCATCGTCCCGATCTACGGCCACATCCGCTACCTCACCAACGTCGACTACCTCCGCCAGTACGGCGAGCGGGTGCTCATCACCACCACCACTGCCGAGACCGACGAGTTCAACGCCGCGATCGAGGAGGTGTGCGCACGCGAGGGGTTCCGTCTGTTCCGCGGGCACGTCCCCGGTCGTGTGGTCGGCGGCACCGGTGGCAAGAAGTCGACCGGTGGGGTGGTGCGCGAGATCATCGTGCGCGACGCGCTCGCGGTGGTCGACCATCCGTACGTGGTGTGCATCGACGCCGACACCGAGACGGCGTTGCCGCTGTCGATCCTGGTCGGTGCGCTCGAGGAGCACGCCTTCGACGTCGCGTCGGTGCGGCTCGAGGCGCAGAACAAGGACAACCTGATGGAGCGGCTGCAGGCCCACGAGTACCGCACCGCGATGCGGCTGCGGGTGCTGATGCCGTGGCTGGTGTCGGGTGCCTGCCACGTGCTGCGCACGCGCGTGCACCGCGAGATCATGCACGCGCACTCCACGTTCTTCCAGGGCAACGACGTCGAGGTCGGGGTGCTCGGCGACGCGCTGAAGTACCGGGTCGGCCACATCCCGTTCGTGGTGCCGACGATCGTGCCGAGCACGTTCAAGGCGTGGTGGCGACAGCGGCTGGCCTGGTCCGGCGGCGAGACCCGGCTGTTCGTGGTGAACCTCTATCTCGCGCGATGGCACCCGACGCTGTTCCTGTACGGCTTCCTCGCCCTCGTCACCACGCCGCTGCGCTGGTACTACCTCATCAACCCGACATGGCCGGTGGCCGCGGCCGTCACCACGTACCTGCTGACGATGGGATGGGTGAACCGGCGCAGCTTCGACCGAGCGCTGCTGCTGATGCCGATCTACCTGTTGTTGATCAGCCTCGTGATCGTGCCGCTCGGACCGATCACGTACGTGCGCATGGCGTGGGCCGACCGCAAGGTGGGCGTGATCCGTCGGAGCGAGCTGAGCCAGCGCACCGTGGTGGACGCCGGCCTCGCCCGTCCGCTGTGACCCCGACCGGCACAGCTTCTGGTCGCGGATCTTCTCGGAATTCGAGAGGATGCGCGACCAGAACGCGTCAGCCGGCGGCGGCTGCGGCGACGGCGTCGACGATCCGGCCGATCTGCTCGTCGGTGATGACGAGCGGCGGGCAGAACGTGAGCGTGTCGGTGTTGATGGCCCGGCAGATCACCCCGCGGCGCAGCATGTCGTCGCGGATCGCCATCGCGTTCTGACCGGGCTTCAGGCCCGCAGCCCACATCGCACCCTCGCCACGGGCGTGGTCGATCACCCCGTCGGCGGCGAGCGAACGCAACCCGGCACTCAACTGCGCGCCGACGTGGGTGGCTCGCTCGACCAGGCCCTCGCGGCGCAGGATCGCCAGGTTCGCCAGACCGGCCGCGCACGCCACGGGGTGGCCGGAGTAGGTGAACCCGTGACGCAGGAAGAAGTCGGGGTCGGCCTCGAGGCCGGCGCGCACCGCCGGACCGACGAACACGCCGCCGAGCGGCTGGTAGCCGGACGTCACCGCCTTCGCGAACGTGACGAGGTCGGGGCGCACGCCGAAGTGGTGCGCCGCGAACCAGCTGCCGAGCCGGCCGTAGCCGGTGATCACCTCGTCGAAGATCAGGAACGCGCCGTGCTGGTCGCACAGCTTGCGCAGCGACTCGAGGTAGCCGTCCTGCGGCGGGTAGATGCCGGCCGCCCCTTGCACCGGCTCGGTGAGCACTGCCGCGACCGTGTCGCCGTGCTCGGCCATCAACGACGCCAGTGCCTCGACGTCGTCCGCGGGTACCTGCACCACGTCGGCGACGAACGGGCCGAAGTTCTCCTTGTTGGGGGCGATGCCTTGGGCGCTGGTGCCGCCGTAGGCGACGCCGTGATAGCCGCGCACGCGGCTGATGATGAGCTTGCGCTGCGGCTGGCCGGCCTGCACGTGGGCGATGCGCGCCAGCTTCATGGCCGAGTCGACGGCTTCCGAGCCCGAGCAGCACAGGAAGACGCGGCTGTCGGCCATCGGGGCGATGTCGTGCAGTTCGGCGGCCAGCTGCTCGGCGGGATCGTTGGTGAACGGGTCGAAGCAGCTGTACGCGGCGAGCTCGCGGGCCTGCGCCGACATCGCATCGGCGATCTCGGCGCGACCGTGGCCGACCGCGCAGTACCAGAGGCTGGCCATGCCGTCGACGAGCTCGTTGCCGTCGGCATCCCAGACGAGTGCGCCCTCACCTCGGACGATGCGGACGAACGACTCGCGGGTGGGCTTGGCGAAGGGATGCAGGAAGGCGGATGGCACGGCTCTCGACGGTAGCAAGCGGCGCCTATGCTTCGGCGAGTGGCGAGCACCCCCCGATCGACCAGCCCGAGCGTTCGCGCGCGTCGGCTCGCCGTGTGGCGCAACGCAGACTCGCCCACGCAGCTGCGCCTCGCCACGGCCGTCACGGTGGTGGCGGGGCTGATCCTGTCGCTGGGCGGCTGGTACGCGATCGATCGTCGCGACACCGCGATCGACGACGCCGCGGGTGCGGCGGCGCAGCTCATCCAGGTGCAGGACGTGCGGGTGCAGCTGGTGCAGGCCGACTCGCTGGCCAGCACCGCCTACCTGGTCGGCGGCCAGGAGTCGCCCGACGCGCGCACCCAGTACGACGAGCACGTCGCCGAGGCGTCGGCGGGGTTGCTGCGGGCCGTGCAGGGCGCCACCGCGGCCGACCGAGCCGAGCTCGAGCAGGCCGGGCAGCTGCTGTCGCGCTACGTCGGCCTCGTCGAGCAGGCCCGTGCGAACAACCGGCAGGGCTTCCCGGTCGGTGCCGCCTACCAGCGCGAGGCCCGCCAGGTCGCGAGCGACGTGGTCGCGTCGCTGCGCACGGTCGAGGAGCGCACACGTGCCCGGGTCGACGACAGCACCGCACGTGCCTATCGGGCGAGTTGGCTGCTGGTGCTCAGCGCGCTGGTCGTGCTCGCGCTGCTCGCCGCCGGATCGTGGTGGCTCGCCTCGAAGTGGCGGCGGCTCGTCAACGTGCCGCTGGCGGCAGCCGGCGTGCTCACACTGCTGGTGCTCACTGTCGGCGTCGCGGTCAACGGTCGAGCCGTCGCCCGGGCCGGCGACGCCGTGAGCGGCCCGCTGTCGGCCGCCGACCTGGTCGCCCAGGCGCGGGCCGCCGGCTTCGACGCCCGGTCGAGCGAGGCGCTCACCCTGATCAACCGCGGCAACGGTGCGGCGTACGAGCAGCAATGGCAGTTGTCGGCCAGCGTGGTCGAGCAGGCGCTCGAGCAAGCGTGCGACCAGCACGGCGTCGGATGCGCCACGTTCGTCGACCACCAGGCCTACGCCGACGCCCACGCGCAGGTGCGCGCGCTCGACGAGGGCGGCGACTGGGACGGCGCGGTGGCAGCAGCCACCGACGCCTCGGGCGAGGTCGCGCAGTCGTTCGCCGCCTTCGCGGTGCAGAGCGGCGACGAGCTGCAGGTGCAGTCGTCGTCGGCGCAGCGCGAGTTCGACGCGGCGGACGACTCGCTGCCCACGCTGCGGCTGCTGGTGGTGCTCGTCGGGCTCGCCGTGGCCGTGCTCGCGGCGATCGGCTACGGGCAACGGTCGAGGGAGTACCGATGAGCGGCGTGCGGATCCGGCGGCTGACCGCCGCAGCGGCGGCGTCGGCGATGCTGCTGGGTCTCGTCGGATGCGGCGGCGACGCCACGCTGCCGGCCGAGGTCGAGGGCCAGGTCGCCGAGGTGACCACCACGGCGGCGCCACCCGCCCCGGAGTGCAGCGACGCCGAGAACGCGCGTCTCGACAACACCCGCACCTACGCGCCGCTCGACCCGATGCCCGCTCCGGGCGACATGCCCGACGGATCCACCATGCAGGCGATCGCCGAGCGCGGCCAGCTCGTCGTGGGCGTCTCGGGCGACACGTTGCTGTTCGGGTCGCGCAACCCGCTGACGGACACGATCGAGGGCTTCGACATCGACGTGCTGAAGGAGGTCGCGAAGGCGATCTTCGGTGACGACGGCGAGGACCGCATCGTCTACCGCGTGATCACCTACGCACAGCGACTGCCGTCGCTCGAGTCCGGCGACGTCGACATCGTCGCCCACACCATGACGATCAACTGTCGGCGCTGGCTGCGCATCGGGTTCTCGTCCGTCTACTTCCAGGCCGGCCAGAAGGTGCTGGTCCAGCAGGACTCGGGCTTCGACGGCATCGATGCACTGAACGCCGCCGGCGCCAGGGTGTGCGCGCCCGAGGGCAGCACCAACATCGACTTCCTGCGCAACAACCCCGACCGGTTCGACCGGCTCGAGGTGGTCGGCAAGGCCGACATCACCGACTGCCTGGTCGCGATGCAACAGGGCGAGGCCGATGCCACCACCGGCGACGACACCGTGCTCGCCGGCTTCGCCGCGCAGGACCCGAGCACCGAGGTCGTCGGCGACCCGTTCACCGAGGAGCCGTACGGCCTCGGCATCAACGCCGACCAGGTCGACCTGGTGCAGTTCGTCAACGGCGTGCTCGAGCAGATCCGCGCCGACGGCACGCTCGAGGGCATCAACCAGCGCTGGCTCGTCGACACCGGTGCGCTCACCCCCGACAAGATCGAGCCGGTACCCGCCCCCGACTACTCGCGGGAGCTGCCCGCGTGACCGACCGCCGCACCGCCGACGTGCCCGCCCTGCTCGCCCAGTGGGACGACTGGCTGTCGATCGCGACCGATCGCCTCATGCAGCTCGACCAGCGCGCCTCCACCAACGCCGCCGATCTGCCCGACCACGTCGCCCTCGACGTCGCCGCCGCGTTCGTGTGCCGCAAGGCGATCGCGCAGCGGATCGACGAGATCCGTGCCGCGCCGGCGTCGGCAGCGGCAGCCAGCGCGCGGCCGCTGGTCGACGACACCGGCCAGCCGGTCGCCGACGATCTGGCAGGAGCGGCCGCCCTGCTCGGCGCGGTGCTCGACAAGGTCGAGCGCGACGTCGGTTCCATCGAGTCGACCAATCAGGCGATCGCGATCGACCGGGTCACGGCGGCCGACGATCTCGCCGTCGCCGAGCGGCTGGCCGCCGACCTCGGCCACTCGGTGCAGCGGTGCGCTGCGGTCCGGGCACGCCTCGACACAGCCGGTCGCGACGCCGGCGCGCTCCGCCGTGTGGCCGTCGATGCCCGTGCGTTGCGCGACGAACTCGAGCACCTCGGACGGCTCCGCACCACGCTGTTCGCCGACTGGCGGGCGCTGCCCGGCCGGCTCGACCAGCTGCGGGTCCGCGAAGCCGAGGTGCGCGCCCTGGTCGACATGTGCCGAGCGAAGGTGTCGCCGCTGCCGGTGCTCGCGATGCCCAGCATCGATGCGCTCGGCCCGGTGCGGCCGGTCGCCGAGCTCGAGGCGCTGCCGTGGCCCTCGGCACGGGCCGCGATGGAGCCGTACCTGTTGCGGGTCGAGCGCCTGACCGCCGCCTACGACGAGGTCGCCCGGCGGTTCGGTGCGGTGCTCGACAAGCGCAACGACCTGCGTGGCCTGTTGCACGCGTTCCGCGACAAGGCCGCGGCGTCGGGCCTCGGGGAATCGGCCGATCTCGAACCGACGTTCCGGTTGGCCGAGCAGGTGCTGTGGGGCGCGCCGTGCGACGTCGAGCAGGCCGAGCGATTGGTGAACGACTACACCGACGCCGTGAACACCGCGGTGGCCGCCGTCGGACCAGGAGGTGCTCGCTGATGCGCTGCGGTCAACCGGGCTGCACCGGCACGATCGTCGACGGTTACTGCGACGTGTGCGGCATGGCGGCGGCGAGCTCGCCGGCTGCCGGCGCGCCGGCCCAGGGGACCACCGGCGGTGCCGCCGCACCGTCCGGCCGAGGTGCGGCTCCGTCGAGCGGGGTCAACGCGCCGTCGGCCAGGGTCAGTACGGTCACCAACCGGCTCGGGCAGGTGCCGCTCGGTTCGGCGCGCAGCGTGGCCGGCAGCCGCCCCACCCGGCGCCTCGGCCCTCGCAGCGGCGCGTCGCGGTTGGGTGCCGGGCTCACCGAGATCCCGGCGGTCCCGATCCTCGACCCGCGCCAGGCGCTCATGGACCCGCCGGTCGTGGCCGAGGACAAGCGGTTCTGCTCGGTGTGCCAGTCGCCGGTGGGTCGGGCCCGCGACGGCTCGCCCGGACGCACGAAGGGTTTCTGCCCGAAGTGCCGCACCCCGTTCGACTTCGATCCGAAGCTCACCCCGGGCACCTTGCTCGGCGGTCAGTACGAGATCGTCGGCTGCCTCGCACACGGCGGCATGGGCTGGATCTACCTCGCCCGCGACCGCAACGTGAACGACCGGTGGGTCGTGGTGAAGGGTCTGCTCAACGCCGGCGACCCCGACGCGTTCCGTGCCGCGGTGGCCGAGAAGCAGTTCCTCGCCGAGGTCGAGCACCCGATCATCGTCGAGATCTACAACTTCGTCGCCGCCCCCGACGGAGCCTCGTACATCATCATGGAGTACGTCGGCGGGCAGTCGCTCAACAACCTGTTGAAGAGTCGGATGAAGGACCACGGCGGCCGCTTCTCGCCGATCCCCGTCGACCAGGCGCTCGCCTACATGATCGAGGTGCTGCCCGCCTTCTCGTACCTGCACGGCCTCGGCCTGCTGTACTGCGACTTCAAGCCGGCCAACGTCATCCAGGTCGGCGACGGCATCAAGCTGATCGACCTCGGCGGGGTGCGCCGCATCGACGACGATGTCTCGCCGATCTACGGCACCGTCGGGTTCCAGGCGCCCGAGGTGCCGTCGGAGGGCACGTCGATCGCGAGCGACGTCTACACGATCGCCCGCACGCTCGCGGTGCTGGTGTTCGAGTTCCGCGGCTATCAGAGCCAGTTCGTCGACAGCCTGCCCGCACCGGAGGACGTACCGCTGTTCGCCGAGCACGACTCGCTCTACCGGCTGCTGGTGCGCGCCACCGCCACCGAACCCGAGGATCGGTTCCAGAGCGCCGAGGAGTTGCGGCTGCAGCTGCTCGGCGTGCTGCGCGAGGTCAGCGCGGCGCAGTCGGGTGCGGTCACACGCAGCACGCCGTCCACCTTGTTCACCACGCCCACTGCCGCCGGCGACAGCCTCGAGTGGAGCGACCTGCCACGGCTGCTGCCCGACCCCGATGATGCGAACGCCGCATGGCTGCTCACCGTCACCACCGACGATCCGGTGCAGCGCCGCGACCTGCTGTCCGCGCCGCCGACCCCGTCGCCGATGGTGTCGATCGAGCGGGCGTACGCCGCGCTCGCGGCCGGCGATCCGGCGGCCGCCTGGGCGGCCGCCGACGAGGTGCTCGCGGCCGATCCGTGGGACTGGCGAGGGGTGTGGATGCAAGGCCTCACCGGCCTGTCGCAGGGCGACCCCACCCACGCGGTCGGTGCGTTCAACACCGTGTACGGCACGCTGCCGGGCGAACTCGCCCCCAAGCTGGCGCTGGCTCGCGCCTGTGAGCTGTCGAACGATCTCGACGTCGCCGACCGGCTGTACGCGGTGTGTGCCCGCACCGACGCCGCCTACGTGGCGCCGGCCCTGTTCGGGCGGGCTCGGGTGGCCACGGCTGCAGGGCGGACCACCGACGCGCTCGCCGCGCTCGACGGCATTCCGGCCACCAGCCGTGCGTTCGGCGAGTCGCGCCGCAAGCGCGCGACGATCCTGGCATCGGTGCCGGACGACCGCCGCACGCTGCAGACGCTCGACGCCGCCGCGGCGGAGCTCGCGCAGGCGACGATGGAGCCGCGCGAACGGGCCGCCCTGCAGGTCGACATCCTCGCCTCGGCGCTCGCCGAGGTGCTCGAGCACGGGGCGGTCCCGGGCGCCACCGTCGGCGGCGTGTCGGCGGACGAGGCGCACCTGCGCCAGGGGCTCGAGTCCGCGTACCGCGACGCGGCGTCGCTCGAGACCGACCGGGCCCGGCGCGTCGCGCTCGTCGACGAGGCCAACCGCGTGCGGATGCGGTCGCTCACGTGAGCTGCCCGCACTGCGGTGCCGCCGTCGTCGCCGGCGACGCGTTCTGCGAGGCCTGCGGCGGCGACCTGGCCGCCGGGACGTCCGGTGTGCCGGGCACGCCGGGCACGCCGGGTGCCTCGGATGCTTCCGGCACACCCACCGGCTCGGCCGTCGCCGACCCCACGGCCGACCTGCCCCGCACCCACCTGCTGGTGCCGAACGGCGACGGCCTCGCCGCCGGTTGGGGCGTCGACACCTCGGTGCCGTGCGTGGTGTGCGGCGCGTCCGTCGCCGACGACGGGTTCTGCACGGTCTGCGGTCACAAGGCGCGCACGCGACGCGAGCACTGGACCGAGACGCTCGGCCCGCACGTCGGTGCGGTGTGCGACAAGGGGATCGCCCACGCACGCAACGAGGACGGGATGGCGATCGGCCGCGCGACCGGCGCCGGCGATGCCCGTGGGGGGATCGTCGCGCTCGTGGTCTGCGATGGCGTCACCACCGCTCCCGACAGCGATCGGGCGAGCCTGATCGCGTCCGAGGTCGCTCGCGACGTCCTGATCGCGGCGCCGGCGGCATCCGGCAGCACCGCGGCCCGGGTCAGCCATTGGGAGCCCGTCCTCGCGACGGCGTGCCGCGCGGCGAACGCCGAGGCGGTGGGCGTGGCGCGAGCGCTCGGCGACCCGGACGAGCCGCCCTCGTGCACCTTCGTGGCAGCGGTGGTCGACGGCGACCTGATCGCCACCGCGTGGTGCGGCGATTCGCGGTCGTACTGGCTGCCCGACGCCGGCCCCGGCGAGCAACTCACCACCGATCACTCGCTCGGCACCGAGATGATCCGCGACGGCATGACGCGCGAGCAGGCCGAGGCGTCGCCCGACTGCCACACGATCACGCGCTGGCTGGGCGCCGACTCCGTCGATCCGACGCCGGACTACCGCACGCGCCTCGTCGACGGGCCCGGCTGGTTGCTCGTGTGCAGCGACGGGATGTGGAACTACGCTTCCGATCCCGTGCGGCTCGTCGAGTTGATCCGTGAAGCGGAGGCCGCCGGCGCCGTCGACGCCGCGGCGATCGCCGAGTCGCTCGCCGCCTACGCCAACGCCTGCGGCGGCCACGACAACGTGACGGTGGCGCTGGCGCGTTGCGGGGTCCCACTACCCTGATCCCACGCCGTCGAACCGGTCGGGGTCA
>WBZX01002872.1_pt1 | contig 11379 bp, 6 predicted proteins | sample 5204211 | NCBI WGS metagenome assembly WBZX01 (sample SAMN12344362, study PRJNA552823) | activated sludge metagenome | biome: Activated sludge suspended growth; feature: Nitrification reactor; material: Wastewater; isolation source: activated sludge from nitrification reactor of wastewater treatment...
CCAGCCGCTTCGGCCGGCCGCAAGCGCGCAGGGAGGCCGTCCCAGCCGCCCGCTGCTCGCGCCCCCTTCGCAGCCACGGGCGGCTTTGTTAGGCTCTTGGGATCATGCGAAAGCTCTGCCTGGTCTTGTCGTTCGTCGCCGTCGGTGCTTGTGGAAAGCAGGTCGACGACGTCTTCCAGCAGCCGACCACGACGCTCACCACCTCGGCGGGCGTCGAATCGAGCACGGGCGACGACACGTTGGGTGCGGAGAGCTCGACCGGTGAGCCCGGCACCACCACCGACGTCAGCACCACGCTGTCGACCACCGCGCCCGCCGACACCAGCGGCGAAAGCAGCTCCGGTGGCGGCGATGCCGTCTGCGGTGACGGCGTGCGAAGCGGCTCCGAGACCTGCGACGGCGAGGACTTCGGCGACGCCAGCTGTGCGAGCCAAGGCTTCCAGACCGGCACCCTGGTGTGCAACGCGACCTGTCAGGGCTTCGACACCAGCGGCTGCTACATCTGCGGCAACGGAGCGCTCGAGCCGGCCGAGGACTGCGACGGCGTGGTCGGGCCGAACGTCGACTGCGTCGACGCGGGTTTCACCGCCGGCACCGTCACGTGCGATCCGGTCACGTGCCTGTACAACACCAGCGAGTGCTCGCTGTGCGGCGACGGTGTCCAGTCGGGGCCCGAAGCCTGCGATGGCAACGACCTCGGCGGCGCGACCTGCCAGTCGGTCGGCTTCGACGCCGGTGAGATCGCGTGCGCCGATACCTGCGGCTTCGACTTCTCGGGTTGCTCCGGCGGCCAATACCTCCAGGACTTCGAGAGCGGCCTGCTGGCCCCCGAATTCGCGCTCAGCGGCGACGCCAACTGGAGCGTGACCGGCACCATGCCGATCAACGGCAGCTTCTCCGCAATGAGCGGCGACATCTCCGACAGCGGCGAGACCTCCATGCAGCTGTCGGTGAACTACGCCATCGCCGGCACGGTCGCGTTCGCCCACCGCGAGAGCAGCGAGAGCAACTACGACTATCTCGAGTTCTGGATCGACAACGTGATGCAGGACGAGTGGTCGGGCGCCAACGCGACCGCGAACGAGCTCTACAACGTCGCCGCCGGCGTGCACACGCTGCGGTGGAGCTACACCAAGGACGGCAGCCTGTCGTCGAACTCGGATGCGGTCTGGGTCGACGACATCGTGCTCGTCGGCGGCGTGCCACAGTAGGTCGGGATGTCCTGCTCGCGTGCTTCAGCGCGCGAGCAACACCCCGGTGGTGCACGCGAGCAGCAGGGTGCCGTCGGCGGCGATCGCAGGCGGCGCGGTGACCTCGGCACCCGCGGGCAAGGCGAGCTGCCACAGCGTCGCGCCGCGGCCATCGAGTTGCAGCACCGATCCGCCGAGCGTGAGCGCGAGGCTGCCATCGCACCACGCGGCGGCATGGCCGATCCGCGTGGCGTGCCGGTGCCACTGCACACGACCATCGCCCACCACCGCGACGCCGCGGCCGACGATCGCCACACGACCGTCGCCGAGATCGATCGCCGGCTGCATCGCGGCGAACGGCACCTGCGTCGACCAGACGAGCGCACCGGTCCGCGAGAACCGCCGCACATGGGTGTGCCAGGTCGCACGCTGGTCCTGCACGCTGCCGCCGAACAGGCGCGCGTGGCGGGTCGCGGGATCGGGCGGGCGTTCTTCGATCGCGCACAGCACCGTGAAGCCGTCGTCGTGCGCCGTGACGGCAAACGGCTCGTGCGGGAGCGTGGCCACGGCGAGCTCGGCCGGCTCCCAGCGGGGCCACTCGCCGCAGACCACACGCAAGGTGCGGTCGAGCATCACGACCGCGACGTGGTCGTCGTCGGTGATCGCAGCGCTGCCGAGGCCGGGCAGGTCGAGCCCCCACACGTCGCCGTCAAGGTCGTGGCCGAACGAACCCCGCACCGCCAGCGCTGGGCCCCCGCGGGGTGGCAGCGACTGCACCACCGTCGTCCAGCGGTCGTCGTGCATCGACGAGACGACCTCGAAGCCGGGCGTGTCGAACGGCGCGAACGGTGGCAGCTCGGTGTACGCGACATGGCCTTCGCGCAGGCAGCGATTGCCGAACCGCAGCGCATCACCCTCCAGCACCACTTGCCAGCGACGCCCGCGGACGGCCAGCTCGTGGGTGCCGCCGAGGTCCACCACCAGCGTGGCGTCGGGATAGCTGATCGCCCAGCGTTCGGGTGCTGCCCCCACGCACACCGCGATGGCGCCGCCCGGCAGGGCCCGGCGATCGGGCGCCACCAGCCGCTCGGTCCACCCCAGCCGTCCGGCGAGCGCCGCAGTCCGCCCACCGCGGCGATGATCGGCGTGCACGGTCTTGGTGCTGGCCGGGATCACGCGAGCACCTCCACCACCGGACTCGCAATCACGTGCTCGCGCTCGAGCAACGCGACCAGCGGCGCGACGTCGGCCTGACCGAACGGCTCGCGCGAGAGCAGCGCGAGCGGGATCTCGGGATGCAGCAGGTGACGCATGATCCAGGTCCCGAGCTCACATCGCGCCACCCGGAGCACCGGCACGGAGTGCGGCGTCCTGTGCTCCTCGGCGGGTCCGTCGTGCTGCAGATCGACGACGAGATCCACGCCTCCGGGGGGGACGGGATCGTCGCCGATCGCAAACAAGGGCTGGAACAACAGCAGCACGCGGCGCCGCCTCGCCCCCGCGCCGCCGCGCACCATCAGCTTGGGCGCGCGATCCACCGCGATGAAAGCGCGCGCGAACCGATCATACACGGTGCTGGCGATCGCGGCGCGCGTGCGGTTCTTCGGCAAGATGAACTCGAACTTCGCTCGCACCACCATCACCGCATCGAACGCCTCGTCACGCGGCGACGGCAGGCCGATCATCGCGCCTCGCGACGACTCGTCGTCGCCCAGCGCCAGCAGCAGCACATCGCACCGCCCCACGCGAATGGGCACGATGAGCCGGGTCGCGCCGCCATGGTCGGAGTTCCCTTCGATGGGCCAGTGCAGCGGATGTGGGCCCCCCCAGTCGCGCAGCTCGAGCGGCTCGCGCGAGACCGCCGCCACCACGTCGGCGGCGCGGGCCACCCGCAGCTCCTCATAGCGCCGGAACAGGTGCCGCAGACGTGGCACGCAGTTGCCGTTCATCATCGACACTTCGTCGAACACGAACGCCGACCGCTGTACTCGCCCCCGCGAGACGCACAGCGGCAGCTGGTCGCGCGGCTCGAGGTACTCGTCGTCCAGTCCGATCGCGTGCCCGAGCTCGTGCGCCAGCACGAACCTCGTCGCGGCGGTGCCGTCGAAGGGGTCGGCGAGCCCGGCGGTCGCGGCGGGACGCAGCTCGTCGGTTTCCCAGAAGTGCAGCGCGCGCTCGGAGTCTGCGTAGGCCAGGAACAGCTCGATCCGCCCGTAGCCGCAGCTCGCCCTTCCCGCGCGGGGCACGACCTGCACGGGCAGCACCTGCGGCTGCGGCCGGACGTCGTCGTGCAGCACCGCGCCGTGCTCGGGCTGCTCCCACGCGCCGAAGTGGTGTCGCACGCGAACGACCGGCGGCTCGTTGCCGCCGCCGTCGCCGACCAGCGCGTAGTTCTTGCCCCCCGCGCCCGGATGGGCGGGGTGGGCTTGGTCCCAGCGCTGCGCGGCGGCAAACAGCATCGCCTCCACCAACGGCAGCGCCGCGACGGCCTTGGGATCCGTACGCTCGGCGTACCGTGGCCGCACGTGGCACGGCAGGTACAACAGCCAGTGGAACAGCCGGCCCTTCTTCTGCGCGAAGGTCACCTCGACCGCGCTGGCGTCGACGAGGTACGCGGCGTGCTGGCGCATCACCGCACTCGTAGGGTCGGGCTTCGCCGCGGCGCAGGCGGCCGTCATCGGCACCGCCGCGCGTAGCCCGACGCACCATTCGGGATGCACCTCGTCATCGTCGTCCTGACGGGCGTGTGGCGCCGACGAGCGAGCGGTATCCACCGAGTACAGCACGCCGGCGATCTCGAGCACGCGCGTCACGTGGTCCATCCCCTTGCCACGGACGAACACGAACGCCTCGGCCCGCAGCAGCACGGACTCGAGCCGCGGCGTCGAGTACGGCAGCGGGTCGTCGCCGGCTCGGGCCTGGTCGCGGATCGCCAGCCGATGGTCCAGCACGCACACGCGGGCCGCGGGCACGCCCGCGAGTGGTTGGGCCGCCGCGTCGCAGAGCACGACGTCGTCGAGGTGAAAGCAGATCGGGTGTGCGGGGTCGGTCCCGAGGTGGCGAAGCACACCGAAGGGTCGACGGGCGCGGGCGTCGGCCGGCTTGGGCCCGATCCACGCCTCGACGCCGTAGCTGCACCACAGACTGGGAAGCGGATAGTGGCTCTCGAGCAGGCGCAGGTCCGGGTAGGGGTTGTCTGTCCGCGCGCCGGTTTGCAGCGAGACCCACGGCCGCTCGCTGCCGAACAGCACGTACGACAGCCCATCCAGCGTCTCGGCGGTACCGGCGTGGACGATGCCGATCGAGCCGTGCTCGTCCATGACGCTGCTGCCACCGCGCATCGCGGCGTAGCCGAGAAGACCCGGCACCCGGGAGCGCAGCATCAGCGGCACGCCCAGGGCACCGTCGGTGGCGCGCAGCGGGTCGTAGCCGTGGAACTGCACCCACGTGCGAAGCCATCCATGATCGATCTGCAAGACCCACGGCCGATCGTGCGAGCCGCTGGGCTCGAGCGCGTCGTCGGCGATGGTGCCGCTGTCGGCGAAGCCAGGGTCGGGCTCGTACGGCTGCAGAAACCCGCCGCCGCGCTCGGCCTTGATGCGCGTCGACCACAGCGGGATCCGCAAGAGCCCCGGCGTGTCGTCGCGGAAGCCGGCACTCACCCACGCGCCGCGCTGCACGTCGATCCAGATCTCGCGCTGTTGCGAGTACGCCGCCGCGAGCTCGCCGTCGTCGCAGTCGCGCACGACCGGCACGAGCGCGAGTTCCCACCTCGTACCCTCCGGCACGGCGCTGCGGTCGACGTCGAAGATGGTCGAGATCCCCTCGGCATCGCTCACGGTCCCCTCGGCGACCACCTCGGTGCCCCGCGCCACCAGCACGAAGCGATGCGGCGGCAGCGGACGATCGACGCCCTGCCCCGGATCGAAGTAGCGCCCCTGCAGGACCAACAGCGCCGCGCGCAGATAGACCACCTCTGCGCCGCTGGGCGCGTCCAGGCCCGCGGGCGCGGGAAACGGCGCGAACACGTCGTCCATCACCGCCCCCTAGCCCGCCTCGAACAGCGCGTCCTTCACCGCGCCGACCCGCGCCGCCGCACACGTCGCGCCAGCGAGCTTGCCGATCTCTTCGAAGCGCGTGCGCGCGAACACCGTGTACGGTGCCGCGACGCCTTCGACGCGCAGCCGGTAGGCCGGCGCCGCTGGGACGTGGGCGAATTCCAGCTCGACCATCGCAGTTGCGTGGCCACCCGCGTCGAGCACCGCCCGCGCTTCGCGGGCGAGCTCTTGGCTGTCGCGGAAGCTCGGTGTCGTCGCCTCCGTGATCGCGTCGTCGTCGGCCTCGAGCACGAACCGATGCACGAGCGTGTGTGCACGCCGTGGGTTCACCAGCACGCGCACGAGTACGTCCCTCGTCTGGTCGTCGCCACCCTCACCGTGGCAGCACGCCAGGCCGCGATAGAACTCGCAGCGCGCGAACGGGCCCGATGCGCCCCGCTTCGGCGGCGCGGCCAGTCGTGCGTGGCACGGCGAGAGCGTCCCGGTTGCGCACGGCGGCGCAGCTGGGCGCGCCGCGGGGTCGAACAAGAACACCACCGTCCGTCGGCTCTCGCGATCACGCGCGGCCCACGACAGCGGGTTGAACTCGCCACAGCCCATCGAGCGGGCGTCACCGATCGAGTCGATGCGGTCGCCCTCGACCGGTGCCGCCGTGACGCGCTGGGCGTAGGCCAGGAAGAGCGCGCGAAGGGTCTCGTCGGTGGCGCGGCCGTCGGCGACGAGCGGCGCAGACCCGGCGCCTCCGACACCCTCGCCGCGCTGGAAGCTGGCGATCGCCGCGCGCGTGCACGGGCCCATGCGGCCATCCTCGCGCGGTACCAAGCCGTGCTCGTCGCGGCAACCAAGCGCGGCGAGCATGTGCTGCAGCTCGCGCACGCCCCAGCGCTCGTGGCCCGCCGCGCGCGTGCGTCCTTGCCAGAGCTGCTCCCAGATCGCCGCATCGTGGGTGAGCAGCGCCAACACGGCCTGCGCACGCCGCTCGCTGAGCTGCTTGTTGAGCAGCTCGTCGCCGGCGCGATCGGTGTGCCCGAAGATCCAGCCATGGACGCCACTGCGCACGCCGAGCGCCACCGCAACCTCCGCGAGCGCGGGGAGCCCTTCGCGCCGCGGGAAGCTGCGACCGAACTCGAACATCGCGGCCGTGATCGCGCGGCAGGCGAACGACGGTCGCAGCACCAGCGTGGTCACGCGCTCGCGTCGCATCGGCACCGGCGCGGTCGCAGTGTCGAGGGTGCGCTCGTGCACCGGTGCGTCCTCGCAGTGCACGGGCACGCGGGGCGTACGCGGCGATCGCCAGCGCGGGTGGAGCAGCGCGCGCGCGCGCTCGATGCTGACGAGCTCGGCGTTCACGCCCGAGGTCGAGTCCGGTGCGACCAGGCGAACGCGGCCGTCACCGTTGGTGGTCTGCGACCTCGGCCTGCCGCCGAGGTCGATCACGAGATCGAGGTCGGCGACCGGCGTCCCGACCTCGTCGACCACGCGGATCTCGAACCACGTGTCGGCCGGTGCGGGCGGTGGTGATGGGGCCGTCTGCTCGCGCAGTGCCTGCGATCGCGGCCCGCTCGTGCGCGTGGGCAACGGCCGCGCACGAAACCGCAATCGCCCGCTGCGCGCCGCCGCGGCCAGCGTGTCGGCGACGTGCGCGTCACCGCCGGACCCGTCCTCGGTCGACGGCCACTCGCCCGTGAGCGCGCAGTACACCTCGGTCGCCACGGCGCGTGTCGTGGGCTCGGAGAGGCTCGTCGCCACCAGCGGCGGGAACCCGCACTCGCCCGCGTCGAGCGGCGTCGGACCGTCCTCGATCGTGAGCTCGAGCGGCTCGAAGCCGTCGTGCAGTTGCCAGGAGGTGCGTGACCAGACCATGCCGCACCCCTGCAGTGCGTCGGCCGAGGCGATCGATCCCTGCACCCGGACCGCCTCCGCCGAGGCGGCTCCCAGCGCGCGAGAACGCCGGCGAACCTGTGATCAGGTGGCCGCGGGCTCGAACGTCGCCACCACCGGCACGTGGTCGCTGGGGGTGTCCCAGCCGCGCGGCACGTCGTCGTGGACGACCGCGGTGCAGCGCGCCGCGAGCGAGGCCGACGCGAGCACGAGGTCGATCCGCAGGCCCTCGTGCCGCGCGAAACCGCCGGTGCGGTAGTCGTACCAGCTGTAGTGCCCGCCGCCGGGCTCGCGCGCGCGGAAGCAGTCGGTGAGGCCGACGTCGAGCAGCTCCCGCAGCGCCGCATGTTCTTCGTCGGTGAAGAGCAAGCGACCGCGGAAGGCGCCCGGATCCCACACGTCGCGGTCGTCGGGCGCGACGTTGAAGTCGCCGACCACCGCGACGGCCTCGCCGCTGGCGACCGGGGCCCGCAGCTGCGCGGCCAGGCGCCGGTACCACGCGAGCTTGTAGGCGAACGCATCCGAGCCGAGCTCGGTGCCGTTGGGCACGTAGAGGTTGAAGATGCGCAGGCCGTCGATCACGCACTCGAGCACGCGGGGGTGGCGATCGGGCTCACCCTCGCGGAAGCCCGCGTGCACCTCGGTCGGCGCGCGCTTGCTGATGGTCGCGACGCCGCACAGCGCACGGCCACCGTGCACGGTCACGGTGTAGCCGAGCTCGAGGAACGGCACCCTTGGGAACAGGTTGTCCTCGACCTTCGTCTCCTGCAGGCAGAGCACGTCGGGCTCGTGATCCGCCAGCCAGGTCGCGACGTGATCGATGCGCGCGCGGATCGAATTCACGTTCCAGGTCGCCACACGCAGCGTGCCGGCGTTCGATGCGGTCATGTGCCGCGCGAACGTAGCACGTGCTTGCGCGGCAGCGGCGCAGGCTGCCATGCTTGGCGCCGGTGGCGAGCTCCGACGCACCGGCGGCCGACAGCGCGCCCGATGGCGAGACGCTCGCGGTGCTGCCGCTGCGCGGCGGTGAGCACGTCGGCCGCTACGTCATCCTCTACACGCTGGGCCGCGGCGGCATGGGTGTGGTCTACGCGGCCTACGACCCGCAGCTCGATCGCAAGCTCGCGATCAAGCTCATGCGACCACGCGGCCGTCGGGGCCGACAACGTGGCGAGATGCTGCGCGAGGCCCAGGCGCTGGCGCGGCTGTCCGATCCCCACGTGGTCGCGATCCACGACGTCGGGCTGCTCGGCGAGCGCGTGTTCGTGGCGATGGACCTGGTCGACGGCCAGACGCTGCGGCGGTGGGCGCAGGCCGCCCCCCGTACGCCGCGCGAGATCGTGAAGGCCTACCTGCAGGCCGCGCAGGGCCTGGCGGCGGCCCACCGCGCCGGCATCGTGCACCGCGACTTCAAGCCCGACAACGCACTCATCGACAAGCTGGGCCGCGTGCAGGTGCTCGACTTCGGGCTCGCGCGCGTGCACGACGGCGAGCGGGCGACGCCAGCTCAGGAGCGCGACCCCGACGAGCCGCCACGTGTGCGCGGCACGCCGATGTACATGGCGCCGGAGCAACACCTCGGCCGCGACAGCACGCCGGCGTGCGATCAGTTCGCGCTGTGCGTTTCGCTGTTCGAGGCGCTGTTCCGGCGCGTGCCGTTCGCCGGCGACGACAACCCCGCGATCGCGCGCGCGATCATCTCGGGCCCGATGCCCGAGATCCCGCGGGCGCCCGGCATCAACGCCGCGCTGCGACGCACGCTCCTGCGGGGCCTCGCCCGCGAGCCCGAGCACCGCTTCACCAGCATGGACGCGCTGATCGACGCGCTGCGGCGGGCCAACGCGCGGCCGGCCCGGCTGCGCGTGGCCGGTGCGGCGACGGTGCTCGCGGTCGGCACCGCCGCAGCGGTCGTCGCCGGCGGGCTGATGCGGCGCGAGCAGCCCTGCGACGGCGCGGAGGCTCGCCTCGCGGGCGCGTGGGACGACGAGGTCGCCGCGCGCGTCGACGCAGGCCTGCGTGGCAGCGGTCGCGCGCACGCAGGCCGTACCGCCGAGGGTGTGCGCGCCGCGCTCGACGCCTTCGCGACGCACTGGCGCGAGGGCTGGCGCGATGCGTGCGAGGCCACCACGCTCCACCACGAGCAGTCGGCCGAGCTGCTCGACCTGCGGATGTCGTGCCTCGATGGCGCCCGCGAACGGGTGTCTGCGCTGGCGCAGACCTTCGCGGTCGCCGACGGCGAGACCGCCGATCGGGCCCTGCAAGCCACCGCCGCACTGCCCGAGCTGGCGGCGTGCGCCGACGCCGAGGCGCTACGCCGGCGCGAGCCGATGCCCAGCGATCCCGATCTACGCGCGCAGGTCGAGGCGCTGCGGGTCCGCGTGGCGCAGGCCAGCGCACTTGAGCAGGCCGGCAAGCCCGCCGACGCGCTCGCCGTGGCCGAGGTCGCGGCACGACGGGCCCACGATCTCGGCCACCACCCGACCATCGCCGAGGCCGAGCTGCAGCTGGGGCACGCCCTCGACACGCTCGGCCGCACGCCCGACGCCGAGCTGGCGCTGCGCCGTGGCGCCATCGCGGCCGAGCACGCCGACGACGATCGCCTGCTTGCCGACCTGCGCACGATGTTGGTGTGGGTCGCCGGTGCGCAGCTCGAGCACCGCCGCGACGGTGAGCTGTGGGCCGAGCTGGCCCGCGCCGCGTTGGAACGGCTCGGCCACGACCCTGCCCGCGAGGCGCGACTCGAGCACAACCTCTCGCGCGTGCTCGAGCACGGCGGTCGCCCCGAGGACGTGCTCGAGCACCAGCGTCGCGCGCTCGCACTGGCCAGCGAGCCCGGCGCGATGGCGGAGCTGGATCGCGCGCCGTTGTTGGGCAGCCTCGCGATGACGCTGTCGGAGCTGGGCCTGCACGACGAGGCCCTCGCGCGGGCGCAGTCGAGCCTGGCGATCTGGCAGGGCGCCCAGGGCGAGGCCCACCCCGGCACCGCAGCGGCGCTCGGCGCCGTGGGGCTGGTGCTCGACGCCCGCGGCGATCCGGCTGCGGCGCTCGAGTGGTACCAGCGCTCGCACGCCGCGTTCGCGGCTGCGCTCGGCGAGGACAATCCCCGCACCGCCGACATGCTCGACAACGTCGCGATCGCCACGCTCGAGCTCGGCGAGACCGAGCGCGGCGTGGCCCTGCTCGAGCGCGCGCTGGCGCAGCATGTGGCCGCCTACGGTGAGCGCAGCGCCGCGGTCGCCCAGGATCACCAGAACCTCGGCAGCGCGCTGCGCCTGCTCGGTCGCGCCGACGAGGCGCTCGCCCACCACCGCACCGCGCTCACCGTGCGCGAGGGCTTGTTCGGGCGCGACGACCCGCGCGTGGCCGACTCGTTGGTCGGCGTCGCCAACGTGCTCGAGGACGACCTCCAGCGCCCCGGGGACGCGCTCGAGCTGCGGGTGCGCGCGCTGACGCTCCGCGAGCGCGCGCTCGGCCTCGACCATCCCCTGCTCACGCTGGATCTCGCCAACCTCGCCCACAACACCGCCATCGTCGGCGACACCGCGGCGGCACTGCGCCACGCCGAGCGGGCCGGGCGGCTCGCCGGCGACGCGTCGGTGCCCGATGATCTGCGGGCCTACGCCGCGCTCGTGCTCGCCCACGTGATCGCGCTGCGGGGCGACGACCCATCACGCGCACGCGCGCTGCTGGAGCGCGGGCGCAGCGGAGCGGGACGCGACATCGACGGCGCCGCCGCCGAGCTGGCCCGCGCCACCGAGACCCTGCTGCGGCGTTGACGTGCTCGCGCGCCGCGGCGCAGCGGTGGTGCGAGCTCCGACCCCGCGCGGTCGCTCACCAGGCTTCGAACGGCAGCTCGACCAACGCCTTCGTGCGCAACAGCAGCGCCACCGTCGAGGCCAGCGCGCTGCGCTCCCAGGCTGGGAACGCGCTGCAGAGCTCGGCGAAGTCGAACGCACGACGGCCTCGTTCGATCCATGCGAGCGCCGGCTGCAGCGACGACGGCAGCGACAGCGAAGCCTTTGCGCCGGTGCCCAGCGCGGTCGCGATCGTCACGCGCACGCGATGGTTGCTGAGCGTCTGGAACTCGTACTTCGCCGGCTCGCGCGTGTCGAGCACGCGGGTGACCTGCGCCAGCGCGACGAATTGGCTGGCGCCCGTGGGCACTGCTGCGGATGCGACGCCGGATGTCCAGCCCGACGCGAGCACGCCCGCGGTCGCGGCGCCGACGCCGGCGAGGAATCGGCGTCGCC
>WBZX01002874.1_pt1 | contig 11372 bp, 7 predicted proteins | sample 5204211 | NCBI WGS metagenome assembly WBZX01 (sample SAMN12344362, study PRJNA552823) | activated sludge metagenome | biome: Activated sludge suspended growth; feature: Nitrification reactor; material: Wastewater; isolation source: activated sludge from nitrification reactor of wastewater treatment...
ACGCCCCCACCGACGGCCCGATCAGCGTCCACGCGGACGACTTCACCGCGCTCATCGGCGGCACGCCGCACCTCTACTTCGACTTCGACGCGAAGCAGGGCCTGAACGGCCAGACGCTCCACATGACCATCACCGTCGACAGCGCTGGCAAGAAGAACACCGAGCTCTTCTACGTCGTCACCGAGTACGCCGGCCAGCAGAACATCTGGGTCGGCGTCGTCGGCCAGTAGCGTTCTCTCCAGCAAATCAGGGGGTCCGCGCGAAGCGTCCCCCTTGCCAGGCGCGCCCCGAGCGCGCCTCGAAGCCCTCACCTCGTCGCACCGCTCCATCCCCGCGCGTCACGTCGCGCGCCCACCGTCACGTCACGCGCGGTCACGCCACGCGCGCCGGCGCGCCGCGTGGTCACGCGCGAGCCGTCAGAGGACGAAGCGATCCTGGAGCTTCACGACCTGGAGGTTGTAGCCCTTCAGGTGCGCGCACTCGCGCTCCACCACGGCCTGGAAGACCGGCTTGATATGGTAGAGGAGCGACGGGAGATCCTGCGGCGCGCGGTACTTCGCGAGATCGGCGGCGAGCGTCGCGGGCGTGTGGTGGCCGCTCGCCGTCGCCATCGCCTGCTCCCCGTTGGGGAAGCTCACCTCGATGAGCATGCCGCGGAGGTTCTTCTGCCGGTTCAGGTGCTCCCAGAGCCGATCTGTCGGCCCCGTGTCGCCGCTGTAGCCGAGCGCGCTGGTGCCGTCGTCGACGATGAACCCCACGGCGTCGATGGTGTGCGAGACGGGGATCGGCCGGATCGTGAAGCCGCCGATGCGCGTCTCCTCCTCGCTGGAGAGCTCCTGGAAGACGATCGTCGGCTGGTCGTCGCTCGGGATCTTCGAGAAATCAGGCCAGATCAGGTTGTTGAAGAAGTGCGTGCGGAGCGCGTCGAGCGTCTCCTTGATGCCCGCGATCACGAGCGGCGCGCAGCGCATCTGGCAGCGGTTGTCGGCCAGCGTGGCGAGGTCGCGCACGTGATCGAGGTGCGCGTGGCTCACGAGGCAGATGTCGAGCTTGGCTTGCTCGGCGACGGTCATCCCGCTCGTGATCGAGCCCGCGTCGACGGCGAGCACCTCGTTCACGATGAAGGCGCTCGTGCGGTGCTTCGGGGTCTCGCCGCCGTGACAGCCGATGACGCGGAGATCCACGTTGGTCTAGCCCTCTCCTGTCGGAAGGGTGGGCCGTGAGGAGGCGTCGTCGTCGAGCGGCGCGTCCTCGAGCGGCGCGTCTTCGATGTGCGGTGCGTCGTCGCTCCGGGGCGCGAACTTCTGTGGCATCTCGAGGAACTCCAGGAAATCGCGCAGCCGTGGGATGTCGGCGATGACGATGCCGCCCGTCGCGTCCTCGCGCGCGAGGCGGAGCCTCCGCAGGCGCGCCATCACCTCTTGCGCCGTCGCCTCGTCGACGCCCACCTCCTGCGCGACGTCGGCCGCCGTCGCGCGGATCCGGACGCCGTCCGCGAGCTGCTCGCCGAAGGCCTCGGCGTGCCGCGACAGCGCGAGCATGACGCGCGCCTTCGGATCCGTGTGCATGAGGATCTCGATGAGCGTGTCCGCGGAGTCGAGGCGCCGCGCGAGCTTCTTGATGAGCCGCAGCGCGATCTCCGCGTTCTTCGCGACCATCGCCTCGAGCGTGCGCGCGTCGATGAGGAGGCAGCGCGTGGGCTCGACGACGGTCGCCGTGGCGGTGCGCGGCTTGCCGTTGAGGATCGCCATCTCGCCGAGGAACTCGCCCGGTCCGAGGACGGCGAGCGCCTTTTGCTCGCCGCCCATGACCTTGGTGATCCGGACGGCGCCGGTCTGGATGACGAACATCCGATCCCCCGGTTCTCCCTCGCGAAACAGGACTTCGCCCGCCTGGTACTCGCGTCCGAAACGGGCGAAGAGGGGGTCCGTCATCGTGGGCCGTCAGTCTACCGCCCCCCGCGACGAGTCGGCAAAAAACGAAGCGCCCCTCCGGTCCCGCCCGCAGCGAGCCGCCCAAACTCCGGGAGACCGCCACGAGCCCGGCTCACCGCGACGAGCCGCCCAAACTCCGGGAGACCGCCACAGGCCCGGCTCACGGCGACGAGCCGCCCAAACTCCGGGAGACCGCCACAGGCCCGGCTCACGGCGAGGAGCCGCCCAAACTCCGGGAGACCGCCGCCGGGCCGATTGACCGCGATGAGCCGCGGGCCAAAGGCCCGTCGGCTCCACCGCGGTCAGAAAACCCGGCTCCGCCCGGGTTTTCTCACATGTCGAAGTCGCCGCCCATGCCGCCCATGCCGCCCATTCCACCCATGCCGCCCATACCGCCCATTCCACCCATGCCGCCGCCGCCGCCGGGCATGCCCTTGGCGTCGTCCTTCTTGGGCTTCTCGGCGATGAGGGCCTCGGTGGTGAGCATCAGGCTCGACACGCTGGAGGCGTTCGCGAGGGCGTGGTGGACCACCTTCGCCGGGTCGATGACGCCGGCCTCGAGGAGGTCCTCGTACTTGTCGGTCGCCGCGTTGTAGCCGAACGCGCCGGTGCCGTTCCGGACCTTCTCGATCACGACCGAGCCTTCCATGCCCGAGTTCGCCGCGATCTGACGGAGGGGCGCCTCGAGCGCGCGGCGGACGATGCGGATGCCGAAGTCCCGCTCGTCGCCGAACTTCAGCGTGTCGAGCACCGCGGACGCGCGGATGAGCGCGACGCCGCCGCCGGGGACGATGCCCTCTTCCACGGCCGCGCGGGTCGCGTGGAGCGCGTCCTCGACGCGGGCCTTCTTCTCCTTCATCTCCGTCTCGGTGGCCGCGCCGACGCGGACCACGGCGACGCCGCCGGCGAGCTTCGCGAGGCGCTCCTGGAGCTTCTCGCGATCGTAGTCGCTGCTCGTGTCGGCCATCTGGCGGCGGATCTGCTCGACGCGCCCCTTGATCGCGGCGTGGTCGCCCGCGCCGTCGACGATGGTGGTGTTGTCCTTGTCGATCTCGACGCGCTTCGCCGTGCCGAGCTCGCGCACCGTGGCGGTGTCGAGCTTCTGGCCGAGGTCCTCCATGAAGGCGGTGCCGCCCGTGAGGATCGCGATGTCCTTGAGCATCTCCTTGCGGCGATCGCCGAAGCCCGGCGCCTTGACGGCCGCGACCTTGATCACGCCGCGGAGCTTGTTCACGACGAGCGTCGCGAGCGCCTCGCCCTCGACGTCCTCCGCGATGATGAGGAGCTCGCGGCCCTGCTTCACCACCTGCTCGAGGAGCGGGAGGAGATCCGGCATCGCGCTGATCTTCTTCTCGTTGATGAGGATGAGGGGGTTGTTGAGCACCACCTGCATCTTCTCGGCGTCGGTCACGAAGTACGGCGAGAGGTAGCCGCGATCGAACTGCATGCCCTCGACCGTCTCGAGCTCGGTCGTCATCCGCTTGTTCTCTTCGACCGTGATGACGCCCTCCTTGCCGACCTTCTCCATCGCCTCGGCGAGGATGTTGCCGATCTCGCGATCGCCGTTGGCGCTGATGGTGGCGACCTGCGCGATCTGCTCCTTGTCCTTGCTCGGCTTCGCGATCTTCTTCACCTCGGCGAGGACGGCCTCGACGGCGGCGTCGATGCCGCGCTTGAGGTCCATCGCGTTGTGGCCGGCCTCCACGAGGCGGAGGCCCTCGGTGTAGATCGCCTGCGCGAGCACGGTCGCCGTCGTGGTGCCGTCACCGGCCACGTCGTTGGTCTTGGACGCGACCTCGCGCACCATCTGCGCGCCCATGTTCTCGAGCTTGGAGAAGAGCTCGATCTCCTTGGCCACCGTCACGCCGTCCTTCGTCACGACCGGCGAGCCCCAGCTCTTCTCGATCACGACGTTGCGGCCCTTGGGGCCGAGCGTGACCTTGACGGCGTCCGCGAGGGCGTTGACGCCCCTCAGGATCTCACTGCGCGCCTTGCGGCTGTACACGATCTGCTTCGCGCTCATAAATCACCTTCTGAGAGGCGCCGGGCGCCTCGAAATCGCTTGTCGGTAGGCTCTGAAATCGATGGAAGGCCGCGCGCGCCGGAGGCTCTCTCCGGCGCCGCGACGGCCCGCGTCGCCGCTCAGCTCGCGGCTGCCGTCCCCGTCACCGCCAGGATGTCGTCCTCGCGGAGCAGCACGTGCTCCACGCCGTCGAGCTTGACCTCGGTGCCCGAGTATTTGCCGAAGATCACCGTGTCGCCGACCTGCACGTCCAGGGGCCGGACCTTGCCGCCCTTCGACGCCTTGCCGGCGCCGACGGCCACCACGCGGCCCTCCACCGGCTTCTCCTTCGCGGAGTCCGGGATGAAAAGCCCGCCCTTGGTCTTGGTTTCGCTCTCGAGACGCTTGACGACAACGCGATCCTGCAGCGGCCGAATCTTCATGGTGTGCTCCTCACGAGGAAAGACACCGACCCGTCCGGCACGCGAAGGGCCATGGACGCGCGAGAGCGCTCCGTGCAGCCGGCGCGCGAAACGCTTGTTTCGCCGGGCTGTCCGGGGGTCCGCGGGGCTGTTTTGGCACTCACCCCAGCCGGTGGCTAAACTGGGGGCGGAACCTAATCCAGATGGTCTAGGCGTCAAGGGTTCGAAAATGATTTGGGGGGTGACGATTTCGTTCTTGACTCGAACGCCAGATTCGTTAAAAAGCACGCCCCGGTTGGCGCTCACCACCTCTTGCAGGTGAGGGCTGATCTCTCCTTGGCGGATCGTCTAATGGCAGGACGATGGTTTCTGGCACCATCTATCAAGGTTCGAATCCTTGTCCGCCAGCTCGGCTCTCGGTAAGTCAGAACGAGAGCAATTGACAAATTGAGCGTTGTCGCAGACCACTCGTTGGTTGGCTTGTCACCAGGTCCCATCGTCTAGCGGTTAGGACATCGGCCTCTCACGCCGGTAACGCGGGTTCGATTCCCGCTGGGATCGCAAGAAGCATGTGAGAAAAACGGTCGCTCGGAAACGGGCGGCCGTTTTGCTTTTGTCCCCTGCCCCGGAGAGCGCTGCTCTCAGAGCGGCTCGTCGAGGTGGGCGGGATCGGCCCGCCACGTCGTGCCGAGCTCGAGCTCGATGCCGCCCGTGACCCAGTAGTGCGGCGCGGCCTCCAGCGTGCGGCGGCCGGAGAGGAAGAAACGCCAGCCGGCGAGGAGCTGCGGCACCTCGATCTGCTGCACGACGTGGTGCCAGGAGACGCCCTCGATGTAGCGCGGGCCGCCGGAGATCGTCAGCGCGAGGTGCGGCGTCTTGCCGAGCGTGTCCTCGCCGTAGCCCGCGCCGAAGCGCACGTCGACGGGGGTGTGGACGCCGCGACCGATGAGGTAGAGCTGCGCCGCGAGGCCTCCCTCCGCGCGGCCCCCGGTGCCGTCCGCCCAGAGCTGGCCCCACGGCCCCCACCGGAGCTCGCTGGGGAACGGACCGAGCCCGGGCAGCCGCACGAGGCCGTTCGTGATCTGGCCGCCGAGGCCGCCGAACGGACCCGCGGCGCGGTCGGGAGCCGGCGTCCCGCCGAGCGAGAGCCAGAGCCAGCTGTCGGTGCGCTTGGGGATGTGCTGGCCGGTGACGGCGTAGATCTCGGTGGCCGTCGCGAGCGGCCCGGCGATCCGGATCTCCTGCGCGCGGGCTCGCGGCGACGCGCCGAGGGCGGCCAGGAGCGCCGCGCAGAACCAGGCTCGCGCCGAGGCGCGGCCCCTCGCCGCCGGAGGGCGACAGAGAGCCGCGAGGCCCCGGGCGCCAGCGTCCCGTCGGGCTCGCGCCCGGATCGCCGACCCGCACATGGGTCCTTCGACGCTCGAGCGCGGCGCCGATTGGGGCCGGCGGCGGCACGCCTGTCTCCCCACGCGTCGTGCTCGGCGTCCCGCGCCTGCGCGCGCGAGGACCGCCGCGAAGGGCGCAAACGGAGCCCGGGGCAGTGGTGGTAGGATGCGCGAGGAGGTACCGATGAACCGCTTCACGCTTGCGCTCGCCTTGATTCCGCCCTTCCTCCTCGCCTGCTCCGCCACGGGACAGGGCTCCGGCCAGAACACCGGAGGAGGGGGCTCCGGCGCCGGGGGCGACGGGATCGGCGGGGACGGTGGCGGGTTCGTGACGGGCGGCACCGGGGGCGGCGGGCCGAGCGCGGACTGCAGCGCGGCGTCGACGTACGTGTATGTCCTCTCCGACGAGAACGACCTCTACAGCTTCGAGCCGGACAAGAAGATCTTCACGAAGATCGGGCAGCTCGGGTGCAACACGGCCATGCAGCCGAACTCGATGGCCATCGATCGCAACGCCACGGCGTGGGTCAACTACGTCGAAGCGGGGGCGTTCGGCGACGACGCGGGGGTCGTATTCAGGGTGTCTACCAAGGACGCGAGCTGCGAGTCGCAGCCGGCGGCGAACCTGCCGCCGGACTGGTACCGACTCGGAATGGGCTTCTCGAGCGACGAGGCCGGAGGGACCGCCGAGACGCTCTACGTGACGGGCACCGGTCAGGGGGCGAGCCCGGGCCTCGGGAAGCTGGACACGTCGAACGGCGGGCTCGCGCCGATCGGGGCGTTCACGGGCACGCTGGCGGGGCAGAACGCGGAGCTCACGGGGACGGGGGATGGACGGCTGTATGGGTTCTTCACGACGACGCCTGTCGAGGTGGCGGAGGTGAACAAGACCAACAGCGCGACGATCGCGCCGGTGAAGCTGCCGGCCGTGGAGACGCCCGCGGCGTGGGCGTTCTCTTTCTGGGGTGGTGATTTCTACCTGTACACGGCGCCGGACCCGCTCATCGACCCGAGCCGCACGACGAACGTGACCCGGTATCGCCCCAGCGACGGCTCCGTCGACGCGCAGTACATGGTCAACATCGGATTCCGCATCGTCGGCGCCGGAGTCTCCACCTGCGCCCCCCTCGAGCCCCCGAAATAGCGGGAAGGCGACGGCCCGGAGGGCCGCGGCTTCCCGCGGGCGGGGTGGAGCCGACGGGCCGAAGCGGGCCGCGGCTCATCCCGCCCGTCCCTTGTCGACAACGGGTGTGCAGGGGGGCGGGAGTGGCCGTGACGGCGTCCTTGGACACCGGATCCACTACCGATCGCGGCTAGCGTGATTTCCGGGGCGGGGCCGGGCTCGGCGCTGGCACCGGGGGCGCGACGGCCAGAGCAGGGGGCGCGAGGGTCTTGCCGAGCGGCATCGGCGGGAGGGGCCTCCCGGCCTTCATGCCCCACGTCTCGAAAGGGGGTCTGTCCAGGGTGGTCTGGAGCGTCACGAGACGCGCGGCGCCATGCCTGTCCGCGAAGAGGGCCAGTCTCCGGGAGGCGGCGGCCAATCCCTCGCTGAATACACCGTAACCCGCGGCCCAGCTGGACGCCTCCAGATCGCGGCGCGCGGCGCGGTCCTCGGCGCTCGGGAGGGCGGTCGCGCGCTCCTTCCACGCGGCGCTGTCCTTCGGCGGAGCCGCGCTCTCGAGGAGCTTGCGGACGGCGTCCTCCAGCGCGCCCTGCCGGGCCCGCGCCTCGACGGCCCACACGGCGGATCCGAGGCGCCCGGGGTCGTCGACGAGGGGCTTCAGCGCCGGAAAGTGCTTGTCGTGAAGGGCCCTCTGCGCTGCGTGGGCGAGCCGGAGGTCGGCGGCGCGAGCGGGCGTCGGGAGGCCGTCCGGCGGGAAGGCGGCGCGGAGCGCGGACTCGGCGCGACGGTACACGCACTCGGCCACCTGGTCGGCCGCGCGCGAGCCGAATGCCATGCTCTGCGGCGCGCGAAAAGAGGGCGGGAGCTCGCGGGAGGGGGCCTTTCGGAAGTGGGTGTCGTACGCCTTCTCGGCCTTCTTGCACCAGGTGTCGGCCGATCCATCCTTGTCGCCCCGGCGCGTCTGCCAGACGCGATAGGCCGCCTCGACGACGAGCTCGGCGGCCTCGGCGGTGCGCTCGTAGGTGGCGACGAATTTCTCCAGCGCCTTTTGCCGGACCTTGCGCGCCGCGCGCACGTCGGCGGTGTCGGCGGCGGAAGGCGCCCACGCGTGAAACCCTGCCGTCGCGAGGACCATGTCGACGTTGGCCTTGGCGCGCGCGTCGGGGCCGAGCCGCGCGAAGATCTCCCGCGCCGCCGCGGCCTTTTCCGCCGCGCCGAGGTTCGCGTGGACGATGGCGGCGTTCTGGGCGGCGTCGCGGCGATAGGCTTGATCGAAGCGGCCCTGGCGGGCCACGGCGTCGAAGTGCGCCGCCGCGGAGGCGTAGTCGAACATGAGAATGTACGCGGCGCCGAGCGCCTCCGTGACGGTTCGCATGGTGCGCAGTCGCTCCCTGGCGCGGGGCGGATCGGTCGCCTCGAGCGCCGCGAGCTTGTCCTCCGCGGCGTACCGCGCCAGAAAGAGCCTGTAGAGGTCGACGGCACGGGTGTATTCTCCCGCCTGCTTGTACGCGAAAGCCCCCATGATCGCGGCCTCCGGCGCCTGATCGGCCGCGGGATCGGCGCCGAGGGCGCGCTCGCAAAGCACCGCCGCGGCGAGGAACGCCGCTGTCCTCTTGGGTCCCTCGGGCACCTTTCGCGCCTTCTGGAGCGCGTCCTGCGCCATCGGATAGGCCATTGTCGGCACGAGAGGCTCCCTGCCTTCCGCCCTCGGGTTCTCCTCCGGGGCAGGCGGGGAGTCTGGGGGCGGGGGGACGGCGGACGGACCCGTACCGGCAGGGGGCGCGGCGGGCCCCGCGGCGTGGGATCGGGCGGGAATCGGCGGAGGCCGCGCGATCTCCGTCGAATGGACACAGCCCATCGCGAAGGCGAGCGCGAGCGTCGTGAGGGTGAGCGAGAGGGGGCCAGGGCGGAGCATGGGATCGTCTCTTCGTCTCGTCAACGCACCAGGACAGGCAACATCGGCGCGAGCCCGGAGATCGGGGGGAGCAGCGTCTTTCCCGGAGGCGGGGCCGCCGGACTGGCCTTCTTCCCCGTCGCGCGGCGAGACGCGCAGTCCGCCACGAGGGCGGCGTCCGACGGGTCGAGCCGCGCCGCGACGGACGCCGCTCCCGGAGCGACGGGGGCCGCCCCGCCGGCGCCTGTCGGGGGCGCGCCGCGGGGCTTCGGCGCCCCTGCATCGCGCTGCGGGCCGGTGGAGACCTCCTCGACCTTCTTGCACCAGGAGGCCGCGCGACGGGGATCCGAAGATTCAGAATACATCGAGATCCGGTACGCCGCGCGGAGCACGTAAGGCGCAGCCTCCGGCCTTCGATCGTACTCCGCCACGAGCTTCTCCAGGGCGGCCCCGCGACGCTTGCGCGCGGCGCGGACAGACGGCGTGTCCGCAGAGGAGGGCGGACCGGGGTCGGGCCCGGCCGTCGCCACGGCGAAGTCCATCTTCGCCCGCTCCGCGAGGGTCGGCTTCAACGTGAGGGCGAGAGCGCGCGCCTCGACGAGGGGGTCCGCTTCGCCGAGCGCCGCGCGGAGGAGGACGGCGTTGATCGCCGCGCGGCGCCGGTCGTCGAGGGAGAAGCGGGCGTGTCCGGCGATCCGCTGGTAGGCTGTCGCGGCAGCGTCGAAGTCGAGCGCGGTCACGCGGGCGCCCGCGATGCCCTCCAGCGCGAGCAGGAGATACCGGAGGCGCTCCTGGTACCGCCGGGAGTCCGTCCTCTCCAGCCCCTCCAGCAGAGGCTCGCCCGCGTGGGCGGAGACGAAGATCTCGTAGAGGCGAATCCCCTCCTCGATCCTCCCACCGAGCTTGTACGCATAGGCCCCGTTGAACGCCGCCTCCACGGCCTCGTCGACCCGCGGCGCGAGGAGCAGCAGCTTCTCGTAGGACTCCGCCGCTTCGAGGGTGCCGCGGCGCTGGCTCTCCGGATCGCTCTCCCTCCTGGCCCGCTCGAGGAGCTGCCACGGCGTCGAAAGGAGGATGCAACCGCCGCCCGCGGCCGTGGGGCGCGGCTCGACGCGCGTGCAACCGGCCCGAAACAGCGCCTCTTCCGTGCGGCGCGCGGACTCGATGTCCTGCTCCAGAGACGCGATCGCGTGGAGGCGACTCCATGCCTTGCAGGCGAAGGGGCCCTCCGCCTGGGCGCCGAGGTGCATCGCTTCGAGGCGCTTTCTGGCCTCGGCGAGCTCGCCGTGGAAGAAGTAGTGATCGGCGGCGAGCGCGCGGTACTCGTTCGCTCGCGCGGCGTCCTGCCTCGCCGTCGCGTGCAGGGCGAACGCGTCCATGGCGGCGAGAAGGCTCGCGAGGGGCTCCGGGACAGGGACCTTCACGGGCCGAGGGCCCTCGGGGCTCGCCTCGTCGATCGCTATCTCGGTCCGGTACGAACGTCCCTTCTTGCCACCGTATTCTGCGAACAAGCGCTTGTCGTCTTCGACCACGAGGAGCGCGAGGTCGATCGCGATCTGGCACGCTCGTCCTGCGATGTCGGGGGGCGCGGCGGCGCACACCGCCTCTGCCTCGCGCCGGACGGGGCCGATCTCGTCCTGCGGGGGCGTGCGGCCGGCCTTTCCGCGGGCCGCGAGCGCCGCGACGCGCACCTCGGCGAGGCGGACACGGGTCATGGCCGCCGCCGGAGAGCCTTCTTCGAGGCGGAGCAGCTCCTCCCTGTGCGCCGCGGCGGCGCTCCACTCGGCCACGGCGCGGAGCAGGTCGTCTTCGAGCGCGAGCCCTGTGCGCCACGGGAGGGCGCTCGAGAGCGAGGCGGCCCGGGACTCGCGCTCCTCGGCCGCGCGGGTCAGACTGTCCGTCAGGAGGCCCACGAGGAGGGTCCCTTCGGCGGGAGTCCCCTCGGGCGACTCGCCTGTACGACGCAGCACCAGACTGGCCAGCTCGCCCCGGCGCTTCTCGGCGCGCGCGAGGGCCGCCCTGCGCTCCGAGGCGGCCATGGCGCTCGCGCCCGCCACTTCGATCCACGTCACGGCGAGGCGATGGAGGAGGACCGGAGTGTCCACGGAAGCAGGCCAGTTCACGAGGGCGCGCTCCGCCACGGCCACGACGTCCGCGGACGCCAGGCCGGACGCGATCTCCCGCCAGGCGCACGCGTGGATCTCCAGGGTGTAACTCGCGCGCTTCGACACCCAGGCGCCGTCGTGGAGGCGATCGAGGAGGACGCGCGCTCGTTCGACGGGAGGCGCCTGATCAGGTGTGTCGATCCGCGCGAGCGCGCGCACCACGCCGAGCACCGCCTCTCCGCGGTTGCGACTGCACACCTCCGAGCCCGGATCCGGCTCGCAGCCCTCCAGGAACGCGCGGTAGCCCGTGAAGGCGCCCCGCGGATCGCCCGCCGTCGCCGCGATCTGGGCGGCGCCGATGCGGAAGACGTGCTGCATGTCCCGCTGATCACGCGCGGCCTGGGTCTCCTCCGGCGCGCGCGCGGGCCGCGGCGCACAGGCGAGGAGACAGCACCCGAGCACAGAGAGAACGCCGAACGCAGAGACAGCTCCGAACGCAGCAGAAGC
>WBZX01002875.1_pt1 | contig 11369 bp, 13 predicted proteins | sample 5204211 | NCBI WGS metagenome assembly WBZX01 (sample SAMN12344362, study PRJNA552823) | activated sludge metagenome | biome: Activated sludge suspended growth; feature: Nitrification reactor; material: Wastewater; isolation source: activated sludge from nitrification reactor of wastewater...
ATGGCTTCCTTTCCGATAACGAGGATTTTGCCGAGGCGCTGGCCGCCAAGGGCATCATCTTCATCGGCCCGCCGGCCTCTGCGATCCGCGCCATGGGCTCGAAATCCGAAGCCAAGAAACTGATGGGTGCCGCCAATGTGCCGCTGACGCCGGGTTACCACGGCGACGACCAGAACCCGGCGCTGCTGCACCAGGAAGCCGACGCCATCACCTACCCGGTGCTGATCAAGGCCGCGGCCGGCGGCGGCGGCAAGGGCATGCGCCTGGTCGAGCGTTCCGAGGACTTTCTCGACGCGCTGGCCTCGTGCAAGCGCGAGGCGATTTCCAGCTTCGGCGACGACCATGTGCTGATCGAGAAATACATCACCAAGCCGCGCCACATCGAAATCCAGGTCTTCGCCGACACGCTGGGCAATTGCGTCTATCTCTTCGAGCGCGACTGCTCGGTACAGCGCCGTCACCAGAAGGTGCTGGAAGAAGCGCCAGCCCCGGGCATGAGCGAGGCCCGCCGCCGCGAAATGGGCAAGGCCGCCGTCGCCGCGGCCAAGGCCGTCGGCTACGTCGGCGCCGGCACGGTCGAGTTCATCGCCAACCAGGACGGCAGCTTCTACTTCATGGAGATGAACACCCGCCTGCAGGTCGAGCACCCGGTCACCGAAATGATCACCGGGCAAGACCTCGTCGAATGGCAGTTGCGCGTCGCCGCTGGCCAGCCGCTGCCGCTGCGTCAGGAACAACTCGAAATCCGCGGCCACGCGCTCGAAGCGCGGATTTACGCCGAGGATGCCAACAAGGGTTTCCTGCCCGCTACCGGCAAGCTGATCCGCCTGGCACCGCCGGCCGAATCGCTGAATGTGCGCGTCGATACCGGTGTCGAGGAAGGCGACGAGATCACCCCCTTCTACGACCCGATGATCGCCAAGCTGATCGTCTGGGACGAGGACCGCGCCGGGGCGCTGGCGCGCATGCGCAAGGCGCTGGCCGATTACCAGGTTGCCGGCCTGACCACCAACATCGACTTCCTCTCGCGCCTCGTCGCCTGCCCGGCTTTTGCCGGCGCCGACCTCGACACCGGCCTGATCGAACGCCAGAAGGACTTCCTCTTCCCCGCCGCCCAGCCGGCACCGCGCGATGCCCTGCTCGTCGCCACCGTCGGCGAACTGCTCTGGGAACAACACGCCGCCAAGACCGCCGCCCGCGACAGCGGCGATCCGCATTCGCCCTGGCACGCCCGCGACGGCTGGCGCATGAACCTGTCGGCGGCGCGCACCATCAGTTTCAAGGAAGGCGAGGCGCTGGTCGATGTGCATGTCCGCTATCGCCGCGACCACTGGGAAATCACCCTCGCCGGGCAGTCGACCGCAGCCCGCGGCAAGAAGCTCGACGGCGACCGCTTTGCCGTCGAACTCGACGACCGCCGCCTGATCGCCAGCGTGATTGCGGTCGACGATAAAAGAACGGTGTTTTTGCAGGGCAGCACCTGGACGCTGCTGCGCGACGACCCGCTCCACCGCGTCGACGCCGGCGACAGCCACGGCGGCGGCCTGACCGCGCCGATGCCGGGCAAGGTCGTCGCCCTGCTCGCCCAGCCCGGCCAGAAGGTCGAGAAAGGCACGCCGCTCTTGATCCTGGAAGCGATGAAGATGGAACACACCGTCACCGCCCCCGCCGCCGGCACGCTCAAGGCCTTCTGCTACGCCACGGGTGAGCAGGTCAGCGACGGCGCGGCGATGGTCGAGTTCGAGGGGGACGCCTGATGCTCCCGAACAAGGTCAAAATCATCGAAGTTGGGCCCCGCGATGGCCTGCAGAACGAGAAACAGGTTGTCCCGACGGCGACCAAGATCGAGCTGATCGAGCGCTTGGCCGAGGCCGGCCTGCGAGTCATCGAGGCGACGTCTTTCGTCTCGCCCAAATGGGTGCCGCAGATGGGTGACAACACGGCGGTGATGCAGGGCATCAAGAAACACCCGGCTGCGGTCTACCCTGTTTTGACGCCCAATTTGCAGGGCTTCGATGCGGCGGTGCAGGCCGGCGCCACGGAAGTTTCTATCTTCGGCGCCGCCTCCGAGAGTTTCTCGCGCAAGAACATCAACTGCTCGATCGCCGAGAGCCTGAAGCGTTTCGAACCGGTGGTTTCCGCCGCCTCGGCGCTGGAAATTCCGGTCCGCGGCTATGTTTCCTGCGTAGTCGGTTGCCCCTACGAAGGCGCCATCGCGCCGGAGCAGGCGGCTGCCGTCGCGAAAACGCTCTTCGACATGGGCTGCTACGAAGTATCGCTCGGCGACACCATCGGCGTCGGCAACCCGGCGGCGGTGCAGCGCATGATCGAGGCCTGCGCCCGGGCCGTACCGATCGCTAAACTGGCTGGCCATTACCACGACACCTACGGCATGGCCATCGCCAACATCTACGCTTCGCTGGAAATGGGCATGGCGGTGTTCGACAGTTCCATCGCCGGGCTCGGTGGCTGCCCCTACGCCCAAGGCGCTTCCGGCAACGTGGCGACCGAGGACGTCGTCTATCTGCTGCACGGCCTGGGCATTGAAACCGGCGTCGATCTGGCTAAACTGGCAGCAGTGGGCGACTGGATTTCCAGCGCCATCAACCGTCCGAACGGCGCCAAGGCCGGCCGGGCGCTCTGCGCAAAGGTTGCCATGTGAGCCTGTTTTCCGTCGTTGCCGATTTTCTCAAGCCTGCACCGCCGCTCAGTCCGCAGGTGCTGAAGGCGCTCGACCGGGTCGCCGAACTGGTCGACCCGATGCTCAGAAACGCTTCCGGCTTCGAGCGCCGGCTGGCCATGCCGCTCCAGCATGCGCTGGGTTACTGTGAAGGGCTGGTCGCCGGCCTGCCCGGCCCGATCGACATCGACCGCGAATCGTTCTCCCGCGACCCGCTGGTGCACGCGCTGTTCGCGACAGCCGACGACATCGACCAGATGCTCGGTCGCAGTCAGGCAGTGCGCGACTTCGTGGCCAGTTGCGAGGGCGTTGAAAGCGACACCTTCTACGCACTGTTCGCCGCCCGCCGCCATGTGAAAAAACAGCTCGGGATGGCGCGCCACGGCGACGTCATCCACGCCGACGTGCCGCAGGAAGTCGTCTATTTCGGCGACCAGCTCCTGCTCGAACCCGACTGCCAGTTCGCGATGCTGAAGGAAAAACTGCGCCTGCGCACCCTCGACAGCCTGTTGCTGACTTTCCGCGAGCACGTCGACGCCCTGCGCCTGGAACGCGACGGGCTACGTGCCGATGCCTCGGTCGAGCGCGCCCATCTCACCGTCCTGCGCGGGCAGACGCCGGGCGAGGAACAGGCCTTGCACACGCGCCACCTCGCCGATCTCGAGGGCAAGCTGCGCGCGACGGCCGAATCCCTGATGCCCGACCAGATTCTCGAAGCGCTGGCCACATTCCTGATGCACCCCGAGGCCTCGCTGTCGACGCATGAAACATGCATCACCATCGACCGCATGGGGATCGTGTGCGACGCGAACCCCGACGACTCCAACGTCAGCACGCTCGACTTCCCCGAGATGCGCGGCCGCGACAAACGCATCTACATGGTCGTCCTGGCCCGTATCCGGCGCACCGAGGCGGAGGCTGCGGTCGACCTGGTGCGCGACCAGCAGCGCCGCTTCATGCTCATCTGATGATCGCCTCGCCCTGCATCAACGTCTGCGCGATGAACCCGCAAACCGGCCTGTGCGCCGGCTGTTACCGTACGATAGACGAGATCGCCGCCTGGGCGCGCCTCGACGATCCGCATCGCCTGGAAGTTCTCGCCGCCGTCGCCCGGCGTCGGCAGGCGAACCAACTGCAAGAGGAAGATTTGCGTAGCGATGGCAAACGAAATGGATAACGAAGACCCCTACATCTGCGTCGGCATCTGCATGGCCGACCCCGACTCCGGCTATTGCCTGGGCTGCGGCCGGCCACCGCTGGAGTCGCCCGACGTCGTCGCCGAAATCGTCATCCCCGCCCCCAAGCCAGTGAGCAACGACGCGGACAAGCCGGAATGAGCGTTCCGCTCCCCGAGTCGCTGCTCGTCCTCGAGCGCGGCTGGCTGTCGGCCAACAACATTCTCTGTTTCGATGGTGACGCGGCAACCCTGGTCGATAGCGGCTACGTGACGCATGCCGCGCAGACCGTCGACCTGGTCGGCCACGCCTTGCGCGGTCGACGTCTGAAAACGCTCATAAATACCCATTCGCATTCCGACCACATCGGCGGCAATGCGGCGCTGCAGGCTGCCTTCGGCTGCGAAGTCATGGTCCCCGCCGGGCTGCACGCTGCAATCGCCGACTGGGACGAGGATGCCCTGCTGCTTTCGCCGCTCGGCCAGCAGGCGGCTCGCTTTCAGCACGACCACCTGATCGGCGCCGGCAGCGAAATCGACATGGGGGGTCTGGTTTGGCAGGCGCTGGCCGTGCCCGGCCACGACATGGAAGCGCTGGCCTATTACAATCCGGAAAAACGCATCCTGATCTCCGGCGATGCGCTGTGGGAAAACGGCTTCGGCGTTATTTTTCCCGAGCTGCTCGGCGAGGCAGATGGCCTGCTCAGCACGCGGTCGACACTGGAAATGCTCTCCCGGCTGCCGATCGACGTCGTCATTCCCGGCCACGGCAGCCCGTTCGCCGCGGTCGATGCCGTTTTCGAGCGCGCTTTCCGGCGCGTCGACAGCTTTGCCGCCAACATGGACAAGCTCGCCTGGCATGCGATCAAGGTCATCGTCTCCTTCGCCATGATGGAAAAGCGCCAGCTCCCGCTTAAGGACTTCCCGGCCTTCCTGCACCAGTTACCGTTCGCCGTCGACGTCAATCAGCGCTACATTGGTCTGCCCGCCGACGAACTGGCCGCGCGCGTCCTGCGCGAACTCCTGCTGGTCAACGCCCTGCGCCGCGACGATGGCAATCTGCTGGCCGGATAGCGTACCGTAGCATCCCGCTACTACCCCGGTTCCCCCCGTTTTGCGCAGAATGGCGCTGCCACACCCACCTCAAGGAGACGAAAATGGCTGCAAAGAAGATTCTGATGCTGACCGGCGATTACACCGAAGACTACGAAACCATGGTGCCCTTCCAGGCATTGCTGATGGTCGGGCATACGGTCCATGCCGCCTGTCCCGGCAAGAAAGCCGGCGAACAGGTACGCACGGCGATCCACGATTTCGAAGGCGACCAGACCTATTCCGAGAAGCCAGGTCACAATTTCACCCTGAACGCGAGCTTCGACGAAATCGATCCGGCGAGCTACGATGCGCTGGTCATACCCGGCGGCCGCGCGCCGGAATACCTGCGTCTCAATCCCAAGGTCATCGCTGCGGTCAGGCACTTCGCCAGCGCGAACAAGCCGATTGCCGCGATCTGTCACGGCGCCCAGTTGCTGGCCGCCGCGGGTGTCATCGCCGGCCGTGCCTGCAGCGCCTACCCCGCCTGCGGCCCCGAGGTCACGGCTGCTGGTGGCGCCTTTACCGAGATCCCGGTCGACCGGGCGCATGTGGACGGCAATCTGGTGACCGCGCCGGCCTGGCCCGCACACCCAGACTGGCTGGCCAAATTCCTGCAGGTGCTGGGCACCCGTATCGAAGCCTGATGCATCACCGGGGCGGCAATGCCGCCCCGTTTCCCGAGAAGGAAAATCCGATGTGCGAAATCTACGTCAAGGCCGATCCCATACTCTACGAGTCGCGCGCCCGCTCGCTGCGTATCCATGGCTGTGTAACCAAGATCCGTCTGGAAAACCTGTTCTGGGACATCCTCGCCGAGATCGCGGCCAACGACGGTTACACGACCAATTCGCTGATCGCCAAGCTTTACGACGAACTGCTGGAGTATCGCGGCGAGATCGACAATTTCGCGTCCTTCCTCCGGGTTTCCTGCCTGCGTTATCTGTCGCTCAAGAAAGGCAGCGGCGAACGCCCGGCGCTGAGCGTCGTCAGCGCGGGCGTTGCCTGAGCAGCTATGACTTGGGCAGCGCCCGCTGTACCAGCCGCGCCCAGTAGCTGATCCCGGGAACCAGGGCCTCGTCGTTGAAATCGTAATGCGGGTTGTGCAGGGTGCAGCCGCCGGTACCCGGTCCGTTGCCCAGCCAAACGTAGCAGCCCGGCTTCTCGCGCAGCATGTAGGCGAAGTCCTCCGCACCCATCGAGGGCAGGATGTCAGTGAGCACACGCTCACTCCCTAGAACCTCCGCCGCCACCTCCTGACAGAATTTTGCCTCGGCGACACTGTTGACCGTGGGCGGGTAACGATGGTCGAAGCGCACGCTGATCTGCGCCCCGTTGGTGGCCGCCACGCCGTTGCACAGTCGCTCGACAGCGCGCTCGATGACTTCCTGAACCTCCGGCTTGAAGCTGCGGATGGTGCCGCGCAACACCACTTCTTCCGGGATGATGTTCCACGCCTCGCCGGCATGGAACTGCGTCACGCTGACCACCGCCGACTCGCACGGGTGCAGCGTCCGGCTGACCACCGTCTGTAGCGCCTGCACCAACTGCGCCCCGGCGACGATCGAATCGACGCCCTGGTGCGGCATCGCCGCATGGCAGCCGTGGCCGCGCACATGAATCTCGAAGGCACAGGTGCCAGCCATCACCGGCCCCGGCATCACCGCCATTTCGCCGACCGGGATGCCCGGCCAGTTGTGCAGGCCAAACACCGCTTCGACCGGAAAACGCTCGAACAGGCCGTCTTCGATCATCACCGCCGCCCCGCCTTCCGATTCCTCCGCTGGCTGGAAAATGAACACCGCAACCCCGTCGAAATCGGGATGCGCGGCAAGATGGCGCGCGGCACCGAGCAGCAGCGCGGTGTGGCCGTCGTGACCGCAGGCGTGCATCCTGCCCGGGTGCCTGGAGTGGTGGGGAAACTCGTTCAGCTCATCGAGCGGCAGGGCGTCCATGTCGGCGCGCAGGCCAATCATGCGTGGCGAAGTGCCGGCGCGCAGTACGCCGACAACGCCCGTCCTGGCGATCCCGCGATGCACTTCCAGACCATAGCGCTCCAGTTCGGCGGCCACCATGTCGGCGGTACGGTTTTCGTTGAAGGCAAGTTCCGGGTGGGCGTGAATGTCACGCCGCTGCGCGGTCAACTCGGCCAGAAAGGGCAAATCGAGCAGGGGCAGGGTCGCAGGCATGAGAATCTCCTTTTATCTTTCCATTATGCCGAAGGTTGATTGCAGGCGCCGCCTTCATTATGCTCCGGCTCATGGAACTCGTTCTGATCAGCGGACTTTCCGGCTCCGGCAAGTCGGTCGCCCTGCACCTCCTGGAAGATGCCGGGTACTACTGCGTAGACAATCTGCCGGTCGTGATGCTCACATTCCTCGTCCGCATGTTGCAGGAAGAAGGCGTACGCAAAGTGGCGGTCGCCATCGACGCCCGCTCCGGCCACGGCATCGAACTGTTGCCGGAACGCCTGCGCCTGCTCGGGGAGGAAGGCACCCGCCACGTCTTCCTGTTCTTGCAGGCCACCGACGAAACCCTGCTCAAGCGTTACTCCGAATCGCGCCGCCGCCATCCGCTGGCTGCCGAGGGAGAGTCGCTGGAAGAGGCGATCCGCCGCGAACGCCTGCTTCTGGAGCCGGTTTCAACGCTCGGCCACCGCATCGACACCAGCGGCATGAAAGCCAACGCGCTGCGCGAATGGGTGCGCCAGTTCATCGAAACCGAGCCTGGGCAGGGCCTGACGCTGATGTTCGAGTCTTTCGGATTCAAGCATGGCATTCCGCTCGACGCCGATCTCGTCTTCGACGTGCGTTGCCTGCCCAATCCGCATTACGACCCGGATCTGCGGCCGCTGACCGGCAAGGACGAGGCCGTGGTGAAATTTCTCGAAAACGAGGATGAAGTCATCCGCATGCGCGACGACATCCAGCGCTTCGTCGCCACCTGGCTGCCCGCCTACATTCGCGACAACCGCAACTACCTGACGGTGGCCATCGGCTGCACCGGCGGCCAGCATCGCTCGGTGTACATGGCCGAGTGGCTGGGACGCGCCTTTGCCAGCCAGGCGCACGTACTGATCCGCCACCGCACGCTGGCAGGCTGATGCGTCACTGGCTGGCCCTGTTGCGCCCCGGCGACTGGCTGGTGATGGCCGGCGGTGCCGCGCTGGTCGGGGCTACCCTGCCGCTGCTCTGGCAGGGTGGCTTCGCCGAGCGCGCGATCATCCGCCAGAACGGCCAGGTCTTTGCCGAGGCCGACCTGCGCAGCCGGCGCGAAATTGAAGTACCGGGACCGCTCGGCACCACCCATATCGCCATCGAACCCGGTCGCGCCCGCGTCGTTTCCGACCCCGGCCCACGCCAGTACTGCGTGCGCCAGGGCTGGCTGGCGCGCCCCGGCGAAATCGCCATCTGCGCCCCCAACCGCGTCAGCGTGCAGATCGCCGGGCGCACCAAGGCCTATGACAGCCTCAGTTACTGAACTCACCGTCACCGCCGAAGACCGCCGTGTCGCCTGGCTGGCTACCGCGGCGGTCGCGCTGTCGCTGGTCGATGCGGCGATTCCCAGCCCGCTCCCCGGCGTCAAGCCCGGGCTGGCCAATATCGTCACGCTGGTGGTGCTGCTGCGCTACGGCTGGGCGACGGCGGTCTGGGTCAGTGGTTTGCGCGTGCTGGCCGGCAGCCTGCTGCTTGGCTACTTTCTCGCCCCCGGCTTCTTCCTGTCGCTGACCGGCACGACGCTCAGCCTGGCGACGCTGGGCCTCGCCCGCCATCTGCCGGCGCGCTGGTTCGGGCCGGTCAGCCTCTCCATCCTCGCCGCCTTCGCCCACATCGGCGGCCAACTACTGCTGGCGCGCCTTTGGCTGATCCCGCACAACGGCGTTTTCATGCTGACTCCGGTATTCGCGGCGGCCGCCCTGGTTTTCGGCACCATCAACGGGCTGATCGCGGCTAAACTCTTGGCCGATACGCCCGCTGCGGAACCCGACCGATGAACAAGACCATCTGCCTCGCCCTGACCGGCGCCTCCGGCATGCCCTACGGCCTGCGCCTGCTGGAATGCCTGCTGGCTGCCGGCTGCAACGTGCAGTTGCTGTATTCGCAGGCGGCGCAGATCGTCGCCCGGCAAGAACTCGACTTCGAGCTGCCCTCGCGCCCGGCCGAGGCGAAAACCGCCCTGCTCGCCCGGCTGGTTGCGGTCGACCCCGAAAAACTGGCCGTTTTCGGCCGCGAGGAATGGTTCGCGCCGGTCGCTTCGGGCTCCAACCCGCCCGACGCCATGGTCGTCTGCCCGTGCTCGATGGGGACGCTGGCCGCCATCGCCCAGGGGCTGGCCGACAACCTGATCGAACGCGCCGCCGACGTAGTGCTCAAGGAAGGCCGCAAGCTGGTGCTGGTTCCACGTGAAACGCCGTTTTCGGCAATCCATCTCGAAAACATGCTGCGCCTGTCGCGCGCTGGCGCCGTCATCGTGCCGCCCAGTCCCGGTTTCTACCACCACCCGCAGACGGTCGCCGACCTCGTCAATTTCGTCGTCGCCCGCATTCTCGACCAGTTGGCCGTGCCGCACGCGTTGATGCAGCGCTGGGGCGCCTGATGGCCTGGTTCGGCCTTTCCCGCCCACCGCTACCGGCCGAGCCGGTGCGCATGGAGATCCCGCTGTTTCCGCTCGACACGGTGCTCTTCCCCGGCGGCGTGCTGCCGCTGAAGATTTTTGAGCAGCGCTACCTTGACATGGCGGCGGCCTGCATGAAGGAAGGCCAGCCGTTCGGCATCTGCCTGATCGCCACCGGCAAGGAAGTCGGCGGCATCGCCGAACCGCACGCCGTGGGCACGCTGGCGGAAATAGCCCACTGGGAAATGGAGCAGCTCGGCATCCTGACGGTCACCGCGCGCGGCGGACAGCGCTTCCGCATCCTGGACAAACAGGCCGCGCCCGACAAGCTGCTGCGCGCGACGGTGGAAATCATCGAAGACGACGGCCCGTTGCCGGTGCCGCCCGAACGCCAGCGCCTGCTACCGCTGCTGCGCCGCATCGCCAGCGACATCGGCCCGGCACGCTTTCCCGAGCCGCATCGTTTCGACGATGCCGAGTGGGTCGGCTACCGCATCACGGAAATCCTGCCGGTGCAGAACCTCGCCAAGCAAAAGCTGCTTGAACTTGAAGACCCGATCTCACGCCTGGAAATCCTCGAAAAATTCCTCGACCAGCGCCAGCTGCTCGGCTGAAACACCGTGGATACACCGCCCGCTCCATCGCTCGGCACCGCCCTGCGCTTCTGGCTGAAACTCGGCTTCGTCAGTTTCGGCGGGCCGGCCGGGCAGATCGCGATGATGCATCAGGAACTGGTCGAAAAGCGCCGCTGGATTTCCGAGCGCCGCTTCCTGCACGCGCTCAATTACTGCATGTTGCTACCCGGCCCCGAGGCGCAGCAACTGGCCACCTATCTCGGCTGGCTGCTGCACCGCACGGCGGGCGGCATCCTGGCCGGCGCGCTGTTCGTGCTGCCGTCGCTGCTGATCCTGATCGTGTTGGCCTGGCTTTACATGGCCTTCGGTCAGACGCCGCTGGTCGCCGGGCTGTTCTACGGCATCAAGCCGGCGGTCACCGCCATCGTCATCCATGCCGCCTGGCGCATCGGCAGCCGCACGCTGAAGAATGCGGCGCTGTGGGCAATCGCCGCCGCTGCCTTCGTCGCCCTCTTCGCCTTCAACCTGCCCTTCCCGGCCATCGTAGTCGGCGCCGGGTTGCTTGGGCTCATCGGCGGGCGTCTGACACCTTCACTGTTCGTCGCCGGCGGCGGACATGGCAGTGCCGCCAGATCGACTGGGCCGGCAGTCATCGACGACGATACGCCACCGCCCGCCCACGCCCGCTTCAGCGCCGGTCGCCTGCTGCGCATCGCCGTTGCCGGCATCGTGCTGTGGGCATTGCCGATGTGCCTGCTGACCGCACTCCTCGGCTGGCCGCACCTGTTCACTCAAATGGGCTGGTTCTTCACCAAGGCGGCCCTGCTCACCTTTGGCGGCGCCTACGCGGTACTGCCTTACGTCTATCAGGGTGCCGTCACGCACTTTGGCTGGCTCAGCGCGCCGCAGATGATCGACGGCCTGGCGCTCGGCGAAACGACGCCGGGGCCGCTGATCATGGTCGTCGCCTTCGTCGCCTTCGTCGGCGGCTGGCAGAGCCCGGAACTCGTCGCGCTGTTCGGCGCCGAACACCGCTTCGCCGCCGCCGCGCTGGCGGCCGTGCTGGTGACCTGGTTCCCCTTCCTGCCGTCGTTCGTGTTCATCCTCGCCGGCGGGCCGCTCGTCGAGTCGACGCACGGCGACCTGCGCTTCACCGGGCCGCTGACCGCGATCACCGCCGCCGTGGTCGGCGTGATCCTCAACCTGGCGCTGTTCTTCGCGTACCACGTGCTAT
>WBZX01002876.1_pt1 | contig 11368 bp, 7 predicted proteins | sample 5204211 | NCBI WGS metagenome assembly WBZX01 (sample SAMN12344362, study PRJNA552823) | activated sludge metagenome | biome: Activated sludge suspended growth; feature: Nitrification reactor; material: Wastewater; isolation source: activated sludge from nitrification reactor of wastewater treatment...
ATGGGCTGGTGCCGTCGGCGGCTACGATATCTACCGCAGCGTTGATGACGGACCGTTGGAATTGCTCACCACCGTGCCTTCCGACCCATGGCTCTACGAGGATGATGTGAACAGCTTCGTCACCAGTAGCGGTGGGCGGTTCTGCTACTACGTCGAAGCCCACGAGGTCGGTAACCCATCCGGGATCGATGCCTCCAGCGTCAGCAATCTGGTCTGTGCGGCACAGCCGGACCTCATCTACATACCCAACGGCTTCATCATCGGTAGCTCCATCGCGGAGAACAGCGAATTCAAACCCGTACTCGGTTTCGTCGATGTCCAAGCGTACACCTTCCTGATCATCAATCGCTGGGGACAGATCATATGGGAGACCGATGACCCCACGGACGCATGGGACGGTGAAGTGGATGGGAAGCAATGCCCCATCGGCGTGTACGCCTATTTCTGCGCGGTCACCAACGGTTCGGGCAAACGCGTGGAGAAGCGCGGCACCGTCACGCTGCTCACGGCCGTGGAGTGACGGTGCGCTCGGGAATATCCCCTCGTTGCTGACCTTTCATTCACCGATCGTTCCGGTGCTTACTTTTGTGCATGGAACGATCCACTGTTGCCCCCCCTAGGAAGTCCGCCAACGCGGCTTCGGCGAACGGTCACCTCCCCACGGACAAATTCACGGCTGAAGGGCTCACGTACGATGACGTGCTCCTTGTGCCCGCATACAGCGAAGTGCTCCCGCGCGAAGTGGACATACGATCCATGTTCTCGCGCAACATCCGCTTGAACGTTCCCATCGTGAGCGCGGCCATGGATACCGTCACGGGCGCCGAATTGGCCATCGCCATCGCCCAGCAGGGCGGCATCGGCGTCATCCACAAGAACCAACCGATCGCGGAGCAAGCTGCCGAGGTGCGCCGCGTGAAACGGAGCGAGAGCGGGATGATCCTGGATCCCGTGAAGTTGCAGCAGGAGGCCACCGTGGGCGATGCGCTGCGCTTGATGGCGGAGAACAAGATCGGTGGTATCCCGGTCATCGATGGGCAGGGCAAGCTCGTAGGCATCGTCACCAATCGCGACCTCCGATTCGAGAAGACCATGGCGCGGCCCGTTTCCGAGGTGATGACCACGGCGAACATCGTAACGGCCAAGCCGGATACGACCATGGCACAGGCCGAAGTGATCCTGCAGGATCACAAGATCGAGAAGCTTCCGGTGGTGGATACGACTGGGTTGCTCGTGGGATTGATCACCTACAAGGACATCATCAAATTGAAGCAGCGCCCCAACGCGTGCAAGGACAAGATCGGTCGCCTCCGGGTGGCGGCGGCCATTGGGATAGCCGGTGATACCATGGAGCGCGCCAAGGCCTTGGTGGACGCCGGAGTGGATGCACTCGTGGTGGATACCGCCCATGGCCACACCAAAGGCGTAATGGGCATGGTTAAGCAGGTGAAGCAGGCCTTCCCTGGTGTGGATATCGTGGCGGGTAATATCGCCACCGCCGAGGCTGCTCAGGCCTTGGTAGAAGCCGGTGCGGATGCCATCAAGGTCGGTATCGGCCCTGGCAGTATCTGCACCACGCGTGTCATCGCAGGGGTGGGTGTGCCGCAGTTGACCGCCGTGTATGACTGCGCGCGAGCAGTGGAAGGGAGTGGGGTTCCTGTCATCGCCGACGGTGGCATCCGATACACCGGCGACATCGTCAAGGCACTGGCTGCAGGAGCCGGTACGGTCATGATCGGTAGCATGTTCGCTGGAGTGGAAGAAAGTCCCGGCGAGACCATCATCCTGGAAGGGCGACGCTTCAAGGCGTACCGTGGTATGGGCAGTATCGAGGCCATGCAGCACGGTAGCAAGGACCGCTACTTCCAAGACATGGAGGACGATATCAAGAAGCTCGTGCCCGAAGGCATCAGCGGACGGGTGCCCTACAAGGGGAAGTTGGCCGAGGTGGTGCACCAACTCGTCGGGGGCCTCCGGGCAGGCATGGGCTATTGCGGTGCACCGGACATGGAGGCGCTCAAAGGGGCGCGTTTCATCCGCATCACCACGGCGGGGGTCAAGGAAAGCCACCCGCATGATGTGTACATCACGCGGGAAGCGCCCAACTACAGCCATCTGTAGCCTTCGGGGAAGGTCTTTCGCTTGGATCTTTTTAACGGCTGGCGGTGCCATGGTACCGCACGTGCCAACGGTTACATTTGGCACCCTTCCAAAGACCTATCCCTCAGCCAGATGACGCCTGTGAAGTTCCTCAGCGCCGCACTTCTCACCATTTGTTCGCTCTCTGTCGCCGCGCAGGGGGGCGGTTCCGACCCCGTGCTCATGACGGTGGATGGCCAACCCGTTACACGAGGTGAATTCGAGGCCATCTACAAGAAGAACAACAAGGAGGCGGTCGTCACGCGCGAAGCGTTGGACGAGTACCTCGAGCTCTTCATCAACTACAAGCTCAAGGTCCGCGAGGCGGAGAAGCTCGGCATGGACACCATCAGCAAGTTCCGCACGGAACTGGATGGGTATCGCAAGCAGTTGGCACGGCCTTACCTCATTGATCGTGAGTTGAACGATGCGCTCATGCGCGAAGCCTTCGACCGCAGTCAGCAGGAGGTACATGCCAGCCACATCCTGGTGGCTGTGCAGCCGGAAGCATCCCCGGAGGATACCCTCGCCGCTTGGAAGAAGATCCTGGCCATCCGCGAGCGTGTCATGAAAGGGGAGGACTTCGTTGCCTTGGCCAAGGGGCCCGGTGGCAGTGACGATCCCAGCGCTCAGAAGAACGGCGGTGACCTAGGGTGGTTCAGCGCCTTGCAAATGGTCTATCCATTCGAGAACGCGGCCTACAGCACCGCAGTGGGTGAAGTGAGCCAGCCCGTGCGCACCAAGTTCGGGTACCACATCCTCAAGGTCACTGGTAAGCGCCCCGCTCGCGGTCAGGTGAAGGTGGCGCATATCATGCTGCGCAGCACCGATACGGATCCGCAGGACAAGCAGGCTTTGGCAGAGCAACGCATTCGGGAGATCCACCGCCAGATACAGGAAGGTACGCTCGCCTTCGGTGATGCCGCGCTCAAGTTCAGCGAGGATGAGAGTTCCAATACCAAGGGAGGTGAACTTCCCCAGTTCGGCACCGGCAAGATGATCGAGGAATTCGAGGATGCGGCATTCGGTCTTACTACGGTGGGCCAAGTGAGCGCCCCGGTCAAGTCGCGCTATGGCTGGCACATCATCCGCTCCATCGAGATCATCCCCCCACCCGCGTACGACGCTGCCAAGGGTGAACTGAAGAGCAAGATCGCGCGGGATAGTCGCGCGGAGATCACGCGCACGGCCTTCCTCACCCGGTTGAAGAAGGACTATGGCTTCGTCACCTATCCCAAGAACCTGAAGGCGGTGTACAAGCTCGTGGACACCACCATTTTCGCCAAGGGCAATGCCACCACCGATACGCTACAGCGCAAGCAGGTGGTGGAAGGACCTTTCGTGAAGGGTAAAGTGCGTTACAAGCGCGAATTGGCCGGCGCCCTCACCGGTGGTAAGATGCTGGCCGTACGCAGCAGGCCCTACGAGGAAATGACACAGACCATGGATGATACCGTGGTGGTGCGCGAAGTCATGGAAGGCTGGGCCTATGATCGTAAGAAAGCGGCCAAGCTGACCAAGCCTGTATTCACGTTCTCCGGGGTCACCATCACCCAGCGTGATCTGCTGGATCAATTGGAGAACAGGCAGCGCCGGGAGCGGGCCGTTCCCGTTCCAGCTTACGTGGACGCCCGTGTCGCCGAAATGGCCGATGAGCGGATCCTGGCTTACGAGGATGAGCACCTGGAATCCAAGTACGCCGACTTCCGCATGCTGATGAAGGAGTATCGCGATGGCATCCTGCTATTCGAGCTGACCGACCAGAAAGTGTGGGGCAAGGCCGTGAAGGACAGCACCGGCTTGGATGCATTCCTCAAAGCCAATCAGGATCGGTTCATGTGGGATACGCGTTTCGAAGCCGACCTCTACACCTGCGAGACCCCCAAAGTGGCCAAGCAAGTGCGTGGTCTCATGCGCGGTGGCAAACGGGGTACGGAGATCACCGATGTGGTGAACAAGACCAACCCGCTCGCCTTGAACATCGAAACGGGCGTGTGGACGGTGGAACAGAAGCCGGTCCTCAAAGGGATCTCTGCCACGGGGCTCAGCGCGGATATCGTCACCGATGGCCACGTCACCATCGCCGATGTGAAGAAGGTGACCCCACCCACCCCGAAGACCTTGGACGAAGCTCGAGGCCTGATCACCGCAGCCTACCAGGATAGCTTGGAGAAGGAGTGGATCAAGGAACTGCGCGCGAAGTACCCTGTGAACGTGAACAAGGAAGTGCTCTACACCATCAAGTGAGCGGTGCACGATACTCCATGCTGATGATGGCCCCCGTGTTGGGGGCCTTCGTCCTTGGCGGCTGCGGCAATGACATGGATGCCGAAGATCCACCCGTTGCCCGGGCCTACGACCAGTACTTGCGCTGGAGCGACCTGCGGCAGGTGGTGCCCATGGAAGCATCGCCGGAGGATAGCGCTGCCATGGCCCAGGCGTTCACGAACAACTGGCTACACCAGCAGGTGGAACTGCACCAGGCGGAGGTGAACCTTGCCGCTTCGCAGAAGGAATTCGAATCCGAACTGCGAGATTACCGGAACTCGCTGCTCTTGTTCGCCTATGAAGAGGCACTGGTGCGCCAGCGATTGGATACGGTGATACCGGCTGCGGAACTGGAGGCCTATTACAAGGCGAACGGTGCCAGTTTCGATCTCAAGGACGACATCCTGCGCGTACGATGGTTCAAGGTCCAGGATGAGGATAGGCGCACACTGAAACGCATGGAGGACCGTTTCTTGAGCGGACAGGCGGATCAAATGCGCGACGTGGAGATACAGCTTGCCGAGCGGGGCATCACCATAAATGACCGGAGCGGCATCTGGACCACCATGTCCGAATTGCGGAACGAAGTGCCCTTGGAGGAACTGCCGGCAGTGAATGGCGAAGGCCGGCGGGTGCTGGTGCGGAACGGGACCACCACGTGGTTCCTCGACATACTCGAACTTCGCCCCCGGCACGGTCCGGCCCCCATTGAACTCGTGCGCCAGGACATACGCACCACCATCTTGAACCAACGCAAGCTCTTCCTGATCGAGCAGATGCGCAAGGATCTTTACCTCGAAGCAACACGAACCAAGGATGTGGAAGAGTTCTAGCCTTTTCGCCGCGTGCATCCTGTATTGCCACGGGGCTGTGTTCGCGCAGCCCAAGCCGCTACTCATCGACCAGGTGGTTGCCGTGGTGGGGCGTCAGGCCATTCTCCACTCGGAGCTCGTGCTGAAGGTGCAGCAATACCAGCAAGGTAACCCGGGTGTGCAGGGCGACCCGAGCTGCGAACTCTTGGAGGACCTCCTTTACGAGAAGCTGCTCGTGGAGCAGGGTAACCTGGATAGTGTAGTGGTGAGCGATGCTGAGGTGAACGCGGAGTTGGACAACCGCATCCGCTACTTCGCGCAGCAACTCGGCGGGGAGAAGAAGCTGGAGGAATTCTATGGCAAGACCATCGCCGAGATCAAAGCGGATTTCAGGCGGCAGGTGCAGGACCAGTTGTTGGTGAAGCATATGCAGCAGAAGATCACCAGCGATCTCGCGCTCACGCCACGGGAAGTGAAACGCTTCTACGACCGGATACCGGCGGATAGCATACCGCTCATAGGCGCCGAAGTGGAATATGCCATGCTCCTTCGAGTACCCAAACCAAGTGAGGACGAGGAACGCCGGGTGCGAAGGAAGATGGAGGAGTTCCGGGAGGCGGTGGTGAAAGGAGAGAAGGAGTTCTGCACCGTGGCCATCCTTTACTCGGAGGATCCCGGGTCGGCCAAGGAGTGCGGCGAACTGGGCATGGTACCGAGTGGTGTCATGGTACCCGAATTCGACGCCGTGGCCATCAGCCTCAAGGAGGGCGAGGTGTCACAAGTGTTCAAGACCCAATTCGGCTGGCATTTCATGCAGATGATCGAGCGACGTGGTGAGCAATACAACGCACGGCATGTGCTCATGCGCCCCCAGGTCTCCGGTGCCGACCTTCAAGCGCAGAAGGAGTTCCTGGATAGCCTTCGAATCAAGTTCCTCGATGGTAGCCTCGATTTCGGGGTTGCTTGCGGTACATACAGTGACGACGAGGAGAGCAAGGGGCTGAATGGAATGATGGTGGAGCCGAATTCGAACAGCGCGCGCTGGGACATCTCGGACCTCGATCAGCAGGTGTTCTTCGTGCTCGATAAGTTGAAGCCCGGTGAACTGAGCGAACCCCAGCTCATCATTCTCCCTGACGGGTCCAAGGCCTACCGGATGTTGAAGCTGAATGCCCGAACGGATCCTCACCGCGCCACCTTGAAGGATGATTATCGGCTCATCCAACAAGCCGCCGAGGGCAAAGCCCGTTCGGAGATGGTGGACAAGTGGATAACGGACCATATCGCCAGCAACTATGTGCGGGTGAATGAAGAGTTCAGTGGATGCGTGTTCATGCACCCATGGATGCAACGGAAGGAACCTTGAGCAACGAGCAGAAGCAGATGAGCAATAGCAACGACGTGCAGAGCGTGGAGCGTTTCGGCGAACACTATCGCCGCCTGAAGCGCGAGGTGAACAAGGTCATCATCGGCCAGGACGAGGTGGTGGACCATGTACTGCTCGGGATCTTCGGCAGGGGCCATTGCCTGCTGGTGGGGGTACCCGGGCTGGCGAAGACCCTGCTCGTGAACACCGTGGCCAAGGCACTTGGGCTCAGCTTCAACCGCATCCAGTTCACACCGGACCTCATGCCCAGCGACATCATCGGGTCGGAGATCCTCGATCAGGACCGTCGCTTCCGTTTCATCAAGGGACCGCTCTTCGCCAACATCATCCTTGCTGACGAGATCAACCGTACCCCTCCGAAGACACAAGCCGCCCTGCTCGAGGCCATGCAGGAGAAGAGCGTGACAGCAGCTGGACAGACGCACCCGCTTCCGGAACCGTTCTTCGTTCTGGCCACGCAGAACCCCATCGAACAGGAGGGTACCTATCCCTTGCCCGAGGCCCAATTGGACCGGTTCATGTTCGATATCCGAGTGGACTATCCGACCTATGCGGAGGAATTGGCCGTTGTGAAGGCTACGACCAGCGATAGGCCCGCTGTAGTGGAGCCTGTGCTCACTGCCGAGGAGATCATCCACTATCAAGGGCTCGTTCGCCGTGTTCCGGTGCCGGACAACGTGCTGGAGTACGCGGTCAAACTGGCTGTGCGCACACGTCCGGGGCTTGCTGGAGCTCCCGCGGTCATCAATGACCATTTGAGCTGGGGTGCTGGCCCGCGTGCATCGCAGTACTTAGTGGTGGCGGCCAAGGCGCATGCGTTGGTCCATGGCCGCTTTTCGCCGGACATCGCCGATGTGCAGGCGGTCGCGCTTCCGATCCTGCGCCACCGTCTCGTTCGCAACTACAAGGCCGAGGCGGAAGGCATCACCGTGGACAAGATCGTCGCTCAGATCCTTTGAGCAGGTCTTGGGATCGTTGATAGGCTAGGGGAGAACATTGTTCAGGAGCTGGACCCAACGGGTACCTCTCCGTTAGCTTTGCGCTATATCAGATCCAGTCATGGCGCGTAAGCTCGCTGCACTTCTTGTCGTTGGGACTCTGCTCGTGGACTCCGCTTCGTTCGCGCAACCGTTGCCGACCAACGTGGACATCTGCATGCAACAGGACGTGGGCGCGAGTGTGTTGCGGATCAGCCTTCGGGCCAACGACCAATCCTTCGGTGATGTGCTAAGTGGCTTGGTCTTCACCATCCGGTGGTCAGAAACGTCCAATTCAACACTGGGTGCTGGCACCAGCGCCTGGTGTGTTCCCAGTCAAGCCTTCCAGCCAGGACCTTCGGCACAGGTGGCACCGGGCAACGGCTATAAGTACAAGACCTGGACATCCACCGGATTCGCCCTCTTGAGCGAGTTGGTCGACAATGGAGGTTGCGGCCAGACCTTGCTTGCCGATACATGGACCGAAGTGCTCGCCATACCGGTGAACAACCCGGGAAGTACCTTCTTCGAGTTGATCGATGACGACTTCACTTCCTCCGACAACCGTGATTACTTCATCTCTTTGAATGGACTTTGGATAGCGGACGGTGACACGTTGACGGGTAGCGTCTGTTCCTCTTCCACCTCACTTTCCGAAGTAGGAGAAGAGTCTGTTGGTGTCAGTGCATTCCCGAATCCCACCGCTGGACCTGTTCGGATCACCCTAGCTCGGTCCGTTGGTGCGACCGGTTATGAGTTGGTTGACGCTGCGGGACGTTCTGTTCGGAGTGGTGGCCTCAACGGAGCGACAGCCTTCGACTTGGATCTGGGCGGGTGCGCGGCAGGCGTGTATCAACTCCGGATCCTTTGCTTGGGCGAAACGTTGATCCGCACCATCGCTGTCGACAGGCCATGAACTATCTGGCTTTCTCGCGATGGATGGCCGCCCTGTTCTTGGCTGTCTGTGGGAGAGTATCCTTCGCCCAAACATGGGAGGTGTTCGATGTGAACACTGCTGGCTTCCCGAGCATGATCGTCACGGATATCGACGAGGATGGTGCTGGCAATATCTGGGTGGGCACGGATTACGGCTTGTGCAAGTATGATGGGGTTTCTTGGACCGTCTATCAATCAGCGAACAGCGGACTGCCGGACAACGGCGTGACTGCGCTGGCCGTTGATAGCTTGGATCGTGTGTGGGTGGGTACGGTATTGGGCGGATTGGCCGTATTCGATGGTGCGTCCGATTGGGCCGTGTACACAACGGGCAATAGTGGACTACCCGATGATCAGATCAAGTGCATCACCATAGACCACCGCGGCTGGGTTTGGGTCGGGACCTTCTTGGGCCTGGCGTGCTACACGGGCGATGAATGGAGACTCTATAATGACCAGCCTGATAGCTACGGCGGCTTGGTCTTGAATGGTGCTGTCATCCAAGACGTTCAGATCCGCGATGATGGTCTGGTCGCCATCGGTACCCTCAACGGGGGCTTCCACTACATGACCGAGTCCATCGTGGAGGCGCATGCCACATACATAGACCAGTTCTTCGACAATACGCAGAATGGGGTGGCATTCGACACGGTTTCGGGTGATCGGTGGCTGGCATCCCCCTCCCAAGGCTTACTTCGGAATTTCGGCGACTGGCAGGGCGGGACCTGGTTCCAATACGCTGTTTGGAATTCCTCCATCCCGTCCAACTCCCTCCTTTGTGTGGCTATGGATGCCCAAGGACGCCCGTGGGTCGGAAGCGTGGACGAAGGGATATTGATCCGCGAACCGAACGATTCCTTCCTGTCCTATAACGAACAGAACTCCGGATTGCCGGATAATGGGGTCACCTGCCTGCACTTCGCATCCGACGGCTCGTTATGGGCCGGGACCTACGAAGGGGGCGCTGCGCGAATGACCATGAACGTCGCGGTTCCTGAGAGGGTGCTCGGCGCCTCGGTGTTCCCTAATCCATGTAGCGACCACTGCACGGTGCAGGTGGCTCCGGCGATGGGGGCGGGGTTGGAATGGTTCCTCTTGGACGCCAGTGGTCGCGAAGTGGCACGCGGTCGGGAGGGCGGGGTGGGGGCTTTCCGCATCGATACGAGGGGTTTGGCCCCCGGTCTGCTGACCCTTCACGTGGTCGGGGATGGCGCTGTAACTATTGTTCGACTTGCCAAGTCGTAGCAACCTGCTACCTTGACACCTGTTGGCAAGAGGGTCTAGTTTTGCCCGGCCTCGCAAAATGGACCACAATCCTCAATTCATGAAGCAGTTCTCCCCGATCGTCGCTTTCATCCTTGCACTCGTCGGAGCATCTCCGGCGGCACAAGCGCAGTGCTCCATCACGGATGCGACCTCCTGTGCTTGTAAGACCACCGGAGCTTCCGACTGTGATCTGCTACCGGACATCATGATATCGTGGCAGGCGCTACAGAGTTCATACAGCGGTCCAAGTGAGTACTCACAGGTCGCCTCGGGGAACGCAGCCCGGCTCCGGGTAAGCGGGTCTACTCCGAACGTCGGTCATGGTCCGCTTGAAACACGCGGGGTGAATGCTTCGGGCGTTCGCAAGTTCATTTGTGGCACGGATACCTTCTCCACCACGAACACCACGTTCACCTGTCCGAACGGCTACACGCCTCGGCAGATCCTCTTTCAGCGGGTCTATCACAAGACGGGCAACACCATGACGTACACGGACGTGGAGACAGGTACGATGACGTATCACGCTTCCCACGGCCACCAACACGTTAATGACTGGAGCACGATGAGCCTGCGTTTGGCGCAGCCAGGTGTCTCTGACCCCCGCCAATGGCCGATCCTGGCAACAGGAGGTAAGGTTGGTTACTGTTTGATCAACCTCTTCACGTGCTCTGGTAGTCCCGGTTTCTGCCGCACCTCACACCTGTACAACCAAGGTACCACGCTCACCAACACGGCTTTTGGTAGCAATTACAATCTTGGTTTCGGCGATGGCTGTACGGATGTGCGCCAGGGCATCAAGGTGGGTAACGGTGATACCTACAGCGAGAACTTGGACGGTATGTGGATCAACCTGATGCCGGGGTTGTGCAACGGACAATACCAGATCGTCATGGACGTGGATCCCAATGACGACTTCCTGGAAGAGGATGAAACGAACAACTACACCTGGGCTCCCTTCACGCTCACCCAACAGACGGCTGCCAACAACGGTGGTACTGCTAACATCTTCTCTAGTGGTCGTTTGGTGATGGCGCCCGGTGAGACCCGCACGCTAACGGCTTCGCCAGGGACCGCCTATGCTTGGAGCACGGGTGCCACCACACGAAGTATCACCATCAGCACCCCCGGTACCTATTCCTGCACGGTGACGTGCCCATGCGGTTCACTTTCAACCCCATCGCTCACATTCACGGCACTGTCGGCACCAGCCGCACCTGTCGGAACCGGCGATGCAGTGGTCGCCCCGAACGCGGCCCATCTCTCGGCGACCGGAAGTGATCTCCATTGGTTCGATGCAGCCTCTGGCGGCACTGAAGTGGGCACAGGCCCTAACTTCACTACGCCTGTCCTCAACACCACCACCGACTATTGGGTGGAGGCACGGAACACCTCCGCAGGTGTGAATGTGCACGCAGGCATGGCCGACAATAGTGGGACTGGAGCCTACGCAAGCACGAAGGCGTGGTTGTATTTCGATGCTTACGAGCCGTTCCGGTTGGAGTCTTTCAAGGTGTATGCGAATTCCTTTGGCAACCGTCATTTCGTTCTGGTGGACCGCCTAGGGAATCTGATCGCTGAGAAGT
>WBZX01001521.1_pt1 | contig 11364 bp, 5 predicted proteins | sample 5204211 | NCBI WGS metagenome assembly WBZX01 (sample SAMN12344362, study PRJNA552823) | activated sludge metagenome | biome: Activated sludge suspended growth; feature: Nitrification reactor; material: Wastewater; isolation source: activated sludge from nitrification reactor of wastewater treatment...
TGATGGCCATGGACGCCAGCCGCCACTTGTGGACGGCCCGGGTGGACCCGCGCCGGCGCACCTATGCCGCGGGGCTGTACACCCACGTTCGCGACCGCTGGGGCTTGTTCTACGACCAACCCGTCGTACTCAACGAGCGGCAGGCAGGCGTGGCGGTCGAAGGCGTCGAGCAGCACAACCGTGCCGAAGACCGGATCCGGGTTTCCCTGCTGGCCGTCGATACCCACGGCGTCACGAACGTGGCCATGGCCATCGCCAAGCTCTTAGGCTTCGACCTGTGCCCGCGGCTGCGCGACCTGCGCGAGCGAAAGTTGTTCTCTCCCAGGGGCTGGCCGGTGCCGGAAAGCCTGGAGGGCGTCACCGTGCGCCGGGTGTCGGTCAAGGCGATCGAGCGCGGCTGGGACCACCTGGTGCGCCTGGCGGCGTCGATTCGAGCGGGCAAGGTGTCTGCCGCGCATGCCATCCACCGGCTGGGGTCAGCAGCAGTTGGCGACCCGCTGCACCGCGCTGCAGAACACCTTGGGCGCCTGCTGCGAACGCTGTTTCTGTGCGACTACCTGGCCATCCCGGACTATCGGCGCGAGATACACAACCTGCTCAACCGGGGCGAGTCGGTGCATCAGCTGCAGCGTGCCATTCATGGCGGCCAGGTGGCCCCAGAGCGTGGCCGCCGGCGGCAGGAAATGGCGGCCATCTCGGGCGCGCACGCGCTGTTGACGAACATCGTGCTGGCGTGGAACACGAATCGCATGGACACAGTGGTGACGAAGCTCAACCGGGATGGCGTCGGCATCGAGGAGGACTGGCTGCGGCGGATAGGCCCGGCGCACTTCTCGCACATCAACTTCCGTGGGACGTTCCGGTTCAACGTCGAGCGGTACGCGGACGTGCTGGTTGAGCGCACCGCCGGGCTTGGTGCGGCCAAGCCTGGCCGGTGAGACCCGCGGCCACGTGCCGAAGGCCGCTGTGTCCGCGATGCGATGTTCAGCCGACCTTCAGGGGTCACTGGTGACGGTCAGCCTGCGGCCCGGACCCCAGCCAGCTGCCCAAACGGCGACGCAGCAGCGTGAAATCCACCGGCTTGGTCCAGTAATCGTCGAACCCGGCGTCTCTGGCGCGCTGCATCTGGTCAGGCATGGCATCTGCGCTGAGCGCCACCACTTTCAGGCTGGCCGTGGACGCCGCACTGCGCAGCTGCTGCAGCAAATCCATCCCCGAACCGTCAGGCAGGTGCATGTCCAGCAGCACCAAATCGGGTTGCAACGAACGCGCAGCGGCCAGGCCTTCGGCCAGATCCACCGCCAGGTGCAGGCGCAGCGGTGGCGTGCGCGCCACGAACTCGCGCATCAGCAGGCCATTGACGGGGTCGTCTTCAACGTACAGCAGCAAGGCCGGTGGCAGCTCCGGTGCGGCTGTCGAGCCGCCAGACTCCGGCCCTGCCAACGCACCGAACAGGCTGTCGGTCGAGGCCTCGGCGGATGCTGCCCTGTCGGCTGCTTCAACCATCGGCAACTCGACGGCAAATGTCGAGCCGTGCCCGGGACTGGAATCCAGGGTCAGCTGCCCGCGCATGGCGCGAACGAGTTGACGGCTGATCACAAGGCCCAGACCCGTACCCGCGGTGGCACCGCTTGCTTCAGCGCCGCGCTCGAAAGGCTTGAACAGGCGTGCCTGCTGCTCGACGGTGATCCCCGGGCCGTTGTCGCAGACCTCCAATCGAAGCGGCCCACCCGTCAGGATCCGCAACCGCAACGTCACCCGTCCGCCCTCAGGCGTGTACTTGCAGGCATTGCCCAGCAGGTTGATCAGGACCTGTCGCAGTGCGCGCTTGTCGGCGCGCACCCACAGTTTCGTCTCGCCATCCACGGGCGCCCCGTCTTCATCCAGGCAGGCCAGCGACTGGCCCCGCAGCAGGGCCTGCGGCCGAACCATCTCCACCATCTGCCGAGCCACTTCAGCGGCGTCGATATTCTGCAAGTCGACTGCAAAGTGCCGGGCTTCGACGCTCGCGGCGTCAAGCACGTCATTGACCAGCCCCAGCAGGTGACTTGCCGCCCGATGCACCTGCTGAATCCACGGCCCCCAGGCGTCCGGCGACGGGTACGTGACCGTGGCTGATGCCCTGCCCGAGGCGGAGACAGGTCGCGCTGCCTCGCCCTTCAACGCTGCCTGCATCAGCTGCGTGAAGCCCAGAATCGCGTTGAGCGGCGTGCGCAGTTCGTGGCTGATGCGAGACAAGGCATCGGCACGGGCGCGCGCCTCGCGCTGGGCGCGATCACGCTCGCGCTGTAGCCGCTCGCGCTCCTGGCGTTCGAGCACCTGCGGTGTCACATCGGTGGCCAAGCCATGCCACAGCACGCTGCCGTCATTGTCGCGCTGCGGTGACGAGTGGGCAGAGATGTGCCGTTCCCGGCCGCCGGCAAGACACACCCTGAACGTGGCCTGCCAGGGTTTCAGATCGGCCAGCGACGCCTCGATGCTGCGCTGGATGCGGGGGAGATCGGCCGGGTGGATGCGGTCGAACACCGGCTGGGCATCGGCGAAGGCCAGCGCTGGCGATACCTCGAACAACGTCTGCAGACCGTCCGTGGTGAACGGGAAGCTGGCCCGCTCTTGGGCGTCTACCCGGAACTGGTACAACATCCCTGGCACCTCGGCCACCAAGCTGCGCAGTCGCTGCGCCTCGGCATCGCGCGCCTGTTCGGTCAGCACCTGATCGGTGATGTCGCGCGCGGTGCCGCGCAGCCCACCTTGCCGTTGTCCCGTGGGGTGGACTGGCACGCCGGACAGCGAGATCCAACGATGACCACTGGGCGACGCCACCACGATGGTGGCCCGACTGAAGGCCCGGCCACGCTTGAACAATTCGCGCAGTGACATGGGCGGTGACAGCGGCTGGCCCCGAGCATCCAGCAACGGACCATCGGGCAGTGGCTGTCCCAGTTGCGCGGACATGCTGCGCCCCATCGCCATTTCGTAGCCGGCGGACAACCACGCTACACACCCCGCCGCGTCGGTTTCCCACAACCAGTCGCCCGACGCGGCACCGAAGTCGGCCAGTCGCTCGCGTTGCAGCGAGAGCCGGGATCGATTGAGACGCTCGGTCAGCAGGCTGCCGGCTGCCTCCGCCAGAGCCCGGATCATGTCGCGTTGCGACGCGTTCAGCGACAGGGGCTCGGTGTGGATGAGGCACAGCGTGCCCAGGCGAACGCCATGCACCAGCAGCGAGTGCCCGGCGTAGGACCGGATGCCGGGTGCGCCGACGACCAGCGGGTTGTCGGCAAAGCGGGGATCGGCCTGCGCGTCGGGGACCTCGAAGAGCACATCGCCGTGCACCAGCGCGTGGGCACAGAACGCCTGCTCGCGCGGCGTCTCACAAACCGTCAATCCGTCGCGGGACTTGAACCATTGCCGCCGCGCATCGATCAGGCTGATCAGCGCGATCGGCCAGCCGGTGGCCAGGCGCGCAGCGCGCGTCAGGGCATCGAATCCCGCTTCGGGCGGGGTGTCCAGCACGTCCAGCTCGGCCAGCAACTGCAGGCGTTGCGCCTCGTCGGATAGGGGCGGCGCAAACATCATCGGGCCGACTCCCGGGACGGCGGGTTCTGACCTGCGGGTGCACCGGCCGGCAGCACCAAGGTGAACTCCGATCCCACGCCGCGCTCGCTGACCACCTCGATGTCGCCGCCCATCATCCGCGCCAGCCGAAGGCACAAGGTCAGGCCGATCCCACTGCCGGGCTGCATGCCCCGCTCACGGCCCAGGCGCTCGAAGGGCTCGAACGCGCGCTGGATCTGGCCTGCGTCCAGACCCTGACCGGCATCACGAACCCAGATGCGTACCGTCTCACCGTCCTGGGTCGCACCCAGGCCAACCTCCTTGTCGCTGTACTTCAGCGCGTTGGTCAGCAGGTTCAACAGGATCTGACGCGTGCGGGTCGGATCGGCCCAGAGCTTCAGGCTCATCGGCATCTGGACACGGATGCGGTCACCTGAGCCCTCATGCTGCTGCAGCCATGCGCGACATTCGACGAGGAAGGTCGCCACTTCGAGCGACACGGGCCTCCAGCGCAGCCGGCCGGCATCTGCGCTGGCCAGATCGCTGAGGTCGTCAAGCAAGGCAGTCATCATCTCGGCGGCGTTCTGGATGTGCAGGGCGGCAGTGGCGGGACCCGGACCCGTCCCGGGCGTGCCGAGGCGAAGCAGCTGCGCAAAGCCCCTCACGGCGTTGAGCGGGTTGCGCAACTCATGCGCCAGCGTAGCCAGCAGCTCGGCGCGGGTGCGGGCCACCAGTTCGGCGTCGGCCAGGGCGCGTGTTTGTGCTCGAGTCGTGATCTCACCCGTGATGTCTCGATGGGTGCCGACCAGGGCCACCGCGTTACCCTGGGCGTCGAGTTCGGGAACGCGGTCCGATTCGATCCACAGCGCGCGTCCGTCGGGGCAGCGGATGCGAAACTGCGCCGGCACCGTTCTTTTCGCTGAACGGAAGAGTTCTGTCGCCAACTGTTGCACCCGTGGGCGGTCTTCGGGATGCACCAGTTGCAGCCAGGACGCGAAGTCCAGGCGGGAGGCGTTGCGTGGCAAGGCGTAGAGCCTGCGCATGGGCTCGTCGAACTCGAACTCCTGCGCTGCAAGGTCGAATCTGAAAGTGCCTGCACGCAGCGCCTTCAAGGCCAGTGCTTGCTGTGCGGTCAGGCGACGCAGCGCGATTTCGCGCTCGCGCTGGGTGGTAACGTCGATGAGCACGCCGATGATCTCGGCGGCCACGCCGCCGGTGCGCTGAACGCCCAGGCGCCGTGTCAGCAGGTGCCGAACGGCGCCATCTTGATCGTGAACGCGATACTCCAGCTCGATGACATCGCGCTCGTACCTGGCGCGTTCACGGGCCGACAGGACGGCGGGACGTTCTTCGGACAGCACCCTCGCGAGGATCTCGTCCGCGCGGCTGCGATCCTGCTCGTCGACGGAAAATGGGTGCTGCCCTGACGGCAACCACTCGACGGCTCCGCTGCCCAGGTCATGGCGCCAGAAGACCAGCTGGGCCGCTGGCGCGGCGAGCTCCAGGGCCTGCAGGAGCCGCGCCCGCTCCGCGCTCACTGTGTGCTCGGACGTGGTGTCGATCAGGACCCCGGAGACCAAGGAACCGCTGCGTCGCCAGAGTGAGCGTACGTGACGTTCCCCGGCAGGGCTGGTCAAGGTGTAGGCTACTTCACCCTGCGTGGCGCTGGCTGCCAGCTCGGCCCGGTAGCGCTGCAGCGCTTCCCGGTCGAGGCCTGTCAGCCGCTGTTCGGCCTCGTCCAGCGTGAGAACAGGCTCGTCGTTCCCGACGCCCCAGATGCGACGGCAAACCGTATCCCAGTGCCCGCGGCCGCTTAGAATGTCGCGCTGCCAGAAGCCGATCAGGCCGAGATCCTGCAGCAAGCCCATGCCCATGCCCATGCCCATGCCCTGAGGATCATCGGCTTGCTCGCCGACACCCGTATCCGAGAGCATGCACACGAAATGGGTCAACCCGGCCTGTTCGTTGCGCACCGGTATCAAGTCCAGGCGCCCGCAAGGCGACGCTCCTCGTGGCGTGCGGCTGAACACTTCCAAGCCCGTGCAGGGCAGGCCCTCGGCGACGGCATCCTGCGCACGTTGCGCGACCGTCGCGTCGTTGCCTGGCACCAGGAACGAGGCCCAAGGTGTCAAACCGCGGAGTTCGCCTGGCGCCCAGCCAGTGTCGTGCACGAACTTGTCATTGACCCATGCCACCTGACCGACAGCATCGGTCACGGCCACCGCGAACCCGCTTAGACCAGCTAGCCAGAGCAGGGATTCGGGGAGTCGTTGCATGTGCTGATCCGCGTTGGTTGCCGGCAAGAACAAGCCGTTTCTCAACGGTGAGCGCTTCATTCTGTATCTATTCTGCATCCAAGACATGCTTCCTTGGCAGGGACGCAAACTCCGCGCGAGGGCAGCACCTGTGGATGCCGCAACCGATATCGTTCGTCCTGAAGGCCAGCTGAATTGGGGTACCGGATGCGGCTTCCTCGGACGTTCGCTCGCCCGGCGAGGGCCTAGGATTCCAGGCTTGGAATCGGGCGGGAGACCCGCGCATGGACCCTGAAGCGAACGTTTTTTCGGCAGTTGCAGTGTCGCCGCCGCTCGAGGCTGCGCTGCAGTGTTGATCGCCCGGACCTTGTCGGCACTGGGCCGCCTGTTGGGGCGTTGGTTGCCTTCGCGCCAACAGCGCAGGTACAGTTTTCCGGAGCTCGAGGCAAGTGCCCGCATGCCAGGGATGCTGCGCGCGTCGATGATCGCCATCACCCTGGCGGTTTGTTCGGCCGCTACGCTCGATTTCATGGCCATAGACTTCGCGGAGGGTGCTCGACGCAATGATCAGGAAGTATTGAACTTAGCGGGTCGACAGCGCATGCTGTCGCAGCGAGCTGCGCAGCTCGCTGCGCGCTTGAGCCTTGGTGACGACGCCGAGTCTCTGAGTGTGCAGCTGCAAGAGGCCGCGCAGGAGTTGAGGCGTGATCGCGAACGCCTGTTGGCGATCCCCCGGTTTGCCAACATGGCCGACCAAGCGCCCTCGATCGAGCCGCTGTCGCTGGCGATGCAGGCAGCCAGCCGCGAAGCCGCCCGGGGCACTTCAGGCACCAGCACGGGTCTCGCTGCAGCCCAGGCCGTTGCCCAGGCCGCCGACCAGTTCCTGCCTGCGATGGAGGCCATGATGACAAAGCTGCAGCTGTCGACCGAGCAGGCCATCAGGGACACGGAGGGCGCGCATAGCCGCTACATGAGCGCTTTGGCGGTGTTCGTGTCGCTGGTCGCGCTGGGTGCGGGGGAGTGGTTGGCGCGCAAGATGACACGCCAGCAGGCGCGTCTACGACAGCAGACGCAGGAACTGGAACGCCTGGCGCTGGTGGCGGAGCGTACGGACAGCGCGGTGATCATCACCGATGCCGAAGGGCGGATGACCTGGGCCAATGACGCTTTCACGCGCATCAGCGGCTTCAGCCTCTATGAGGTCCTGGGCAAGAAGCCAGGCTCGCTGCTTCAGTTCGAAGGCACGAACTCCGTCACCCGAGCGCAGTTGCGCGCCGCGATCGCGCAGCACCAGCCCATCCAAGTACAGATCCTGAACCGAGCCAAGCAAGGGCGCCTGTACTGGTTGCACCTGGACATTCAACCCCTGAAGGATGACAACGGTCTGTGCACCGGCTTCGTTGCCGTGGAAACAGACATCACCGCCGAAGTGATGGCGCGCGAGCGACTGGAAACGCTCCTGCGGGCTCTTCCCGCCGGTGTGGTGCAGCAGGACGGCAGCGGCAAAATCACGCACGCCAATCCGGAGGCCTGCCGGATCCTGGGTTTGACACTGGACCAGATGCTTGGGCGTGTATCGGTGGATCCGCATTGGCACACCGTGCACGAGGACGGCACACCTTTTCCGGGCCATGAACACCCGGCCATGCAAGCGCTGAGCAGCGGTCAGGCTATTCGTGGCGTGTCCATGGGCGTGTCTCTGCCCAGTGGTGATCGTCGTTGGCTCCGGATCAATGCCGAGCCCGTACGCAATCCAGATGGAAGCGTGGCCAGCGTGGTGTCGAGCTTTGTCGACATCACCGAAGCCAGCTCGCAGCGGCGGCTCCTGGCCTTGACGGTGGATGCCGCAGGACTTGGAACCTGGGACTGGAACGTGACCACCGGTGAGGTCGTCTTCAATGACCTTTGGTGGCGCATGCTGGGCGTTGAACCGGGGTCGCTGGATTCTGCGCTGTCCAGCTGGGAGGCTCTCATGCATCCGGAGGATCTGCCGAAGGCCAGGCGAGCACTGCAACGCCACTTCGACGATCCTGCCGAGCCCTACACATGTGAGTTCCGCATGCGGCACGCCACCGCAGGCTGGGTGTGGATCATGGCCGCAGGTGCAGCCATCGAGCGGCGCCCTGGCGGCCCGCCACAGCGCGTTGCCGGCGTCCACCTCGATATCACGCAGCGCAAGGAGCTGGAGCAGCGACTGGCGGATGCCGCGCTGACCGATGCGCTGACCGGTCTTCCCAACCGCGCGGCCTTGCATGCGCGCCTGGCGCAGTGTGCGGCGCGGGCGCGACGTAGCAGCGACTACCGTTATGCGGTGCTCTTCATGGACTTCGACCGGTTCAAGCAGGTCAACGACAGTCTTGGCCATGAGGCCGGTGACGAGCTGCTGCGACAGATTGGCCAACGGCTGCGGACGACGCTGCGCCCGGGTGACGACCTGGCACGCTTGGACAGTGACGAACATACAGCCGCCCGCCTGGGCGGCGACGAGTTCGTCGCCCTGCTGGAGCCGCTTCGGCGACCGGAGGACGCCGCGGCCGTGGCGCAGCGCCTATTGGATGCTCTGGCGGCGCCTTACACGCTGGACGGCCACGAGGTGTGCAGCACGGTGAGCATCGGCATCGTCACCAGTGACCGCGAGGGCACTGACCCTGAAGCAATGCTGCGCGACGCCGACACAGCGATGTACGAAGCCAAGCGCCGCGGCAGAGCGCGCTTTGTCGTCTTCAGCGCGGACATGCAGGAGCGTGTGCGACACGCGCTAGATTTGGAAGCCGACCTGCGCCGCGCGTTGCGCACGCCTGGGGAAGTGTTCGTGGTGTATCAACCCATCGTGGAACTGACCACCGGGGCGGTCTGCGGTGTTGAAGCACTGGCCCGCTGGAACCATCCAACACGGGGCCCGGTACCGCCTGTGGAGTTCATACCGTTGGCCGAAGAGAACGGCTTGATCGCCGAGTTGGGCGAACTGGTGCTTCAGACATCCTGTCGCGACGCCGCCGACTGGTCCCGAACCCTAGGTTCCCGTGCGCCTGCCACCGTGTCGGTGAACCTGAGCCGTGCACAGATCCGCAAGGGCGGGCTGCCCGCCACGGTGGCCGCTGCGCTGGCGAACACCGGCCTGCCGCCCGGCGTCTTGCGCCTCGAAATCACGGAGTCGCTGGCCATGCAGGACACGCAGATGGTGGCCACACTGCATGAGCTGCGCAGCCAGGGCGTGAGTCTTGCCTTGGACGACTTCGGTACCGGATACTCATCGCTGGCTTCGCTGGACCAACTGCCGCTGGATGTGGTGAAGATCGACCGCAGCTTCGTTCAGCGCATGGTCGGGGACAGGTATCAGACCGCCTTGATCGAAGCGACGCTGATGGTGGCCGCGTCTCTGGGGCTGGATGTGGTCGCTGAGGGCGTAGAGACCGAGGAGCAAGCCGATCTTCTGCGCCGCGCTGGCTGCAGGTACGCCCAGGGCTGGCTTTACGGCAAACCGATGTTTGCCGGTGAGCTCGCACGCAGCATAGGTCCATGCGCCTAGCCTTTTGGGGGTGGCTGGCAACTACGATGCACGCTAGGGCTACGGCGATTTCCCCTTCGTACTGACCAAACGGGCCGAGCCGGAGGCTGGCAAGACTTCCCTTCGAAATCTGTATCTTGACAATGCTATGCCGATAACTAACCTTAGCGGCATAGCACTGCCAGCGAAGTAAACTGATCTGCGTGGAAACCAGCCTGTCTGTAACCGCAGCATCGCTTTCACTGCCTGACTCCGCGGCCCTTGCGGCGCTGCGGGCCTGGCATGAGGGTCTGGCCTCGAAGGATGCGGTGACGAGGTACCTCGGTGAATCTCGCGCGGCCGGTCAATCCTCACGTGGCGTCATCGGAGCGATCTGCCGCGACATCGCAGCCTTCGCCAGGTCGCGCCACCGTGATGACCTTGCAAAGCCCTTCACTGGACCTGCCCGCAAAGGTCCTGCGGCCGCGCGCGCCATGACTGCTGCCATCGAACAGCTTCGCAGCGCGACCGTTCCTGTCCCCCTGATCGGCGACGGGGTCGACCACTGGCTGGAGCCCCGTATCGTCGCCGTTCTGCGCAAGGCCGGCATCAAGACCTTGGCCGACCTCACGCTTCGAGTGCCGCGTCGCAGACGATGGTGGATCGACATCGACGGCCTCGGAGTGGCTGGTGCGCGCCGGATAGAGGCCTTCTTCGCCGCGCATTCAGACCTGACTGACCGGGCCCGGGCGCTGCTGGTCATCGCGGCGCCATCGGGGGTGGTTCCATGGGAGAAGCTCGTCGTTCCACACGAGGTCGACGGCAGCATGGGCCTGCATCGTGCGCCGCGCGCGTCGTGCGTCCTGCGGGCGAACAACGACTACGAGGCGGTCCAGGCTTGGCTGTCGCTGCACGAAGCGCCTGCCACGCAGCGGGCCTACCGCAAGGAAGCTGAGCGGCTGATCCTGTGGGCCATCGTCGAGCGCGGCGTCGCACTGTCCTCGCTGGCCACCGAGGATGCCGTGGCGTATCGGGCCTTCCTGCGACAGCCCTCGCCGCGGCAGCGTTGGGTGGGGCCGGCGGCGCCGCGCACCTCGGCCGAGTGGCGGCCGTTCGCCGGCGGGCTGTCCACGCGCTCCAGGGCCTATGCGCTGTCCGTGCTGAGCTCGATGTTCCGGTGGCTGATCGAGCAGCGGTACGTGCTGGCCAACCCCTTTGCCGGCATCAAGGTACGCGGTGCGAAGCAAGCTACTCTGGACACGATGAGATCCTTCTCCGAGGGGGAGTGGAAGCTCGTGAGGACGGTCGCAGAAGGGCTGGAGTGGTCGTATGGCTGGCAGCCTGGCGCCGCCCAAAGACTTCGCTTCCTGATCGACTTCAGCTACAGCACAGGGCTGCGTGCTGGCGAACTGGTGCACGCCACGCTGGGATCCATCGAGATCGACGCGCACGGCGATCACTGGCTGCACGTGATCGGCAAAGGCAGCAAGGCCGGCAAGGTGGTGCTGCCGGGGCTGGCGCGCGGGGTTCTTGACAGGCACCTGGCTCAGCGCGGCCTCCCCGTGACGCCAGCGAAGTGGAACCCCGCCACGCCGGTGCTTGGCAGCTTCGATGGCAAGACCGGGATCACGTCCAAGCGCCTGTGGGCGATCGTGAAGAGGTTCTTCGCCACGACAGCCGATGTCCTGGCCGACACGAATCCCGCGCTGGCCGAGAAGCTGCGGCGGGCTACGCCTCACTGGATGCGCCACACGCATGCGACCCACGCGCTTCAGCGCGGAGCCGAACTGACGACGGTGCGAGACAACCTGCGGCACGCGTCGTTGTCGACGACATCCATGTATCTGCACTCGGACGATCTTCGCCGAGCGAAGCAGATCGGTGGGGCGTTCGAGGCGCCGGCGTCGTGATCGGCCGGGGCAGGTCGAAGCGTGTCAATCTGCACCGAAAGCACAAGAGGTCCGCGAGATGCGGTTTTGCAAGTGCTTGTCGCTGTTGGACTTTTTGCAGGCCAGCGTGTCAATTTGCAGGAAAAACACGATTACCCCTAACCATCCCCCGGCC
>WBZX01001122.1_pt2 | contig 11355 bp, 10 predicted proteins | sample 5204211 | NCBI WGS metagenome assembly WBZX01 (sample SAMN12344362, study PRJNA552823) | activated sludge metagenome | biome: Activated sludge suspended growth; feature: Nitrification reactor; material: Wastewater; isolation source: activated sludge from nitrification reactor of wastewater...
GCGCGTGGGCGAGCGCGGCGATGGTCGCGGGCGTCGAGCCACAGCAGGCGCCGATCCACGCCAATCCGTGCCGTCGCGCGAGCGCGACCAGCTGCGCCGCGAAGGCGTCGTCGTCCTGACCCGGCGCACAGCTGGGGTACGCCGCTTCGATCACGCCGCCCGGCGCGAGCTCGAGCGCGGCCGCGATCGTCGGGAGCGCCGCGCAGTGCAGCGCGACGTGCTCGACCTCGAGTCCCGCGAGCGCGACGGCGTGCAGCGTCGGCGTCGGCACCACCGCGGCCCACCGCCGCGGGTGCAGCCCGCGCGTGACCTCCAGCGCGCGTGCGAGTTCGTCGAGATCGACGAAGCTCTCGAGCAAGAGCACATCGATGCCCGATTCGACCAGCGCGATGGCGGTCTCGCGATACTGCTGCGCACGGCGAATGGGCTCGACCGCGGCGGGCAGCATCGCGACGGCACCCGCCACCTGCGCGCTCGGGGCCCCGCGACGTGCCAGCGCCACGGCGGCCCGACATTGCCGCGCCACGTCGTCGCCGACGTAGTGACGGTGGGCGCAGGTGGTGTTCGTCGTGATCATCGCCGCGCCCGCGGTCGCGTAGTCGGCTGCGATCGCCGACACCAACGCGGGCGCCTCGAGGTTGGCGGCCGCCGAGAACGCCGGCGCGCGCAGCTCGAAGCCGCGGCGCGCCAGCTCGGTCCCGGTGGCGCCGTCGAGCAGGCGCATCAGTCGTTGGGGTCGCAGGTGCCCTGGCAGCAGTCCGGCATCAGGCAGATCGAGGGATCGTCCTGCATTGCGATGATCGGCATCTGCCGACAGATGTAGCCGTCGCGGTCGCACTGCGCGTCGTCGGTGCACTCGCGCGCGCAGTACTCGAAGGTGCCCTTCGAGCCCACGCACGACACACCGCCCGCCGGATCGCACATCGGGTCGTCGGCCACGAAGCGCGTGTTGGCGTCGGGCAGCACGCAGGGCTTGCTGCAGTAGCCGAGCGGCAGCTCGTAGACCACCGCCTGGGTCAGGCACACCGCACCGTCGCCCAGCAGCGCCACGCACTCGGCGTCGCCCGAGCAGGCCGCGCCCCAGGCGTCTTGCAGCGGCTCGGTGGCACCGTTGGTGCCGTCGATCATCTCCGGGAACGCACAGCCGAGCGCGGCCGCATCGTCGCCGCCGCTGGCCGAGGCCGTCGAGCTGTCGGCGTTGGTCGTGGGCGACGACGCACCGTCGTCGTCGGAATCGGTGTCGGCGGGGCAGGCAGTGAGACCCGCGAGCAGCGAGCCGAGCACGAGCGAAGCGCGAAGCGTCATGGCCGGCATCGTATGCGAACCCGCGCGGCTTTGGCCAACTTGCCGCGGCCCCCCGCGCGCTGGCGGCGGACGCACGCGCGCCCAGAGCCGCGCCCCGGTCGCCGCGGTCACGCGCCCGTGATCACTTCGGCCCCGGCGCAGTCTCCGGGATCATGCCGCCGCTTCGGACTTCCGCCCTGCTCGCGCTCGCCGGCCTCGGCATCGCCTGCTCGAGCAAGCCCCTGCCCGACGACAAGCTCGCCTACGCCGGCCACTGGACCGGCAAGGGCGTCGACCTGACCCTCACCGAGGGCGGGCGCTGCTCGTACCACCGCGTCTCCGACGACGGCAGCGTCGATGTCGACGCGCCGGTCCAGCGCTTCGACGGCGACGACTTCGTCGTCGGCCTCGCGTTCTTCAACACCACCTTCGACGTCACCGCGCCGCCGCACCAGCAAGACGGGCGCTGGCACATGACCGTCGACGGCCACGAGCTCGTGCGCATCGACGCGCCGTGACGGCGGCGTCGACCGCCCACGATCACAGCCGCTCGATCACGCACGCAATCCCCTGCCCCACGCCGATGCACATCGTCGCGAGGCCGTAGCGGCCGCGGGTGCGCTGCAGGCCGTAGACCAGGGTGGTGAGGATGCGAGCGCCCGAGCAGCCGAGCGGATGTCCCAGCGCGATCGCACCGCCTTGCGGGTTGACGCGCTCGGGGTCGAGCTCGAGCGCGCGCATCGACGCCAGCACCTGGCTCGCGAAGGCCTCGTTGAGCTCGGCGACGTCGATGTCGGCGGCCGTCAGCTTGGCGCGCTCGAGCGCCTTGCGGGTGGCCGGCACCGGGCCGATGCCCATCTCGCCGGGGTGCACGCCGGCGTGCCCCCACGAGACCACGCGCGCCAGCGGGCGCAGATCGAATGCGCGGGCCTTGGCCAGCGAGGTGACGAGCAGCGCGCAGGCGCCGTCGTTGAGCGACGAGCTGTTGCCCGCGGTCACGGTGCCGCCCTTGCGGAACGCCGGCTGCAGCTTCGCGAGCTTGGCCAGCGTGGTGTCACGGCGCACGCCCTCGTCGGCACCGATGCGCAGCGGCTCTTCGTCGCGACCGCGCGGCACCTCGATGGGTGCGATCTCATCGTCGAACCAGCCCTCGTCCTGCGCGTGGGCGGCCTTGCGATGGGACTCGAGCGCCCACGCGTCTTGATCTTCACGCGTGACGCCGTAGCGCTCGGCGACGTTCTCGGCGGTCTCGCCGAGGCCCTCGATCGGATACAGCCGCTGCATCGCGGGGTTGATCATCCGCCAGCCCAGCGAGGTGTCGAACAGCTCGGCCTTGCGCGCGAAGGCCTCGTCGGCCTTCGGCATCACGAACGGCGCGCGGGTCATGCTCTCGACGCCACCGGCGACGTAGACCTCGCCCTCGCCCGCGATCACGCCCTTGCTGGCGTGCAGCACCGCCTCCATGCCCGAGCCACACAGACGATTGACGGTCACGCCGGGCACCTCGATCGGCAGGCCCGCGAGCAACGCGGCCATGCGCGCGACGTTGCGGTTGTCCTCGCCGGCTTGGTTGGCCGCGCCGAACACCACGTCCTCGACCTGCTCGATCGCCGCGGGGTTGCGCTCGGCGATCATCCGCACCGCGAACGCGGCCAGATCGTCGGGGCGCACCGGCGCCAGCGCGCCGCGGAGTCGACCAATCGGGGTGCGGATCGCGTCGACGATCACGGGGATGCGGGAGTCATCGGCCATGGGAACGCTGGCCTTATCACGACTGCCGACGCCCGCCTGGGTGGGAGCCGTTGCGCGATCTCACGGGTGGCGCACGCGAGGTCGCACGCTACATCCGTGCCGGGGCCTCGATGCCCAGCTGCAGCAGCCCGAAGCGCAGCGCCTCGTGTGCCGCGCTGACCAGCGTCAGCCGTGCGATGCGCACCTCGCCCTCGCTCTGCAGCACGCGGCACTGCTTCGAGTTGACGAAGCGGTTGATCGACTTGGCGAGCTCGTGGAGGTACGCGCAAACCAGCGACGGCCGCAGGCTCGCGGCCGCCTGCGCCAGCGCAGGTCGCAGCCCGTCGAGCACGGTCACCAGCTCGCGCTCCTCGGGCTGGCCGAGCGTCGCGAACGTGGCCTGCAATGCCGCAGCGTCGGCCCCCGCCGCGGTCGCGAGCCCCTGCTCGGCGGCCCTACGGAGGATCGAGCCGGCCCGCGCCGCGCTGTACTGCAGGTACGGCCCGGTGTTGCCCTCGAGCTCGAGCCACGCCTCGAGCTCGAACACGATCTTCTGGTTCACGTCGCGCGACAGCATGCCGTACTTGATGGCGCCGAGCGCCAGCTGGTGCGCGCAGGTCTCGATCTCGGCGTCGCTCCACTCGCCGCGGTACTTGGCGAGGTACTGCGACAGCAGGTAGCTGGTCATCCGCTCGCGCAGCGCGCGGAAGAGGATCACGTTGCCCGAGCGCGTCGCCATCGGGCCGCTCGGCAGCTCGACCATCTCGTACGGCACGTGCTCGCAGCGCGCGGCCTGGGCGAAGCCCATCTTGGCGAGCGTGAGGAACACGTGGCGGAAGTGGTCGCTCTGACGGGCGTCGACCACATAGATCGAGCGATCGATGTGGTGCTCCTCGAACTTGAGGCGCGCCAGCGCGAGGTCCTTGGTGGCGTAGAGGCTGGTGCCGTCGCGCTTGCGCAGCATGAAGAACGGCATGTGCTTGACCTCGTCGTTGACGATGCCCACCGCCCCTTCGCTGCGCACGAACACGCCCTTGGCGAGGAACTCCTCGACCAACGCGAGGCCCGGCTCGTCGACCTCGCTCTCGTAGAACACGCGGTCGAACGTGACGCCGCACCAGCGATAGATCTCGTCGAAGTCGGCCAGCGACCACGCCCGGGTCTCGCGCCACACCGCGGTGAGCTCGGGGTCGCGGGCCTCGAGCTTCTGCAGGATCTCGGTGGTGCGCGCCTTGGCCTTCGCGAGATCGGCGGCCGCGACCGCGTCCCCGGCCTTGGCCGCGTCTTCGAGCGTCGCGAGGCGATCGCTGGCGGCCGAGTACAGCTCGCCGAGCCACTCGCCGCGGGCCTGGTCGGGCGGCACGCGCCCGGCGTCGTCGAGCATGTCGAGGTACCACCACAGGCACTTGGCGATGTGCGCCCCGACGTCGCCGAGGTAGTTGGCGGCGATGACGTCGAAGCCGTCGCATCGCAGCAGTCGCACCAGCGCGTCGCCGAGGCAGAGGTTGCGCATGTGCCCGACGTGGAACGCCTTGTGCGTGTTGGGCTGCGAGTACTCGACCATCACGTGCTCGGCGCGCGACACCTCGACCCGTTGTGGCCCGCGCAGCAGCGGCGCGAGCACGATGGCGGCGGCGTGGCCGAGGTCGAGCTCGAGGTTGACGTAGCCGCCGCTCGCGGCTGCGGCCTTCAACCCGGGCGCGCCCTGCAGCGCCGCCGCCAGCTCGGTCGCGATCTGCGGCGGCGCGCGGCGCAGCGCCTTGGCCAGCTTGAAGCACGGGAACGCGAGCTCGCCGAGGGTCGGATCGGGCGGCCGGGTCAGGGCCGCCGCGACCTGGGCGGCGTCCATGTCGGCACCGGGGGGAAGCGCGGCGACGATCGCGGCCGCGACGTCCTGCTGCAGCGCGGTCGTCATCGACCGGAAGCGTAGACGAGCCCACCGCGTGTCCGCAAACGGCGAGGCGGACCGCGGTTTGGCCGGGCTCCGGCGATCGCGCCAGACGCGGCGCCACGCTCGGGGCGCGTCATGATCGCCACGCCGTCGATGGCGGCCCGTCTTGGCGCTCTCGATCGGTCGCCGCGACACGATGAAAGGGATGGGTGTGCACGCCGTAGCTGCGGCATGGCCTGAGGCCACCCGAGGACGATCATTTCATGTCGACCGCCACACGAATCCCCGCTGCTGCGACCATCGCCCCCGTCATGCGTAGGACTGCGTTCGCGTTCCATGGTCTCTGGTCGCTCTGGGCGGTGGCGCCCACCTTGCTCGCCGGCTGCAACGACGACAGCACGTCGCCCGCCGCCGATTCGACGGGCGACTCGACGTCCGGCGCGACGATGACGACCAACTCGACCTTCGAGACCCTCACGACGACCTCCGCCGACGCCGTCACCAGCTCGGTCGACAGCACGGTCAGCGACACGGTGACCGACACCTTCACGACCAGCGACACCTTCACCACCAGCGACACCAGCGAAGGCAGCACCGTCACGAGCGACAGCGACAGCGTCGGCACCAGCTCGACCGACCCATCGGTGTCGACCACCGACCCGTCGGGCAGCTCGACCAGCGACACGGCGAGCACGACCACGGACCCCACGGTCTCGTCCACCGATCCCACCACGACCACCGACCCCACCGTCGGGCCCACCACCGATCCCACCGCGTCGTCGACCACCGACCCCACCGTCGGTACCGACACCGATCCCACCGCCGGCACCGACACCGATCCCACCGCGGGTGGCGGCTTCGACCCGCCGCCGGCGTTCGGCACCAACGTGCTCGACCTCGATCTCGTGGGCGTGTGGGGCCTCAACTGGGATCAGCCGAACGGCTTCGACTCGGTGCTCGACGTCGACGACCAGGGCAACTTCATGTGGACCGAGACCTCGGCCGACTGCAGCACGACGACGCTCGCGTCGGGCTTCCTGTGGGTCGACAACGGGCAGATCGTCATGCACGTCGAGACCTGGGAGCGGCCGCTGCCGTGGGACACCCAACCCGCGCTCGGCGAGACCTTCCCGCCACCCTTCCGCCTGCGCATGGGCTTCTCGCTGCAGGGCAGCGGCCCCGACGACTACCTCGCGCTCGCCGGCCCGCCGACGCTCACCGAGACCGCGCCGTACACCGGCGAGTCGTACATCCGCCTGGCCTCCGACGGCGCCTACATCGGCGGCAACTGGCACAGCGAAGCACAGCTCGAGGCGATCCCCGCCGGCGAGACCAGCCCGGTCGTGATCGTGCGCGACACCTACCAGGCGCTGCTCGACGCCGAGACCGATGGCACCCCCAACGGCACCGGCGTGCGCGCGGTGAACACGACGTACTATCCGATCCCCTCGGCCACCGACGTCTTCGCCAGCGGGAACTGGACCTGCCTCGGTGGCTGCCCCGCGATGTCGGGTACCACCCTGGTCGACGGCTCGAACCTCTACACCTACGGGCCCTACGGCGGGCACACGCACCTGTTGACGTTCGCGAGCGGCCGCACGTTCCGCTCGGGCTACGACAGCGACTGTCCGTAGCCACGAGCTCGCATCCCGCCTCGGGGCGGGACCACGGCGCTGCGCAGCAACGCAGCCCGTGGCGGGTCAGGCATGCCTCCTGATTGAATATTCCTTGACAGGAATATTCAAGCCTCGCAGACTGCCCTCGCATGCTCGAGACGTTCGTCGCCCTCGCCGAGGGCAGTCGTCTGCGCATCGTCGATCTGCTGCGCACCGGTGAGCGACCGGTCGGCGAGATCGGCGAGGCGTTGGCGCTGCCGCAGCCGCAGGTGTCGAAGCACCTCAAGGTGCTCAAGCAGGCCGGCCTCGTCGAGGTCGAAGCACGCGCGCAGCAGCGACTGTATCGGCTGCGCGCGGCGCCGCTGCGTCAGCTCTTCGACTGGCTCGCGGACTACCGCGCGCTGTGGGAGGAGCGCTTCGCGGGGATCGACGCCGTGCTCGCGGACATGCAACGGGCCACACCGGGCGAAGACCCCGGTCGGCCATCACCGCGGCGAGGGCCGCAGAAGCGCACGAAGACATGAACCCAACCGACTCGAACGCCGGCGACGGCACCACGATGGATCTCGTCGGCGAGGCCGAGATCCGCATCTCCCGCAGCTTCGCCGCCCCCGCGGCGCTGGTGTTCCGGGCGCTGCACGACCCCGAGCACGTGCGAAGGTGGTGGGCCCCGGCCTCGCGCGGACAGATGACACGCTGCGAGATCGACCTGCGCGTCGGCGGCAGCTGGCGCTACGAGATGCGCACGGTCGCTGGTGAGCTCGTGGGCTTCCACGGCACGTACCTCGAGATCGACGCGCCGCATCGCGTGGTCTCGACCGAGATCTTCGATCCCTTCCCCGACGCGGGCTCGACCGTCACCGTCACCCTGGTCGAGCGCGACGGCACCACCACGATGACACAGCACGTCGTGTATCCCTCCCGCCAGGTCCGCGACATGGTGATCGCGACCGGCATGGAACACGGCATGCGCGAGAGCCTGCGCCAGCTCGGCGAGGTCGTCGGTGGGCTATCGGGCTAGCCGCCGCGGCGAGCCCACGGGTCGGGGCTCGGGGCCCGAGACGTCCGTGAAAGCCGGGCGCCCCGTCGGGCGTTCCGGCGCCGATGGGACGCGTCCTGCCCCTGTTCGCGACCATGGCTGCGGCTGCCGCGGTCTGGCTGCACGCGCCTACGGCCATGGCATGCAAGTGCAAGGGCCCACCGACCGTAGCCCTGCCGCGGCTCGACGGACTCGCCCCCACGCAGCAGCACGCGTCGCTGCGCTGTGACGGCGGCGACCCGGCCCGCTGCACCTGGCGATCGACCCACGTCTTCGTGGTTCCGGCAGGCGCCGGTGCCACGATCGCCGGCTCGCTGCCGCCCGCGGATGACGGCGAGCTGCGGCTGGAGCTGCCCGATGGCACCACCGTCGAAGGCTCTACGACCGACGAGGTCAGCTTCGAGGTCGCGGCCACCCGCGGCGTACCGATCGAGCTGGTGCTGTCGGGGACCTTGACCTTGCCCGCCGATCGCTGCGGCTGTCACCCCCATGGCATCCGCAGTCGTCACCTCGCGGTGAGCCCGTTGCGGACCGAGGCCAAGCACACCCTGCGGTTCATCAGCAGCGGCGGCGCGCTCGCGCTCACGATCGACGAGGACATTCCGGGCGAGCTCCGGGTCGACCCGCCGGTTGCTGTGCAACGACACCGAAGCGGTGGTCGCGATCGTACCGAGCTCACGGTCAACGACGTGAGCAGACTCGAGTGGCGTCGTCGGTTCGTGCGCGGCGGTCCGCTGCTCGCCGCCGGCGGTGGCTGGGGTTCGTCCCGCGCCGTGCGGGTGCGTGCCGGCTACGAGCTCGCGTATCCCGAGCGGGTCATCTACGCCCTGGTCGGCGAGTCCGACACCACCAACGCCGTCATCGTGCCGTCGGTGCAGCACCAGACCCGGCAGAACAGCGTGCTCGTGGTGCTGCCGAGCGTCGGCACCGGCGTCGGCGTGCCGATCCGCGTGTACCCCGAGCCGCGCGCCGGCGTGCGTCTGCAGCTCGATCTGTCGTGGTGGGTCGTCAGCTTCGTCGGCACCTTCGACATCTACCCTCCGACCAAGACCGCGGCGACCCAGCTGGTCGGCGCGCTCTACGGGCAGGTCAACTTCTAGCGACGCACCGCCGCGGCGCGTCGTCGCGGAGGCGGTACACTCGCGGGCGGTCATGGATCCGCAACAACTCCGAGAGCTGACCGCGTTCGCGGTCGAGAGCGCACAGCTGGCCGGTTCGTTCACGCTGGGCTACTTCAACGCGGGCACCCCCCACGAGCTGAAGGCCGATCGCTCGCCGGTGACGGCGGCCGATCGCGGCGCCGAGGAGCGCCTGCGCAAGCGCATCGAGCAGGCGTTCCCGAGTCACGGCATCCTCGGTGAGGAGTACGGCGAGACCCAAGGTCGCGAGCCCGGGCGGTGGATCCTCGATCCGATCGACGGCACCGTGTCGTTCATCTGCGGCGTGCCGCTCTACGCGGTGTTGGTCGGCTTCGAGTGGGAGGGCGAGATGGTCGCCGGCGTCATCCACCTGCCCGCGCTCGGCGAGACGGTGTGGGCGGCGAAGGGCCAGGGCTGCTGGTGGAACGGCCGCCGCGCGCATGTCTCCGACACCGCGAGCCTGTCGCAGGCGCGGCTGTGCACCTGCGGCACCAAGCTGCTCTACGACCACGGTCGCGGCGCCGCGTTCGAGCGCGTGCGTGCGCAGTGCCTGCTGGATCGCGGCTGGTCCGACGCCTACGCCTACGCGCTGGTCGCCACCGGCCGCGCCGAGATCGTGCTCGACCCGGTGATGAGCATCTGGGACACCGCCGCGTGCATGCCGTGCGTGGTCGAGGCCGGCGGCAGCTTCACCGACTGGAGCGGCAACGCCACCCATCGCGCCCCCGAGGCGGTCGCGACCAACGGCGCGTTGCTGCCGGCGGTGATGTCCGCGATCCGCGGGTAGAACGCGCGGTCGCCTCACGTGCGATCGAGGCCGCGCCGCCGTCGCAGGCCGGCCTGGATGCGCACGACACCGGCGACCACGATGATTCCCTCGCGCGTCCCGGGGGCATGGGCATCGGCGACGTGGGTCGAGCGCGCCGCGAGGTGCAGCTGCAACGAGGCGCCCGAACCCGGCCGAGCCGGGAGCGCGTGCGGGACGGAACTCGGGGCGTGGTCCCACCCATGCACCGAGGAGCCGCCGCGACGTCGGCCGGCACATGCGAGCATGTCCATGGATTCGTGTCGTTTCATCGTTCTCGGCCTCGCCCTGTGTCCCGGCGGATGCACGCCGAACGCACAGGGCTCCGTCCTCGAGACCAGTTCAGGCGAGGCCGCCGCCACCACGGACGGCGAGAGCACCGGCGAGCCCCCCGCACCGAGCGAGTGCCCAGCCCCCGGCGCGGGTCCGACGATGGCGGGCGACGTGACGACGGACGCCACGTGGACCGCGGATGGCAGCCCCTACATCGTCGACCACAACATCACGATCCGCGCGACGCTGACGCTCGAGCCCTGCACGCAGGTGCTCTTCGCCCCCGACGTCGGCGCGGTGGTTCGCGACGCCGGACGGATCGTCGGCCACGGAACCGAAGCCGCGCCGATCGAGCTCGCGCAGCTCGAGCCCGGCATCCCGTGGGGCAACATTCGGATCTGGCAGGGCGGTCCGCTCGAACTCTCGTACACCACGATCGCAGGTGGTGGCGCGGTGGGGAGCACCGTCGGCCTCGCCGCGGCCATGATCGACGCCCAGGGCGTGGACGTCGAAGGCGTCGGCGCGCTCCGATTCGATCACGTGACCGTGCGCGACTCGGACTCGCAGGGGATCATCCTGCGCGACGGAGCCCGATTCTCTGCCGACTCGGCGGGACTCGTCGCGACCGGCAACGCAGGGCACCCGGTGAACATGTGGGCCCAGGGGGTGTCGACGCTGCCGAGCGGCGAGTACACGGGCAACGAGGTCGACGCGATCTTCTTGGTGGGTAGCGGTCCTGCGAGCATCGCCCAGGACGCAACGATCCACGATCGGGGTGTGCCGTACATCGTGGGTACGCCGGAGACCGGCACCCAGCTGCGGGTCACGGGTGAAGTGGCGTCGGTGCCCCTGCTCACCATCGAGCCCGGCGTCGAGCTTGCGTTCGGCCCAGGAGGCGGCCTGCACCTCGACTATGGGTCACACAGCGGCCCAGCACGCGGCGCACTGGTCGCGGTCGGCACCCAAGATGCACCGATTCGCTTCACGTCGTCCGCCCAGGCTCCGGCGGCGGGGGACTGGTACGGCATCTACTTCTGGAACGAGCCCGATCCCCGCAGCGCGATCGAGCATGCCGTCGTCGAGTACGCCGGCGGCACGAGCCAGATCGGCAGCTCGACGTGCGCGTGGTCCGGGACGCGGCCGCACGACGGGGCGATCCGCTTCCTCGGCGAGCCGGCGCCCGCTGGGCAGCTCGTCACGAACACGCTGATTCGCGACAGCGCCGGGCACGGTATCGACCGCGGCTGGATGGGCGACCTCATCGACTATCAAGCCACCAATACCTTCGAGTCGATCGCGTTCTGCATCGAGAGCTACCCGCATCCGCTCGATCCGACGCCGTGCCCCGACCCCGCGCCCTGCCCGATGCAGTGACGCTCCTGCATCGCAAGTCGTCCGCGCCGAGCGGCAAAGACACGCGAGCGACGGGCGCTAGTAGCCGGTGGTGAAACTCCGTGGCGCGAGAGCGCCGTCATCGGACCCCGTGGCCCAAGGGGTCCGAGGGCGGTGTTATCGCGTCGCGGAGTTTCACCACGGGCTGCCATGGGGGCCGCCGGCGGCCCCCCGCGGCGATGGGC
>WBZX01002880.1_pt1 | contig 11341 bp, 8 predicted proteins | sample 5204211 | NCBI WGS metagenome assembly WBZX01 (sample SAMN12344362, study PRJNA552823) | activated sludge metagenome | biome: Activated sludge suspended growth; feature: Nitrification reactor; material: Wastewater; isolation source: activated sludge from nitrification reactor of wastewater treatment...
CGCTGTCGAAGACCGGTCCGGCGGTGGCCCCGCCGGGCCGGTCTCTTTTTCGAGCCGAGACGGGTTGCGGCGGGAGTGGCCTTCCGCCGCAGCCACCACCGAAGACAAGAGATCAGACGTTTCCGGGTGGTAGAAGAGCGATCGAAACGTCTGATGCACCATCGCCGTGTACCGCTGCCGATCCGCGAGGAACTGCTCCATCGCTCTCTCGCGCGGCTCCCCGAAGTAGCCCATTCGAATCGCACAACGCTGCAGTTCTTCATGGTTGTCAGGCAGCGCATGTGTCTGCAAATCGTGCATCATCTGCAACTTATGTTCGACATCTCGTAAGAACCAATAGGCTTCAGTCAATTGTTGCTGTTCAGCCTCGTTCACGAAGCGACGCCGACAGAACCGGTGAAGGGCTCCCACGGTCTTACGGTCCAAGATATCGGGCACTGCCCTGCCGATGAGCACCTGAATCGTCTGCACCAGGAATTCGATCTCTCGAATACCTCCGGTCCCCAACTTGACGTTCCGATGCTGGTGCCCGCGCACAGCAATCTTCTCATCGATCATTTCCTTCACTGAACGTACGTCACGGATGACCGCCAACGCCCGCTCTCGTGTGAGGGGTTCGGGATCAGGCGGGAACACGAACTCTTCCGCCATCTGCACAAACGCCTGCCCCACCCTGGGCGAACCGGCAACCGGCCAGGCCTTCAACAAGGCGAGCCGCTCCCACACCTGCCCGCGCTGGGCATAGTACTTTGCGTAGGCCTCCACCGAGCGCGCCAGCTGCCCTACGGTACCTTCGGCGCGGAGCCGGAGATCCACGCGAAACACCGCACCCTCGCGAGTCTGTTCAGCCAGGGCTTTCGTCAGCGACCGCGCGAGCATTTCAAAATATTCTTCATTGGACAGAGGCTCGATGCTGGCTTGACGATTCCCCTTTCCCTTGCGCGTTTCCCCATCTGCCGACGCGTAGACATAAATCAGATCGACGTCCGAGCTATAATTCAGCTCATGCGCCCCGAGCTTGCCCATGCCGATCACCACAAATTCGGTTTCCACCCATGTGCCGTCGGCGCGTTGATGCATCGGCGTCCCATGCTGTGACTTGAGGTCCTTATCGACAATTTCATACGCGGCATGGATCAGCACCGAGGCGAGATCGGACAGTGATCCGACCGTCTCTTCAACGGTCGCGAGGCGAAGGAGATCACGCACCCCGATCCGCAACATTTCCCGCCGCCGCACGCGCCGCAGTACGTCGAGCTTCAATTCGGTGGCTTTCAACGTGCCGAGACTTTGGCGCAACGCCGCGACCATCCCCGCTCTGGTCGGGGGCGTCGTCAACACATCTTCTTCCGCCAGCCAATAGACCAGCATCGGATCGCGAATGAGCGCAAACGCGAGGGAATCACTGTTGCCGAAAATCGTGCAGAGGAGCCCCAACATTCGGGGCGAGGCCTGCAGATATTGCAGGAGGGATGAACGGGTGGCACTTCCGGCAAAGAGACGCTCCCAATGATTCAACGCTTGGTCGGGATCCGCAGTTCGGGCCACCTCGGCCAAGAGACGGGGAAGAATCCCAGCCAACAGGCGGCGCGTGTGGGGCTCTCCCGCCATGCTTTGAATATTCGTGTCCGCCTCGGAGGGATTCTGCAACCCATAGGAGCCCAGGATCCGCACCACCTCGTCCGCTTCGAGACCGGAGGCGACCAGCAAAGGGGTGGGATCGGGGAACACCGCAGGCGAGCCTGTTCCAGGAGAGTCGGCCAACGGGTCATTTGGTGAGGAACGTCGTGCCATGGCGCCGCATTATACTGGCGCAATTCTTCCGGTACAACGACGGCACCTTCGGGTATACTCCACGGACACCATGCTGCACGCGAACGTCGATCGCGACCAGATCCTCGCCACCCTGGCTCCGCTCTGCCCGGGCATCGAGCCCGACATTCTGCAGGACTTCACGACCAGGATGGACGCGGATTATTTCGCCGCGTTTCCGTCGAAAGTGCTCGCCGAACACATAGCCCTGGCTGCCCGGCTATCGCCCGACCAGCCCTGTGAAATTCGTTTCGCAAAACTCGATCGTACACGGTGGACGATCACCATCGTCGCCTATGACTACTTTTCGGAGTTCGCCACCATCTGCGGGCTACTCTCAGCCTTCGGATTGAACATCGAAGAAGGACGCATCTTTACCTCGGCGGAAAGCGAGCCGACGCGGCCGGGTCGATCGAATACGTCTTACGGCACACGCCCAAGACCACAGGGCCGGCCGGGACTCACTAGAAAAAAGATCGTCGACGTCTTCACTGTGACGCCTACCGAGGAAGAGCCGTTCACCGCCGAAGACCAGAAGCGACTGGCCGAGCAACTCTCACGCATGATCGTGCTGCTCGACACCAACGAATTCGACGAAGCGCGTCAGCAAGTCAATCGGCAGCTCATCGAGCACCTGGGCACAAAGCGCAGTTCCTTCAGCGGCCTGCTCCACACCGTCCACATCACCTTCGACAACAGCCAGTCGGCGACCGACACGATCATGGATATCCGGTCGGACGACACGCCGGCCTTTCTTTATGCCTTCGCCAATGCCCTGGCCATGCGGAACGTCTATATCAGCAAGGCCCAGTTCGCGATCGAAGAGGGCAAATTACACGACCGCTTCTACGTCCGTAACCGCTTCGGACAGAAGCTCTTAGACCCAAGCGATCAGGAACAGCTTCGCCTCACGGCCGTACTCATTAAACAATTCACCCATGCGCTGACGTGGGCCCCCGATCCTGCCAAGGCCCTGGAGTCGTTTGACCAGTTTCTCGACCTCGTGCTCGAGGGCTCGCGCCAAGGTGGAAGGAAACAGGCGTGGGACTTCGTCAACGACAAGAAGACCTTTCCCATTCTTGCGCGGCTTCTCGGCGCCAGTGACTTTCTCTGGGAAGACTTCCTCCGGCGGCAACATGTCAACCTGCTACCGCTGCTCAAAGACTATCGCGACGCGCCGCTGATCAAGCCGCAAGTCACCCTGCGCAAAGAACTCAACCGCGTCATTGCCAAAGCCAAGACCGACGAGGCACGCAAGGAGGCGCTCAATCGATTCAAAGATCAGGAGTTGTTCCGCATCGACATGAAGCACATTGTCGAACCGGGAACGAACCTTCCCGATTTCTCTTTGGCCATCTCCGAACTGGCCGAAGTCATCGTCGAGCGCAGCCTGATCGACTGCCAGGCGAAGCTCACCAAGCGCTACGGATCGCCTCGCCTCGCCAATAAGAAGCCCTGCCCCTTCGCCATCCTGGGCGCGGGAAAATTCGGCGGCCGCGAGCTCGGCTATGCCTCCGACATCGAGGTGCTCTTTGTCTATGGCGGCCCCGGACACACGACGGGGAAAGACGGCATCGAAAATAGCGAGTACTTCGAACGGCTGGCACAGGAACTGCTGCAATGGATTGAGGCCAAACAAGAAGGCATCTTCCACATCGACGTGCGTCTTCGGCCACACGGGGGAAAAGGATCACTCTCGAACGCCTTCGACGAGGTTTGCAAATACTATAGCGCCGACGGCCTCGCCGCTCCGTTCGAGCGGCAGGCGCTCATCAAGTTGCGACACATCGCGGGAGACGCTGCGCTCGGCAAGAAGGTGGAAGCTCATCGCGACAGCTTTGTCTATAGTGGCGCCACCTGGGACCTCACCACCGCGCTCGACCTGCGGCGACAACAAGTCAAGCAACTCGTCGAACCGGGACAGATTAATCTCAAACACAGTCATGGCGGCATCGTCACCCTGGAATATGCGATCCAATACCTCCAGGTCATGCATGGCCATCGTCACTCGAGCCTGCGTACGCCCAATACACTACGAGCCTTGGCCGCCCTGATCGACGCGGGCCTGATCCCGCGCTCGACCGGTGAGAATCTCCGTAAGTCTTACCTTTTTATCCGCATGTTGATCGACGGCCTGCGTATGGTGCGCGGCAACACGAAGGACCTCGTTCTCCCGCCGCCGGACTCCGACGAATTCATCTTCCTCGCCCGCCGGGTCGGCTACCAGACAGAAGATTGGCAAGCCGGAGCCAAACACCTCCTCTCGGACATCGAACAACATATGAAACAGAATCGAGAATTCTTCGAGAAGATGTTCGGGAAGGTGTGAGGACACGGAGGGCCATGGATTCATTGCCGACTCCGTAGTCTCTACAACATTGAGCCACTCGCCCTATCCCCTTGAAGGTCCGTTCCACAACCACCTCTCATTTTGTTCTGCTCGTTACCTACGTAGCGAATCGCGCCGCGTCGAGATTCGGCTAAACCATGGTACAGTGGACACTGCGGAAGAGGAGGGACACCATGTTGACGAGACTGTTGGCAGGGCTGCTATTGGGCGCGGTGCTGGCTTCATGCGGGCAAGGGGACGGCGGAGCCGGCTCCGGCATCAAGCCGGTGGGAGAATGGGCCAAGATCGGCGAGACAGATAACTATATCTATTACGCCGACTACGCCAGCATCAAAAAAGCGGATGAAACGCTCGTCATGCTGGATCTGTTCGACTACAAAAGCGCACAGAGCGAAGGGGGAGGAGCCCCAGCCCTGTCAAAGGCGACTGAGCGCGAATACGACTGCCAAAATAAGAAGAGCCAACCACTCAAGTCGAGCTGGTATTCCGGGCAGATGGGAGTCGGAACCGTCGTGCGCTCCACCGGCACCTCGAATCAATGGTCATCCGCTGCTCAAGGGACTGCAACCGGAGGGCTGTTGAAGGCTGCCTGCGGCACCTAACCAGCCAGCCGAAACACACCGTCCGAGCTGTTGACTCGAGGCGGCAGGCACTACGTTTCGATGCGTCTGCCGCTACTCGAAGCAGGAGACATATGCCTTTGGGCAGACCGCATTAAGTCCCCCGGACGGATTCCCCTGCAACGGAATACGCTGCATCTGTTCCAGCACCTGCTGGAAATGCCCGGGCGCGCGCGTCCAGAACATGTAGTTGGCCCGCAATCGATCCCGACCGAACGCGAGCAGTTCGGCGACGGTTGGGACCCTCCCTTTTCCGTCATGACGGGTGTTGGCATAGTTGGCCTGCATCACCGAGGGCGTCAATGGAATCAGGCCGGACATCTGCGGGTAGTAGGAATAGATCCCCTTCGGCTTGTTCGGATGATCGAAGTTCAACCCGGGATCATCGAGAAAAATATCCGGCCCACCCAACCCCGTACCGATCGACCGCATCTGTTCGACGAATCCTGCCAGGATTTCGCGCGGGTAATTCACAAACTGGTAGGTCAAGGTATTGGGAAAGGCCGCTCGCATGTGCCGCTGTACATCCAACAAATTATCGTAGTACTTGTCCGTATCGTGGCTCGACACCAGCTCAATCGGCTGCCCCAAGGCGGTCTCCGGCAGACCGATGCCTTCGAAGTGCGCGTGGCCATTGAAACGTTTGCCCAACGCAGTTATCAGCGCCACCAATCGATCGTGCACACTCGAGTTCCACAACTTGAGGTTGTACCCGCGTAGAGTACTCTGTCCAAACGTGCTGAAGGGAAAGGCACCACCTTCGTACACTTCCGTTCGCATATAGATTGGCACCGGCAGGACTTGCGGGTTGAACGACTTGAGCTCCAGGAAAACGACCAGATGTTTGTTCAATGGAGCAAGTTCCGTGAGGACGTTTTCTATTCCTTTGAAATCGTACCGGCCCTCATCCGGCTCCAGCTCCGGCCACGTAAATCGCACCTGCAAGCCTCGTAACGCGGGCGTCGCCTTTAACTCGGCGTAGACCTGCGCCATGATACTTGGATTCGTTCGCATAAATATCATCGGCGCATAATAGTGGCCTGGGTGCCACTTCACCACGCCCGGGGCCGTCGGCACTTCGGTTGCATTCCCCTCGTCCACCCCGCTCCACGACCAGGGAAGGCAGACACTAGCGAGGAGGAGCAGACTGAGTAGCAGCAGCGGTTTATGACCGCTAGCGACAGGCCCAGTTTCCGTACGGACAGACACTCGATTCGCGGGCTCGTACATATGGCTTTTCTCCAAGCACATACACTTTGAGTGAGAGGCCAAGATTCTTCCGGAATGCGCGATGCTAACACGAGAGGCTCTCTCGCACTGTCCTGTGCGCTTCCGTTTTGATGTAGTGGGGGCGATGAGGAACGTTGGCCCCCTCTCCTCACCTGCAGAGTGAGGCCATATGATCGAAAGGGATACGAAGTGTTCGCGGCACGGAATGGGGAGAGTCAAGGTACCGGGGAAGCGGCGGCAGGTGAAATGCGTTCACTCAGGGCACAAACCGGCGGCGCGCTGGTGCCGCCGGTTCGACAAGGACAGTCTCGCGCTTACAACTCCAGCATTTTTTGATAGGCTCGCAGAAGGTCTCCGACCGACAACACCCCGATAATCGTGCCGTCTTCCGTTACAGGCAGATGCCGGATGCCTTCTTTCTTCATCACCCGCAACGCTTCCTTGATGGGCTCACTGTCTTCAATGGTCACCACCGCCTTGCTCATGCATGACATGACGGTCGTGCTGTTCGGATCTAACCCTTTGGCGACGGCTTTCCGGCTCAAATCCGTATCGGTGATGATGCCCAGATAGCGCGACCCGTCATCCACAAGAAGGGACCCGATACGCCACTTCTGCAGCAACCGGCCGGCCTCTTTGATCGACGCGCCTTTGTGTACGCTCCTGACCTCAGATGACATGAACTCGGCCACGGTACGGCCATCGATTCGTTCACCCAGGTTCCGTCGCCAATCGCGGCCGACTCTTGCGCTCTTCTTCAACTCAAGCTGCGCGAGACAGCTCTCGAGGACCTGCTTCCGTTGATGCAGGCTCTCGCGATCCAAATTGTGCGTCCCCGCCTCTTGCGCTTCCTCGGGAAGAATGGCCGCTTCACCAAGCTTGGCATAGTGATAGGCTTCAACTTCCTCGGACGCTCCGCCGAAGGTTTCACCGAGCACCTCCTCGGCCTGCTCGTCAAAACCTTCCAGTGAGGCCGTCGTCTTACGTCGCGACAAAAACGGCTGGAACGCGACCAGTGTCTCGCGTATTTCCTCTATATGCCGACTGAGGACATCAACCGGTTCCTGACTCGATTTCACTCTCTTGGCCATGCTGCCTCCTTGTTGAGGCAAGAGAATAACCTAACTCCCCTACCGGCTCAAGTCATCGTGCCTGGCGGAATCGTGAACATGTCCGCCAGCTGTGTTCTCGCGTCACTGGACAGATATTGTGAGCATCCTGCTCAGTCCACGCACGGTCCCGGCCCAGTACTTCGGTTCAGCGGCTCACAAGAGCCCTTTACGCAGAAAGCGGTTGGGGTGCAAGCCCTGTCCCATCGCGACCGGTCGAGGCAGGAGATGCGGAACCTGCCGGTTTAGGCGCGGCCTTTCCCCGCACACGGTGCATTTTCTCCCGTGTATGGTAGGGCATGAGGTTCTCAAGGACTGCCGGCAACTTGTCGCAAGGCACATCCTCCATGATCTTGGTAGCCAACTTCGGATCGGGCCCCGAGCGGCCGCCGACAAAAATATCGACGGCATCGACCACCTTGCCGCCGACTCTCGCCTTCTTCCCAAGCAGCCCGATATCCGCGACAAGATGATTGCCGCATCCGGCCGGGCAACCGGACCAATGCAGGGTGATCGGTTTGAGCCCCTCACCCAACTTGCGCTCCAGGACGTGCGCAGTTTCAATGGCCCGTCGCTTGGTTTCGATGACGGCCAGATTGCAATAGTCGCTACCGACGCAGCTGACAAGCCCCTTGTAGAGCGGCGAGGGGTTATAGGCAAATTGCTTCACCAAAGGCTCCTCGGCCAATTCACCCACCACCCGATCGCTGATGTGCGGAATCACGATGGCTTGGGCGGGCGACAGCCGCACCTCGCCCGTCCCATACCGATCCGCCAGCGCCGCCATGTTGCGCAGATCGACGGCTTTGATGCGCCCTACCAATATTTTCAGACCGATATAGTTCAAGCCGCGTTGCTTTTGGCGAAAAATGCCGATGTGATCGCGCTCGCCCGCCGCCCTGGCATCAACTCCCGCCGAGGGTAATGCGCGCCCCACGCGCATCTCCACTTCGTGCCGCAGACGGGCCTCGCCCCAGGCTTCGACGAGAAATGCGAACCGTGCTTGCGTGCGATTCTCACGCGGACCATGATCGCGGTAGATGTGCAGCAGCGTCCGGCACACCTCAAAGGCTTCCGCCGGATTCACGAACATATCCAGCGAACTGGCGATCCGATATCCTCCGGATCCCAGCTTGCCCCCGACCAGCACGTTGTAGCCGAAACATTTGTCGTGCCCTAAATCATGATACGCAGGCACCAGCGCGACATCTTGCGTCTCCGTGTGGAGACAATTGTCCGTACATCCGGTCACTGCGATGTTGCACTTTCGCGGCAAATTCGTATAAGCGGGGTTACCCAATATCTCTTGATTGATGGCGCGCACGATCTCCGTCCCGTCGAGCAACTCATTGGGATTCAAACCCGCTACCGGGCAGGTCATGACATTGCGCACGCTGTCCATACCGGTTTGCATCGATGTGAGTCCGACCTCCGCCAGTTTCGCGAAGACCGCCGGCACAGGGGAGATCGTCAGGTGACGCAGTTGTACTTGTTGGCGCGTCGTCACATCGATCACACCATTGCCATAGGTTTCCGCAATATCCGCCAGGGCTTGGAGCTGGGCCGATGTCGTTTGGCCTCCGGGCATCCGCACCCGCAACATGAAGTAGCCCGGCGTGGGATTGCGTAAAAACAGTCCATACCATTTCAGCCGTTGAATATCGTCCTCCGGAATGGACTCCCACCCTGCTTCCGCATAGTGCGCAAGAAGGTCGCGTACCGCCAATCCATCTCGCTCGGACTTGATCGCTTCAATCTTGTTCATATCGTGCTCCCCAGTGCGACGGAATAGTCCAGGCCAGATTTTTTCAGCACCACGGCGCCCTCCCGGCTCAGCCGATCAACCACCAGCAACACCTGCGATGCGCTCAGACCAGAGAGGGCCATCAATTCCTCGAATGATTGGGGCGCCTGCCGCCTGAGCAGCGTCAGCACTGCAGTTTCTTCATTCGTCTTCATGATGTCCTCCCTTCGTCTGAGCGCCGCTTGAGCGGCGGACTGAGTGATCGGCCTAGAACGTCTTGTACTCCAGCCACTTGCCGTTCAACGTAATTTTGCAACGGGCTTCACCCTGGGGCCCGATCACTTTTTCCATATCCAAGGTGAAATCGATCGCGCTCATGATCCCGTCGCCGAACATTTCATTCGCCATTTCCCGCATGGAATCCCCATAGACACCGATCACTTCCAAGAGGCGGTATTTAAATGGATCCGTCAGATTCGGAAAATCCGCACGGACTGGAAATGCGCTTAGAGCCGCAACCTGCTCATGGTTCAAACCCAACAACTTGCCGACCTTCGCTGCATCCGCAGGCACCAGCCGGTGATTCCCGTTCAAGGCTGCCGCCACAAACGTCGGGTTCTTTCCGACCTTCTTCGCCACCTGGGCAATCGTCACCTTCTTTTTCAACCGTTGCGCTTTGATTGCCTTCCGCATCGCTTCTTTCTCCATCATGTCCTCCTGTGATTGATCCGCCCTTGATGACGAGCCCTTGCCACTCTGCCTTACGATCCTGCCACCACCGATGCGGCCGGCCGAGATACCGAAGCCACCGGGGCTTCTGCCACCCAATAGGGGCTCACCAGCCAATACAGCCCCCCGACAAATACCCCCCCGCCCACGAGATTCCCCAGCACGACAAACAGCTGGTTGTACCAAAACGCCGCCCAGTTCACGGCCGCCTCATGCGGCAGAAACAGTGCCATACCCAACAAGGATTGATTCGCGATGCTGTGTTCGAACCCCGTGCCGATGAAGGCAAACAGGCACCAGAAGATCAGCAGAATCTTCGCGGTATCATTGGTCGTCCGCCCGGTCATCCACACAGCCAGACAAATCAGCCAATTGCAGAGAATCCCCCGCACGAACAGCTCCCAGGCCGGAAGAGACATTTTCGCCGCCGCCGCTTTTTCGATCAGCTCCATGGCCGGGCCATTCGCAAACACACCCGATTGGACGATCAACCAGGCCAGCGCCAACGACCCGGCCAGATTCCCGGTCCACGACCAGGCATTGAGCTGAATGACCTGGCTCCAGGAGAGACTACGCGATAGTCCTCCGATTGCACCGATCATATTGTTGCCGGTGAACAACTCAGACCCCGCAAAAATCACCAGCGTCAGCGCAATACCGAACGAGACTCCCATGACGAGCTTCACGACCGGCGATCCGGCCGCCGCCAACGGACCGCCGACACTAAAGATCAACGCAATGCCGAACCCGAGATAGATGCCGGCTAAGGCCGACAGGATAAAATACCCACCCGGCGCGTGCTCCAAAAACGACCACTTTCTTGCCGCCACGACTGCGATCCGCTCGTGATCCGCTGTGTGCATGAGGCTCTCCCTTCGGTAGTTCATCAGCCAGTGCAACTCAAAAAAAAAGACGCCCTCATCCCGCATTCGGGAAGAGGACGTCGTTGTCCTGCTTGGCAAGGTTGCTACGACCTCGCCCGGTGCTGTGTGCCGACTTCAGCGTCGACGGCAATAAAAAAGGCGTCCGCCACTCTTGAAAGAATGACGGACGCCATTGTCCGTGTACTGTATGCGGTGCAGGTTCGAAATCAGGCGTCGTTGCCTGCTCTCACCCGCGCACTGCATGTATACCATCGCCTCCCGGATTCGTCAAGGGCCCTCGACGAGGAGGCGGCAGCCTACACGTCGTAATACAGGAAAAACTCATACGGATGCGGCCGCAACCGCATGGTATCGACTTCCTTGGTCCGCTTGTACCCGATCCATGCCTCAATGAGGTCCTCGCTGAATACCCCGCCCTTGAGGAGGAACTGATGGTCCTTCTCCAGGTGGTTGAGCGCCTCGTCCAGGCTGCCCGGCATGGTGCGAATCTTGGCCGCTTCCTTGGCTTCGAGATCGTACAGATCCTTTTCCGCCGGCTCGCCAGGATTGATCTTGTTCTCGATGCCGTCCAGACCCGCCATCAGCATGGCCGCAAAAGCCAGGTACGGGTTGGCAGCCGGGTCCGGGAAGCGCACTTCGATCCGCTTCGCCTTGGGGCTCGGGGAGTACATCGGAATACGGATCCCGGCCGAACGATTGCGGCTCGAATAGGCCAACAAGACCGGCGCTTCAAAACCCGGGGTCAACCGCTTGTATGAGTTGGTCGACGGGTTGGTGAACGCGGCCAGCGCCGGCGCGTGCTTCAGAATACCACCGATGTAGTGCAGGCACATCTGCGACACACCGGCATATTCCTTCCCGGC
>WBZX01002882.1_pt1 | contig 11336 bp, 4 predicted proteins | sample 5204211 | NCBI WGS metagenome assembly WBZX01 (sample SAMN12344362, study PRJNA552823) | activated sludge metagenome | biome: Activated sludge suspended growth; feature: Nitrification reactor; material: Wastewater; isolation source: activated sludge from nitrification reactor of wastewater treatment...
GACCTGGCGCTCCAGGTTCCGGACGCCGGCCTCCCGCGTGTAGCTGTCGACGATCGTCTCGATGCCCTGCGGCGAGAAGTCGAGCCGCTCGTCCGTGAGGCCGTGCTGCGCGAGCTGCTTCGGCACGAGGAACTCCTTGGCGATGCCGAGCTTCTCGGTGCGCGTGTAGCCGGGGACCTCGATGATCTCCATGCGATCGTAGAGCGCCGCGGGGATGCCCGATCGATCGTTCGCCGTCGCGAGGAACATCACCTGCGAGAGGTCGAACGGCATGTCGAGGTAGTGATCCGCGAACGAGCTGTTCTGCTCCGGATCCAGCACCTCCAGCAGCGCCGCCGCGGGGTCGCCGCGCAGGTCCGCGCCGAGCTTGTCGACCTCGTCGAGCACGAGCACCGGGTTCTTCACGCCGGCCTTCTTGAGGGCCTGGAGGATGCGGCCCGGGAGCGCGCCGACGTACGTGCGGCGGTGGCCGCGGATCTCGGCCTCGTCGCGCACGCCGCCCAGGGCGATGCGCTCGTAGCGGCGCCCCATCGCGCGGGCGATCGACTTGCCGAGCGACGTCTTGCCGACGCCGGGCGGCCCGATGAAGAGCAGGATCGGCCCCTTCTTGTCGGAGCGGAGCTGCCGGATCGCCGAGTACTCGACGATGCGCTTCTTCACCTTTTCGAGGCCCAGGTGATCCTCGTCGAGGCAGCGGCGCACGTCGGCGACGCTGAGGCGATCCACGGTCGTCTTGGACCACGGGAGATCGCCGATCCACTCCAGGTACGTGCGCGTCAGGTTGTATTCCGCCGACTGCTGCGCCATCGAGCGGAGGCGGCTGAGCTGCTTCTTCGCGACCTTCTCGACGTCCGGCGGGACCTTGGCGCGGCGGATCTTCTCGCGCAGCTCCTCGATCTCGTCGTCCTCGCCGGCCTCGCCGAGCTCCTCGCGGATGGTCTTCATCTGCTGGCGGAGGATGTACTCGCGCTGCGATTTCCCCATCTCCTCCTGCACCATCGAGGAGATCTCCTTCTTCACGCGGAGCACCTCGAGCTGCTTGTTCACCATCGCGAGGACGAGCCGCACGCGCGCCTTCACCTCGAACGCCTCGAGGATCTCCTGCTTGTCCGACACCGAGGCTTGCGCCTGCGGGAAGTTGGACGCGATGAGATCCGCGAGCGCGCCCGGCTCGCGCACGTTGTCGAGGATGCCGGCCGTGTCGCGCGGCAGGTTCGGGAGCAGGCCGAGCACCTCGCGCGTGGCCTCGCGCAGGCTCGTTCCGAGCGCGTCGAGCTCCACGTCGCGCACGAGCGACTCGGGGACGCGCTCGATCTTGCCGCGCATGTACGGCTCCAGCGTGAGCGGCGCCTTCACCCGGAAGCGGCCGAGCCCGTTGAGCACGACCGAGTAGTTCCCGGGGCCGAGGCGGATCACCTTCACCACGCGGGCGATCGTGCCCACCTGGTAGAGCTCCTTGAACGTCGGCTCGTCCACGTCGGCGGAGCGCTGGCTCACGACGCCGACGAGCGCGCGCTCGCGGCCGAGGAGATCCTCCACGAGGCGCACGCTGCGCGGTCGCCCGACGTTGATCGGCACGACCGACATCGGGAACAGGACGGAGTTGCGGAGCGGGAGGATGGGGACGCTGTCCGCGTCCGGCGTGGGCGGACGGGTCGGAGGGGCGCTCATGGGGCGGGTCTAGTACAGCCGTCGCCGCGGGGCCATGATCGCGCGCGATGCGAAGCCCCGCCGCCGACCTTTGCGCGACGCTCCTCGCGAGCGCCCTCGCTTTCGCCGCGATCCCCGGCTGCCAGCCGGACGAGGGCGGGACCCCCGTGCCGGGCGGGACCGGCGGCCACGCGACGACGACCACCACCACGACGACGAGCAGCGGCGGCGGGGGGACGGGCGGCGCCGGCGGGACGACGGGCACCGGCGGCGCCTTCACGAGCTGCGACGCGTGCGCGCCGGAGACGCCCGTGTGCGTCGACGAGGCGGCGTGCGCGGCCGCGTGCCCGGCCGGCCGCGACCTGTGCCACCCGGCGGGCTCCGTGGCGGGCGGCGCCTGCTGCGAGCCCGGCGCGCAGTGCTGCGAAGCGGCCGTGTTCGGCTACGGCGGAGGCGATCTCTGCCGCCCCGCGGGCGAGGCGTGCCCCCTGGGCTGCCCCGGGAGCGACGTGGCCTGTCCATTGGATACATACTGTGCGATCGAGCCGCAGACAGGCAGCTACGCCTGCAAGGACACCTGCGACGGCGCGCTCGTGTGCGGCTTCAACGTGTGCTGTCCGCTCGGCTCCCGGTGCGAGGACGGGGCGTGCAAGCTGCCCGATCTCACGATCGACGCCGCCCAGATGGCGAGCAGCGCCGTGGTGGAGGTGGTCGATTTCGCGCCGGACGCGTGCGAGATCGTCGAGCAGTGCGTGGGCGGCCCCGGCAAGCGGACGCTCCTCCGGTTCGACCTCCGGACGCCGAACATCGGCGAAGGCGACATGTTCCTTGGCAACCCCGAGGGGAACCCGCTCTTCGAATACAGCCCGTGCCACGGCCACTACCACTTCACCTCCTACGCCGACTACCGCCTGCGCGACGCGAACGGGGCCGACGTCGCCTTCGGGCACAAACAGGCCTTCTGCCTGCTGGACTCCCAGTCCAACGCGGATCCGCAGGTGGGCGAGCCCAAGTACACGTGCAGCTTCCAGGGCATCCAGGCCGGCTGGAGCGACGTCTACGGCGGCGGTCTGCCGTGCCAGTGGGTGGACGTCACCGGCGTCCCGCCCGGCGAGTACACGCTCCACGTGGCGCTCAACTACGAGAAGATCCTCATCGAGGCGAGCTTCGACAACGACACGGCGGACGTGACGGTGACGATCCCGGAGAACACCTGTCCGAACGGCTGCGCCCCCGTGGACGGGGCCTGTTGCCAGCCCGGCGATCCGTGCGGCTGGGCGCAGAATGGCAGTTGCGACTGCGCCGATCACTTCGGGTGGGACGGCGTCGACTGCGGCTCTTGCCTCCCGACGAGCCCGCAGTGCCTCGCGGACTCGACCTGCCCCGCCGGCTGCTCGCCGAACATGGGCGCCTGCTGCGCGGAGGGCGATCCGTGCGGCTTCGCGAACGACTTCGTATGCGAGTGCGAGGGCCAGTTCGCCTGGGACGACGCCGACTGCGGGCACTGCAACAACCCCGCTCCGCCCTGCCCGCCGAACACGTGCCCGAACGGCTGCACCCCCGAAGACGTGAGCGCGACGTGCTGCCAGGACGGCAACCCCTGCGGCTGGGCCGGCGACGGCTTCTGCGACTGCGGGGGCACGCTCGCCTGGGACGCCCAGGATTGCAGTCACTGCACGACGGTGAGCCCCAGTTGTCCGCCGTGAAGTCAACTTTGGGCCGCGCGAAGCCGCCCGCGCGCCTCCGGGCCCCCCGCGGCGCGCCTCGATGCCACACGCCCACAACGTCGAGCGGCTGCCCACAGAGCGTTTGGCGTTGGCGGGGGGCGGCCGAGCGGGTAAGACCACGGCCTCGCCATGGAAAAACGCGCGCCCCACCCCGCAGGTCCCCCCACCGACGTCCCGTCGATCCTGGCCCAGATCCGCCGGCCCAAGCGCGCCCTGATCACCGCCGGCATGCCGTACGCGAATGGCCCGCTCCACCTCGGGCACCTGGCCGGCGCGCACCTCCCCGCGGACATCTACGCGCGGTGGATGCGCATGCTCATCGGCGCGGACCGCGTGCTCTACGTCTGCGGCACCGACGAGCACGGCTCGACGAGCGAGATCGCCGCGATCAAGGCGGGCGTCACCATCCGCGAGCACGTGGACAAGATCCAGAGCGCCCACAAGAAGACGCTCGGCCGCTTCTCGATCAGCCTCGACACGTTCAGCGGCACCTCCCAGCCGGACTGTTTCCCGATCCACAAAGACCTCGCGCACGACTTCCTCGTCCGGCTCCGCGACAACGGCATGCTGGAGAAGCGGGCGACCCGGCAGTGGTTCGATCCGGTGATGAAGCGCTTCCTCCCCGACAGGTACGTGCAGGGCCGCTGCCCCAACCCCAAATGCGACAACGAGAGCGCCTACAGCGACGAGTGCGAGCGCTGCGGCAGCGTCTACGACCCGGCCGAGCTCCAGAGCCCCCGGAGCACCCTGAGCGACGGGACACCGGAGCTGCGGGAGACAGTCCACTACTGGCTCGACATGTGGAAGGTCGCGGAGACGCTGCGGGTGTGGATCAGCGGCAAGGAGAAGACGTGGCGCCGCGCCGTGCTCTCCGAGGTGCTGGAGACGGTGATGCCCTCTCTGTGGTTCGAGAAGGCGCTGGAGCCGGCCTACAAGGAGCTCAAGGCCTCTCTCCCGGAGCACAAGGCCAAATACACGGCGCGCAAGGAGGTCGTCCTCCAGTTCAAGAACCGGCCTGATCTGGTGACGGCCCGCGCGTTCCTCGGAGAGCACGCCATCCCGGCGCAGATCGTGGACGGCTGGGCCCACCGCTCGATCACGCGCGACATCGCGTGGGGAATCCCCATCACGGAGGATCCCGAGCTCAGCGGCAAGACGCTGTACGTCTGGCCGGACTCGCTCATCGCGCCGATCTCCTTCACGCAGGTGGCGTTGAAGGAGAAGGGCCAGGATCCGGCGCTCTACGCGGAGTACTGGCGGGATCCGGAGGCGCGTGTCATCCAGTTCCTCGGCCAGGACAACGTCTATTTCTACGTGCTGATGCAGGGCGCGATGTGGCTCGGCACGCAGGAGGATCCGCACCGCCTGCCCGCGCCCGGGGATCTCCAGCTCACGGACATCATCGGCTGTTTCCACCTGCTCGTCGGCGGCGAGAAGATGAGCAAGAGTCGAGGCAACTTCTTCACCGGCGACGAGCTGCTCGACGACAAGGGGTACACCGCCGACCAGCTCCGGTATTACCTGGCCTTGCTGTCCCTCGCCGAGAAGCCCTCCGACTTCGACTTCGGCAAGCTCACCGATCGCAACAGGTTCCTCGCCGGCCCGATGAACGCGGCGTTCGAGCGCCCCATCTCCGCCGCTCACTCCAAGTTCGGCGGCAAGGTGCCGGAGGGCGTGCTCCTCGACAAGGTGGTGTCGGACACGGTCCGCATCGTCCAGCGCTTCGTGAAATCGATGGATCGCGCCGACTACCCGAACCTGCTCTTCGAGATCGAGAACTACGCGCGCACCATCAACAGCCTCTTCACGCAGTACAAGCCCCACGACGATCGCCACCCCGAAGAGGCGCGCAGGAACGCGCTCTACACGGCGTTCTACGTGCTGAAGAACCTGATGATCATGCTGTATCCCTTCGTGCCGGACACGATGGATCGGCTGCGCGAGTCGCTCCGGCTCCCCCCCGAGTCGCTGCGCGTGGACGAGCTCGGGACGCCCATCCCCGCGGGCCACGAGCTGGGCGAGAAACAGGTGTACTTCCCCACGCCGCCCGACGCGCCGGCCGCCGTCTGATCGACAACACCGCATCACCTGGGCGCGGATCGTGCACCCTTGTCGCCGTTGCCTCGAAGGGGGCGCGATGGTAGGGTCCGCGCCATGAGCTCGACCCTGCAGGAAAAACTGTTCGTCGCCACCTCTGATGCGTTCGCGCAGCAGGGGCTCGAGCGCCGTTACGGGGAGATCCTGCCCTCGAGCCGCCCGGATCTGGGCCAGTTCCAGTGCAACGGCGCTCTCGCGGCGGCCAAGGCGGCGCGCCGCAAGCCCACGGAGATCGCGGCGGCCCTGCGCGCCACGCTGATCGCCAGTCCCATGTTCTCCGAGATCACCGTCGCCGGCCCCGGCTTCATGAACTTCAAGCTGGCGGACGCCTTCCTCGCCGAGCACATGAACGAGGTCCGGCCGGATCCTCGGCTCGGCTGTCCGGTGACGGCGCGCCCGCAGAACGTGGTTGTGGACTTCGGGGGTCCCAACGTCGCCAAGGCGATGCACGTGGGACACCTGCGCTCCACCATCATCGGGGACTGTCTGCAACGGCTCCTCCGCTTTCAGGGACACGCCGTCACGAGCGACATCCACATGGGCGACTGGGGCACGCAGATGGGCATGCTCCTCTGCGAGGTCCGCCGCCTCCGGCCGGATCTGCCCTTCTTCGACGCGAAGAGCACGGGGCCCTACCCGAGCGAGCCAGTCGTGACGATCGACGAGCTCAACGAGATGTACCCGCGCGCGTCGGCCCGCGCCAAGTCCGATCCCGAGGAGATGGCGGCGGCCCGCGCCGCGACAGCCGAGCTCCAGGCCGGGCGCCCCGGTTACCGCGCGCTGTGGCAGCAGTTCGTGACCGTCACGCGGACGGCGCTCGAGGCGGACTTCGGGCGGCTCGGCATCCGGTTCGATCTGTGGCTCGGCGAGAGCAGCGTCGATGAGCGCATCGGCCCCATGATCGAGCGCATGAAGGCCGACGGAAACGCCGAGATCAGCCAGGGAGCCCTCGTCGTGCCGCTGGCCGAGGAGTCGGACCAGACCGAGATTCCGCCCCTCATCCTCATCAAGTCCGACGGCGGCGTGATGTACGGCACCACGGACCTCGCGACGCTGGAGCACCGCATTCAGGATCTCCACGCGGAGGTCGTCCTCTACGTCGTGGACAAGCGGCAATCCACCCACTTCGAGCAGGTGTTCCGCGCGGCGCGAAAGACGAAGATCGCCCCGGACGCGAAGCTGGAGCACATCGCCTTCGGCACGATGAACGGCCAGGACGGAAAGCCGTTCAAGACCCGCGAGGGCGGCATCATGCGGCTCGGCGATCTCCTCGCGATGGCGACGGACAAGGCCAAGGCGGTGATGGCGGAGGCCGGCCTCGGCCGCGATTTCGACGAAGCGGAGATGAACGAGACGGCCACCAAGGTCGGTATCGCGGCGGTGAAGTTCGCCGATCTCGTCCACAACCGCATGTCGGACTACGTCTTCGACATCGACAAGTTCACTTCGTTCGACGGCTGTACCGGCCCCTATCTCCTCTACGCCGCGGTGCGGATGCAGGCCATTCTGCGGAAGGCGGCCGAGAGGGCGTATTCGGACGGCCCCATCGTGGCGCCGACGGAGGTCGAGCGCGACCTCGTCCTCAAGCTGTGCCAGCTCCCCGCGGCCGTCGACGACGCCGAGAAGGAGCGCGCCCCGCACCACCTGTGCAACTACGCCTACGATCTGGCCAAAGCCTTCAGCCGCTTCTACGAGGCGTCCCACATCCTGAAGGAGGCGGACGAGGCGCGGCGCGGATCCCTCCTGTCGCTGACGCGAATGGCCTTCTCGCAGATGCAACTGCTGCTGACGACCATCGGAATCGAGATCCCCGCCCGGATGTGAGCGGCCAAAGAGACGCGTCGACCTGACTCCTCATCTCGGCGCGCGGGCCAGGTCGGCCGGCCACGTGCGGCGCACCTTCACCGGGCGCGCGTGCGCGGGCCGCTCCGCCGTCGTTCGCGCCGCGGGTGCTCCCGGGGCGCCCTTCACCTTGAACGAGGCGAGGAGGCCCCGGAGTTGATCCGCCTTGACCGCCAGTGATTCGGCCGTCGCGGATAGCTCCTCCGTCTGTGCCGCGTTGGACTGGGCGACGCGGTCGACCAGGTTCACGGCGTTCGTGGCGCGCATCAAGCCCGAGCTCTGCTCGCCGGCCGCGCTCGCGATCTCTGCGACCATTTCCATGACGCGCTTCACGGAGCGCACGATCTCGTCGAGCGTGGCGCCCGACTGACTGACATGTTCGGTCCCGGCCTCCACCTTCGACGACTCGTCGAGGATCAGCTGTCGGATCTCCTTGGCGGCGCTGGCCGACCGCTGGGCGAGCTTGCGCACCTCCGCCGCGACGACGCCGAATCCCTTTCCCTGCTCGCCGGCGCGCGCTGCCTCCACAGCGGCGTTCAGCGCCAGCAGGTTCGTCTGGAAGGCGATCTCGTCGACGGTGCCGACGATGTCGGCGATCCTCGCGGAGCTCGCTGTGATCTCCGACATGGCCGCCACGGCGGATTGGACTCCTCGTCCGCCGCGCTCCGCTCCATCGCGAGCGCCGCCCGCGACCTGCGCGACCTCACGGGCATTGTCCGCGGTCCGCGTCACCGCGGTGCTGATCGCCCCGACGCTGGCGGCCGTGTCCTGCACGCTCATGGCCTGCTCCTGCGCCCCGCTCGCGAGCTCTTCGGCCGCGGAAGAGAGCTCCCGTGACGCGACGGTGACCTCGTCGGACACCTCGCGCACCTCTTCGACGGTCTTTCGGATGAGGTCGAGGAACTCGTTGAAATGAACCGCGACCCGGCACAGCTCGCCCTTCAAGGACGCCGGATCGATCGGCTGGTCGAGGGCGCTCTCCCCTGTCGAAAAACCGGCCATCCGCACGGCAAAGGCGCGGATCTTCCGCTCTTCGTGCAGCTTCGTGAGGACGGTCACCGCGATCAGCACGAGGAGCATGGCCGCGATCAGGTTGCTCATCAGGAGGCGCGAGTGATGGCCGCGCACCTCGTCGGCGATACCCTGCGAGTCCAGCGCCGCGTCGAACAAATAGGCGAGCTGCCAGGGGCTGTCGCCGTGCGTCTCGAGCTTCGCGAGGAGCAGGTCGGGGTCGTTGCGGCTCAGCATGGCCTGGTAGGCCCGTTCGGCGTCCGTCCGCCGTCGATCGGCGACGAAGAGACCCTGTTTGGCGTTGACGAGCACGAACGGCGACGCTCGCTCGGGGAGTCGAAACTGCCGCCGCGCGGCCTCGATCTTGTCGGCCGCCGTGACGGGGATGAACGGGACGCCGAGGAGACGCGCCTCCAGCACGTTGTCGCGGACGATGACCGAGATGACACCGCTCAGCGGTCCGTCCAGCCTGTAGAACGGGACCGAGTACAGGATGCCAAACGCGTCGCGTTCCTCGCCGCTCTTCTTCGACGTGTACTGGGTGTTGTCGCAGGTGCGCATCGGCGGCGAGAACGCGGCCGGAACGGCGTCGAGGGAGCCGAACCGGAACTCGGGATACTCGGCCTCGAGAGCGGCAATCTGACGAGGGTAAAAGGCGTACTCTGCCTCCTCGCTCGGCTCCGGGGCGTCCTCGTCCTCGTCGTGCGACGCGTCGCCCTCGGGCTTCGCCCCGTCGGCGGCCATGATCAGCTGGTCGTACATGAAAAAGGGGACCTCCCCCTTCTCCGGCGCGAACCCCTTGAGGACCGCATAGATCTCGGACACAGGGACGTTGACAGCGAGGTTGTTGTAGATCTGCTGAACGGTCAGGGCCGCGTCCTCCGGGAAGCGGCCGAGGGCGACGGCATCCTCGGTCTCCGAGGACCGGTTGCGGCCCTCGATCTTCCGCACGCCCGGCAAGAGAGCGATGGTGCGCGCCGCCTCGTACATCGCCCGGAACGTGGCTTCCATCTCGCGCGCCTTCGCCTGGAGCGCGCCGTCGCGAACGGCTTCACGACCGTTGGACTCCAGGCGGGTCAAGGCCGCTTCGTGGCCGCGCACGAGCCAGACATCGACTCCTGCCGTGCAAGCGAGGAGCATCACCACGAGGAAGGCCGGTAGCCGATACGATTGGGTATTCATGCGTCCTGCGTCTCTGGCCGGGATCCAGAGCGGAGACGGGCCGAGCGTCGCGCGAGTCCGGCTCTGCGGCTCCCGCGACACCGATCCATCGCTCTGTGCGCGTTCACCCCCCATCGGAGTCACAGGCGGCAACCGCAAGCGAGAAGCGCGCCGAAGGGTCGACCTCCGATGAAGCGGCACGTTCCGGTGCGGCACCGCCGGCGTGACGATCCGGGGGCCAGGCGGGAGCGTCGCAAGATGACGCCGCGGACCGTGCCTGTCTCAGCCTGCTGTGCTCGTCTCATTTCGAGGCGGATCCACCCACGTCGAGCAGCACACTCATGGTCTCCTCGGTGGAGAGCCCGCGGGAGACAGACGCGAGTGGCTGTCCGGCCAAGGGTTCTCTCGCAGCACGGCCTGGACCGCGCCGACGCCTCCTGCCGTCCCCGAACGGACCCGCCCTTTTTTGCGGAGCCTCCACTCGCCCGTTGCTCTAAGGTGCTCCCCGTGCGCCCGGGCGACGTTCCTCCTGAACGGGTCGGGATCGAGGCGCTCGTCGGACGCGAGCGTGAGATCGAAGTCTTGCGCGCGCTGCTCGCGGAGAGCGCCTCGGCTCCGATCGCGCGCAGCGCCGTGATCACGGGGCCCGCGGGCATCGGGAAGACCCGGCTGGCCGAGGAGATCACGCGCATCGCGGGCGCGCTCGGCGCCACGGTGTGGTGGGGGCACGGCGATCCCAACGGGCGGCCGCTGCCGTTCGGGACGCTGAGCGACGTGCTGCACCGGCTGGCGGAGGTCGGCCCGCACGAGCCGCTGTCGGAGCGCCGGAGGAAGCTGCGGGATCGCGTGGGGCGGCACGTCGACGTGGAGGCGCTCTGGGAGACGGCCGCCGTGCTCGGCGAGGCGATGGGGACGTCGTTCTTCGACGCCGGCACGGACGACGGCCCGCAGGCGCCGGCAGGCTCCGTCCTGCTCGCGGATCTCGCGATGCGCGCGTGGGAGGAGCTGCTCGCCGCGGAGCTCGCCGCGGGCCCGATCGTGCTCGTCCTCGACGACGCGCACTCCGCCGATCTGCCGAGCATGCGGCTCTTCGACGCGGCGCTGCGGAACCTCTCGAACCGACCCTTCGCCGTCGTGGCGCTGGGGCGGGCCTCGCTCGTGACCACGTTCCCGGCGCTCTTCGTGGGCCACCCGGACGCGAGCCTCGTCCTCGAGGAGCTGACGGAGGCGCACGCGCGCGCGCTCCTCGGGGCGCTCGCGAGCCACGGGATCGCCCCTTCGGCCGTCGCGGAGGCCGCGGCCGGCGCGGGCGGCAACCCCTTCGTGCTGGAGGAGGTCGCGCGCACGCTGACGCCGCTCCCGCTCGGGTCGTTCCAGCTCGCGCGCCCCGAGGCTCCGTCGAGCGCGACGGGCGCGACCCCGCTCGTCGAGACGCCGAAGACGGCGGCCGGGGTCGCGGCGGCCCGCATCGAGGCGTCCTCGCCGGAGGCGCGGTGGGTGCTGCGCGCGGCGAGCGTGCTCGGCGAGGTCTTCGCGCGCGCGGATCTCGAGGCGATGCTCGAAGGGGCCCTCGACGCGGCCGCGCTGGATCCGGCGATCGAGGAGGCCTGCGCGCGCGGCCTCCTGGAGCGACGCGCGGGCGCCCTCGCCCACCCGAGGACGATCGCCGGCACCGCAGCGCCCGCGGGCGCCGGCGCGGCGGCCGGCACCGCCGCGCCCGCGGGGACCGGCGCGGCGGCCGGCGCCTCCGCGCTCACAGGGACCGGCGCGGCGGCCGGCGGCGGCGACGACGGGTACGGCGACGATCTCGCGTTCCGGAGCGCGCTCGTGCGCGAGGTCGCGTACGGC